>Ga0075913_137_pt1 | contig 4600 bp, 2 predicted proteins | sample RifGroA2_FD_68332 | JGI IMG/M metagenome (GOLD analysis project Ga0075913, IMG submission 68332) | Parcubacteria bacterium GW2011_GWA2_37_10 | reverse complement strand
AAATTTGTTTATATCCCGCTTCTGATGATTTTAATCAGTTTTATTTGGTTCTTGAATATAAAGCCTTTGTATATTAACGAAAAAATCAATTACGGGCAAAATTTAATCAACGCAAAAAGATGCGGCAAAGCAATGAGCATAGCAGACAATGTTTGGCAAAACAGCGGGATATTAAAATTTTATGCCGGAATAAGATATGCTGATTTTATAAAAAAATGCGCCGACTCAAAATCGCAAAACGGGCCTGATTATATTTTTACGGCATATAAAGCGTTAAAAATTTCTTCCGAGGCCCAACCTAAGTTTACCAGAACATGGTTATTTTTGGGCGGATTTACCAATGCCTTGGCGGCAAAAGAACAAAATCCTGAAACCCAAAAAAAAATGCTCGCAGAAGCAATCGGCTATCTTAAAAAAGGGCTGGAATTAAGCCCAAAAAGACAGGAGATTATTATAGAAATGGAAAAAAATTATTTAATTGCAAAAGATTATCAAACAGTAAAAAAAATGGCCGAAGATTGCCTTAAAATAGATTCTAACTACGGGCAATGTTTTTGGTATTTAGGTATTGCAGAGATATTTTTAGGAGACCAAAAAAACGGCAAAAAACATATTCAGAAGTCGCAGGAAGGAGGCGTTACCCCTCCGTATGTTCAGCTTGGCGTTGCCTATATAAGCCAGAAAAATTATAAAGACGCGGCAGAAGCCTACCGCATGGCCACTGTTTATAATGATGATAAAAATGCCAGTTATTACGCTGTTTTGGCTTTTTTATACAAGCAAACGAAAGAATATGAAAAAGCCGGAAAAGCAACTCTGCGGGTTTTTGAATTACAGCCGGAAAATAAAGACGCAATGGATTTTCTTGAGCAACTGTTGGGATTAAGTCCTAACGACCCATCTCTTCATTCCTCCTTGGCTTATATTTACAAACAAACAGGAAAAACCGAAAAATCCAGGCAGGAATATCTAATAACTAAATCTCTTTACGAACAAGCCGTGGCGCAATATCCAAAAGAGGGTACTTATCATTTTAATTTGGCGGGAGTTTCCAAGGAATTAGGCGAATATGAACAAGCGTATTACGAAGCTGTGCTTGCCGAAAAAATAGATCCTGGTCTCAAAAATAATGTGTTAGACTTTATGTACACCTTGCCCGAAAATTACATAGAAAGATATAGATATAAAAAATAGATATTTAACGTAATCAGTAAACAAAAACTCCCGAGCGGTTAAGCCCGGGAGTTTTTTTATCCCTTCAGCCCTTTCACAAGAAGAACAAGGGTTTTATTCAGAAAATTACTTTGTCCAGGTTACTGAAGGTACCGAATTCAACAAATAGCTATTTGTCCAGTCGCCGGTGCCAACTGTTGTTGACGCAGAGTGCGCCACAGCAGAACCGTCTGACCAGATTAAGTTTGCGGTTTCAGCTGAAGTGCTGGCTGTTGCTGATGTGTACAAACTCATTTGAGAGCCAATTTGAGCGGTGCTGTCGGTATTGAGATAACCAATATAATCAACAGTATCAGAGCCGAATGTTACATCAGCAGTATCTTGGGTAAATGACAGAGCAACGCTGTCTGAGGCGACATCGGTGGCTCCGTCAAGCCTGAATTCTTGGGGCGTACCATTAAGAGTGTAAGTAGTTGAAGTTCCGGCTGTAATCGTATCTTCAGTATCTCCGTCCCAAGTCACTACTATAGCAGAGGCGTCCTCAGTAATTCCAGATGTGCCTTCAGCAGAAGTGCCTGCGTCTTCATCTGTTATTGTAACAGAAGTTGTAATATCAACTCCGTCTTTATAGAGCTTCAATGACTCTAATTCCATTTCGTCGTCTGTTCCACCCTCAGACCATGACACGGCAAGCTTAAACTGCTTAACGAAGATATCTCCCTGCGCGGGAGCGGCAACTTTAAACTTGTACAGGTCTAAAACTTGGCCGTTGATAAGAGTATTGTTGATGGTAGTTGAAGCCAATGAAAGAGTAGGGATTGTCCTGTAAACATAAGTGCTGTTTGCTTCATAAAGATCACCGCCTGCCGCATCTTCAGTTTCTGTTACTGTTCCCTGCGTATCCATTCGCTTAACATAGGTTAATGCCGGAATTATTCTCAAACCAGAGTTTCCAGCTGTGGCTGACGGAATAGTAAAGTTAGCAACAACAGTCAAGGTTTTTGACGTACTGGCGGGAACATTAACGTTCAAACCTGTGAAGTAGTAAACGCCGGTAGAACCGGTGCCGCTTACAGCAGTAGAACTATTAAAACTTTCTGTGCCCAAAACCGTTGAACCGTCTTTAAGGGTCAAACTTACAATAGCGTCTTCTGCGTTATCGCTTGTATCAGCAGCTGAATCTCCGCCAGCGTTCGCAGCAACGTCTGGGTCAATCTTGATTTCTTGAATAATGTAATCCTGATAAGAAGAAGTGAACTTCCACCTTCCAATCTCAACTGCCTGGGCGCCCGAAACTATCTGGTTTTGAGGCGTGCTGGCAAAGGATGGCGTGAATGTTCCTGTGCTAAAGTTGATTGTCTGACCAGTTGCTGTTCCTGAAGAATCAGCTGAAACAGCTGAACTTACAGTTGTGCCGTCAACATCAACCGTTGCAATGCCATCGCCTGATGTCATTGACGAGGAGACGTCAATATAAACCTCTATAGGTATCGTTGCGCCTGCGGCCAATACTTCGTTGATTGACCAGGAGTTTGATGCTGCGACGGTTGGTTTAACAGAAGTTGTTTTAGTTCCGTATTTCACATACAAATTACTTGCGTATGAAGATACATCATCTATAGCAACATTGATAGCTGTTATGTTAACTGCTTCTGTTGTGTTGGCAACTAAGTTGAAAGAAGCCAATTTGTAAGCAGTCAAAGGAGCAACAACTGTCTGGGCTGTGTAAGCAGGGTTTGTTGATAATGTCAATCCGCCCTGTTTGACAGTCAAGGAATTGGCTGAAACATCAGAGGCCGGAACATCAATTGTGGTTGCTGATACTTGGCCTGTTCCGTTGTTCCATGTGCTAGCTCCTTCAACTGTAACCTGAATCGTGCTGCCTGACACAATGCTGTTCGTGGTGTCTCCAGTTCCAGTATCAAAGATATCAGCTCTTACTTCCAAAGTTACCGGGCTTCCCGGCTCAACTATTAAAGAAGAACCTAAGCTGAATGTTGTATAGTCATATGTGGTGTCAGCTGGGTCGTACAAAGTGGTTGTTGAACCAATTTGGACTCCGTTAGCTAACAGCATACCATTCCTTAATCCGGAAACTGCGGCTGTGCTTACATTGGCTGAAACATACAATGTTTCAATTTTTACCTTTTCTCCAGCTGCCTTTATTTCGAATTTTGCCAATGTCGCGTTTGAAGCGCTATCAACAATGTTTCCAGACGGAGAGTCTGTTTTTTTGGTAATGGTGATTGTTCCAGAACCAATTGTCATTTCTGCAGTTGATCTCTTTGTAAAGGTTGCGTTCGATACCAAATCTGGCAATACGTTTGCCAAGTATTGGCTGTCAACAACTGTTACATCAGCAGAGTTCCACAGATTAAAGGTAAATGTCAACGAAGAGCCTCCAATAATGTCAGCTAATAATTTAATAACCCTTGTGCCAGCTTCCAATCTCTTTGGAGAACCAGACAAATCAAAAGTTACAAGCGATTCATTGTTAGAGCTTAGAACTAAGTTTGGAATAGCCGAACCAACCTGAACGCCGTCAACATACAATCTGAAGTTTTGCAAATCAGCGTCTTTGACAGACCCTGTTTTCCTGAAAGAAATACGGGTCATATCAACTGCTCTTGTTGTTACAACTACGCTGTTTTGCCACATAGTGTAATCATTCTGGGGGTCAATTGTAGCTGCTGAAGAAGGGGTTGTTGTGGCGTTAAACTCAACTCCTGCCAATGTGCCACTGGCTAATGTATGCAAGTTACCAGTGATAGGATATGTTCCTTTTACAGAACTGGCGTTTGTTGTTACATCAGTTGAAGCAACAACTTGAACTCCAAATGTTTCGCTGGCATCTCCGTTAACATCAGCTAAAACGCTGATTGTTTTTGAACCGTTGCTAGGAACTGTGAATAATCCTGAAGAATTATTGAAGTTTATTATTGTTGACGAAACAGCGGCTCCATCGGTCAGTCTTGTGGCTCCGTCAAACAAATACGCGGCCACTACAGAAGCATCGGCTGATACGCCGATTCTCTTTACTTTAAAGCCGGTAATTTTTACTTCAGCGTTATCGCCATTAGTAAGAGTTAATCTCGCCAATGGATATAATGCCTGGCCGTCAACAATTGTTCCCGAAGCTGGATTATTTGATGCTAATTGCACCGTTAATCCCGCGCCTGTTAGAACTACAACTGGAGGTTGTCCAGGAATTACAACTGTTCCGCCTGATAATGTTGCATTCAATGCTTGTCTTGTTAATGGACCAACCTGGTTTGCAGGAGTCCATCCGTGCTCTGCCTGATATACTCTAACAGCCACTAAGGTTTTTGGGCCAAAGTAAGTTGTTTCACTGCCAGGCGAGCCTGCTCCTGTTGCGCTAACTTGAGTTGTTGCTGACATGTTCAGAACTGCTTGCAAACATTTTACA
>Ga0075913_139_pt1 | contig 6195 bp, 6 predicted proteins | sample RifGroA2_FD_68332 | JGI IMG/M metagenome (GOLD analysis project Ga0075913, IMG submission 68332) | Parcubacteria bacterium GW2011_GWA2_37_10 | reverse complement strand
TTTGAAATCCGCCCTGCGGGCGCAAGCGAATTCGGTGGGTGGGCAGTGGGAACAGAAATGAGATAGATACGAACTCTTTTTTCACAAAAAAACTTTAGCCAAAAACATATATGAACAAACAAAAATATTTTCTATACGCGCGAAAAAGTACCGAGGATGACGATAAGCAGATTATGAGTATTGAAGCTCAACTTTTTGAGCTTCGTGAATTCGCGCGTAAAGAAAATCTTGAAATTCTTGAGGAATTTCAAGAGTCAAAAAGCGCAAAGAAACCCGGTCGTGAAAAATTCGGCGAGATGATGGGAAAAATTGAAAATTTAGATGGTGTTGGAATTCTCGCATGGCATCCGGACCGTCTCGCTCGTAATTCCATTGATGGTGGACGCATCATCTACGCCGTGGACACGACCAAAATAGTTTCTTTACGCTTTCCGACATTTTGGTTTGAACCGACCCCGCAAGGGCTATTTATGCTTCAAGTGGCGTTCGGACAAAGTAAATATTATTCTGACAACTTGAGACAAAATGTTCAGAGAGGTTTCCGCCAAAAACTCCGCCGTGGCGAATGGCTAACAAAAGCGCCGTATGGCTATGTGAACAATCCCAAAACTCGCAACATTGAACCTGATGTGGTGAAATCTAAAATTATCGTTCGCGCTTTTGAGGAGTACAAAACAGGTCGCCACGGTTTTGAATCAATGGCGGAATTTTTGGCTTTGCACGGAGTAACCACGAAGTCCGGAACGCCACTTGGTAAAGCTTCCGTATGGAGAATATTAACGAACAAAGCATATCTCGGACTTACCAAACATTACAACGAATATTTTCCCGGAAGCTTTACGCCAATTCTTTCTTCCGATTTATTCGAAGCCGTGCAAAAAAGGTTGCAAGAACGCTCGCATCCTCGCAAAACAAAGAAAAGCCACAATTTTCCTTTCACCGGACTTTTTCGTTGCGGAGAATGTGACAGCATGATAACCGCCCAATGGACGACAGGAAAAATGGGCGTTCGTTATCGGTATTATCGCTGTACTAAAAAGAAAGGAAAATGTAGTCAGTTATATTTGCAAGAAGATGCGCTCGTTTTGCAATTAAAGGAACGGCTTGAAGAAATCGCACTCCCCGACGAGTGGACAGATTATATGTTGCGAAAAACTGATGAATGGGACAAGGAGGAAAAAGTCTCGTCGGGCAGTCAGCTCGGGCGAATCAAAAACAATGAGCGAGAGACAGAACAAAAGCTCGATGAGTTAGTGAGTTTGTATCTAGATGGCGATATACCGAAAGAAAACTATATTTTCAAGAAAAATGAGCTTTTGAAACAAAAAGTGTCTCTCGCTCAAAAAATGGACTCCGCCCGAGCTGATAGAAAGAATTGGGTCGAACCCTTGCGGGAATGGATTTTGGATATGAAAAAAGCCACGCAATTGGTTTCAAGCGACAATTTTTTTGAAATTCGTGACTATTTCAAAAAAATTGGAACGAACTCGCAATTGCGTGATAAGTCCGTCTCTATCTCATTTTGCCCACCCACCGAATTCGCTTGCGCCCGCAGGGCGGATTTCAAATTCTCGCCACCATGCGCGCCTTCGGCGCGCCCGCATTTTTCTCTCACCCCCGAGCAAGTTTCGAATTGTGATGTATTAATGTCCTTTACGCGAACTTTTTTTGAAAAACAAGAAAGCTAATCGTACGCTCGCAGAACATTATATTTTTAATATTAACACTACGCTCGACTAATGTGGTAATGCTGATGAATTCCGCCAGCGCGCCAATGGCGCGCTCTGCCCTCACCCCCTCTCTGAATCCATACAAATTTAATTTCGCGCGGATTTCTTTTTTCGGAATGGGAGAGGAGGCTCTAATGTATTATAAAACAATATTGTTGAAAAAGACAATCGGGATTATAATAAAGCTGTGAATAACTCAAAAAAGCTCGGTCAAAATATGAAACGAATCCGTATTGCTAAGCAAATGACGCAAGGCGACATTTGCCGAAAATTAGGGGTTGATAGAGCTTATATAAGCAATGTTGAAAGTGGCAATAAAAACCCGACACTTTCAACCATTACCAAATTGGCAAAAGCTCTTGGGGTTTCAGTTAAGGATTTGTTGGAATAATATGAAAACTAAAATATGTCAAAATTGTAAAAAAGAGTTTTTAATAGAAAAAGAAGATTTTAATTTCTACGAAAAAATAAAAGTCCCTCCGCCGACTTTTTGCTCTGACTGTCGTCTACAAAGACGGCTTATGGTACGAAATGAACGCAATATGTATCATCGTGAATGTGGACTATGTAAAAAATCAATTATCTCAATGTACTCGACAGATAAACCTTTCCCAGTGTATTGTTCACCATGTTGGTGGTCTGACAAATGGGACTCTACGCAATACGGAGTAGATTATAATTTTAAGGAAACATTTTTTTCACAATTTCAAAAACTTTTTAATAAAGTACCAAGACCAGCTCTTATTGCCTCCAATATTAAAAATTGTGATTATTGCAATTATTTTGCGGACGGCAAAGATTGTTATTTGTGTTTCGGTTCAATTAATGTAGAAAATTGTTTATATGGGTCTCCCTATGAATCAAAATATTGTGTTGATACCTATCTAGCGAGAGAATGTGAATATTGTTATGAGTGTATTGACTGCGAAAAATTATCAAATTCCATTTTTGCACAAGATTGCTCAAATTCTTTTGATTTAATATACTGTTTTGATTGTAAAAATTGTCAGGACTGTATAGGGTGTGTTGGACTTCGTGGTCAGAAATACAATATTTTTAATCGCCCCTATTCAAAAGAAGAATACATTAAAAAAAGAAACGAGCTTTTATCTAATGGTCATAATGGATTTGAGGAAATCAATAAAAAATTTCAAGCACTAAAATTAACAGTTCCCCATATCTACAGTACCTTTATCCAAAGCATAAATTTTAGCGGTAATCATGTTATGCACTCCAAAGATGTAAAGGATTGTTTTGACATTAATGCTATGAATACATTGGTTTTTGGAAAACAAACCAAACAAATTTTTCAAATACATGTGGTGATTCTAATAATCTTACTTATGCAGATTTTTGCTCTGGTTCCTCTAATTTATTTGGCTGTATCGGTCTTAGGAGTAAACATTATTATATTTTGAATAAACAATATACAAAGGAAGAATACGAAAAATTAATTTCTAAAATAATAGAGAGTATGAATGATCTGTCTTATATTGATAAAAAAGGTGAGGTTTATAGATACGGGGAATTTTTCCCTTCAGAATTATCGCCATTTTGCTACAACGAAACCGTAGCTCAAGAATATTTTCCATTGAATAAAGAAGAGGCTACTAAACGTGGCTATCAGTGGAAAGATAGAGAAGAAAGAAATTACAAAGTAGACATTCCAGCAGAAAATATCTCAAGCGATATAAATGAAGATATTATCGGGAAAGTTATCGAATGTTCTCATAAAGGTAAATGCAATGAGCAATGTACAGAAGCATTTAAAATTATTCCAGAAGAATTTTCTTTTTATAAAAGAATGAATTTACCACTGCCTACATTGTGTCCAAATTGTAGACATTATCAAAGATTAAATAAAAGGAATCCAAATAAACTTTGGCATAGGGAGTGTATGTGCGATAAAGGGAACCATATCCATAAAGGTCATTGTTTGAATGAATTTGAAACCTCTTATGCACCAGATAGACCAGAAATGGTTTATTGCGAAAAATGTTATCAGCAGGAAGTTTACTAAGCGGACTAAAATATGGATTTCACAAAATTTACATTTTCTAAAAAATATTCAAGAAACGATCGAATACTCGAATTGTCCTTTGACTTTGACATAAAGGAGGTCACAGGGAGAAATAGTAAAACATTCGATGATTATAATAGCCTTCTTTACTTCTTGCTGAATAATCCCAAAAAACAAATTTTTCTAACCCAAACCCAAAATTCTGATTTCTGTGAAGAAAATGATAAATTAGTAATAAATCTTCAATCATACCAAGAATTTTGTAAGAAGATTGGACAGAATGGTAAAAACAGGACACAGGCATTTCTTGCACAAAGATTAAAAAATTACTCAGAGGATGAAAAAAAGAGTATTATCAGTAGTTCAACTGAAGAAGAAATAATAGAAAGAATTAAGAATTTTACAGACGAGGAAAAAGGTATTTTTCTTGAAAAATTAAAAGGTGTTGAAGGATTGAAGTTACCAGAAGGCAATATAAAAAACATATCAAATGAAGAATTTTTAAAAGCATTTTCTTCTTTTTTAACTGATCCAGCAAAACAAAAGATAGTAGTCGCCAATTACCCACAGATTCAAATAAATCTTTTAGAAGAATATAAGCAATTCCTAGAACAAAACTTAGACAAAGAGGAAACTTTTATTCAAGATTGGATTGATGGAAAAATTGATAACAACGGACAGACAAATAATTCAGATGAAGAAGAAATAAAAAAGATTAAAAAATCAAGATGTTTAATCTTTGGATTAGAATTTATTTCACACAAAAGAGAAGGGCAAGTGAGTTCTAAGCAGTTCGATATTTTGACAAGAATTTCTCAAGGTAAAAACGACTATGTTTTAATTGAATTAAAATCTCCTAGTAGTGATGTATTCAAGGTTAAAACTAAAAATAATGACAATGGTGGGACATCAGAGGAATATCATTTATCAGATGATATTGCTAGGGCAATTCCTCAAATATCTGAATATAGGCACTTACTAGATAACGCTTCAGATATTGAGTGGCAAAGAATTGGTCTTGTTAGAGGAAAAATATCGAAATGTTTAATTGTTATTGGCACAAAAAGAGATGATGCTGTATGGTCGGAACATTTTTTGAGTTTAAGAAAAAATTTAAGCAGTACTATTGAAATTTTGACCTATACAGATTTAATTCAAAAACTTGAAACTACAATAAGAAATTTAAGGGAAAATCTTTAATAGTCCTGTTATAATAAGATTATGAATCTAGTAGAAACATTACAAAGCCTTGAACCAATATTTGTTGAAGCTGGAAAACTTGCATTAAAAATGCAGAAAGGCGTGGATTATCACAATAAATATAGTACTGGTAATCCTTTGGCTGATATTGTCACGGAAGCCGATTTGGCAGTTCAAGAATTTTTACTAAAAGAAATCATCAAAACAGAATTAGTTAATTGCCACCTATTAGCCGAGGAAAATACGCCCCTAGCAAAAAAATTCAATGAACAAGGAAAATATTATCTAGGCATAGATCCTATAGACGGGACTGCCACTTATGCTAAAGGCGGAAAATGTTTTAGTACGATTATTTCTTTACATGACGGTAAAAATATTTTATACATGTTTGGTTATTACCCTGTCTTAAACTGGACATATAGAGTAGCTAATAATAAATACTGGTCTTCTGGAGAAATACCCGACTTTGCATTACCTCCTGAATTAAAGAATACAATAGTTTATTGGTCTGGTAATCCTGAGAAAAATCTACCGAAAGAAATTTATAGCGAATTAAAAAACAGAGGTATTGGTTTCAAAAAAGTTTTAGATATAGGTGAAGATGTGGATAGCATCACCATGTTGGCACTAGACAAAGTTACAGGTACATATAAGGAGAACCCGAATGTTTATGACGGCATAGCGGAATTTAGTATTGCTTCAGCTAAGGGATTAAAAATTTATTCGGGAGGGCCAAATGGTAATTTTGATTTATTAAATATTAAGAAAAGAGAATCCGGTTTCTATTATCCCGGGTACTATCTTACTTTGAGTGATCTACTTTAACAGGGAGTGAGTTCTAGCGTGCACGCACGGGTGGGAGTCCGCGCGTAATCGCGCGGACTGGGGCAAACACGGGCATCTGCGCCTTCGGGAATTTCCGCTAGGGTGTCTGGGCTAAAGACGAGCGCCTGTGTGATATAACATACTAAAATCTAAAAGCGAAAGCGACACCACGAAAGATAAATTGAAAAACCTGAGAGGGGTTTGTGCGGTCGGGTGGGGTGAGCCCTGTTCCGCTCTGCGGAATGCGAGTGAAACGAGCACGAACCGAGACAACGCACTGGGGAGAGGAGAATCCTCTCCCCAATTAGAAGCGGACTTTTTCTTGAACGGCTCATTTACCGGTATTTGAGCCGTTCGAAAAAGTCCCGCTACCTAGAACTGGCGCTCGTAGCCCTAGCGGAAATTCCCGAGGCGGATGCC
>Ga0075913_118_pt2 | contig 7342 bp, 10 predicted proteins | sample RifGroA2_FD_68332 | JGI IMG/M metagenome (GOLD analysis project Ga0075913, IMG submission 68332) | Parcubacteria bacterium GW2011_GWA2_37_10 | reverse complement strand
ATTGTCTTGCCTGATATTCCTATTCCTAAAGATGTGGTGAGCATGGCTGATAAACTTACTGTTCCTCCTTGAACAATGGTTGTCGGATTCATATTGAATACGGTTGTGGTGTTTATCTGCGATGAATTAACTGTAACAGTAGCACTAGCCGGGACTGTCTGGCCTCCTGAGGTTACTGCTACCACGGTCGTATAATCGCCTGCTGACATAAAAGATGTTTGGCAGGTTTGGCTGACTCCCGAGCAATCGCCTGCCCAGACATATGAATAAGTTCCTGTTCCTCCTGAAACAGCGGCTGAGAAAGTTATTGTTTGTCCGGTAGTAGCCGGGTTTGGCGAAGCCGCAGCTGAAACAATCAAGGGTGGAGGGGCATCCACTGTAACTGTTACGGCATAATCTTGTGTTGAATTGTCGGCGGCAGTAACTTTGTATGTTTGAGGAATTATTGTAAAATCATGAGCCGTTCCGCTGGGCGGATTAACTGAAACTCCTGTTATTGCGATTGTCGGAACAAGCGCGGCAACAGAGGTTCCGAAAGGAACCGTCAGCGCGATTGTGTGGTTAGTTTCATTGATTACTCCCATGACAGCTGGGCTTAGTCCGTTGAAGTTGAAAGCAGTGATTGCCTTGTCGCCACTTGTCACATTAAAACTCGTTATATTTATATATTGGTTTCCCTGCGCCATGCTGTTGTTGCTAAGACAATCTGTTGCTGAAATATCTACCAAATAAGTTCCGGGGGGCCACCCTGAAGTTTTTGTATAAATCGTTACCCAAGTATTAGCCATTGTTTCATCTGGGTTATTTGGATCTATATTCTGCATCGGAAGATCGGAAACAACCGAATTAATAGACGCTTTTGCAGAACAAACTCCGGAAATATCTGTTATTTCGGCAGTTATTATAACCGTGCCGCTCGCTTCATCAAGAGTAGCGTCTGCAGATAACAAGGTCGGATAAGAATACTCTCCGACAGAATATATTTCAAAACTAAAAGCAAATAAATTTTGAACCGTAATAATTCCAAAAAATGCAATTATTAAAATTAGCAAAAAATATTTTTTCATTATATTCCGGGTATATTAGTTTGAGTATAACACTTGCTGGGTATATTTTTGTCACATACTGTAATGTCTGCAGAATAAATTCCAGCGTCCAAACCGGATACAGTAGCAGTATAAGTTCCGTCGGAAAAAATTCCGCTAACTGGTAAAAGCGGAACGTTAGGGTTATCGTAATTGCTGCTATAAATATGGGCTGTAACGCTTTTTACGCCATGCCCGTGAGCGTTTATATCTGCTGAAATAAAAATATCATAACCGAACTCTTGGGTCTTAAAATTTATAAATGCGTTGTTTATATCCGGCAATGTGTTTTTTGTCTCGTCTTTTTGAACATCTAATTGAATCGCCCTTTTAACTTCATTAGCTCCGACTACGCCCGTATAAGAACCCTTAGAATAAATGCGAAGATTAGAAAATTTAACTGACGGGTTTATCGGCGACGTTATCTGGGAAACAACAGCTTTCACTGAATAAGTCTTTTTAGGCGAATCCGCTAAAATAGTGTTAAAAGTAATCGCGCAATCTTCGCAATTTTTAATATCGCAACCATCTGTGTCCGGCACAACACAATTCAAACATTCGTCGCTTGGACAAGCATTACATAAATTGCAAACTCCTCGCTTGCTTCCGGTAGCTCCCTCGGGTACTGCCTTCCTATCATAGTAAAGTGTTTTTTCCACTCCACTGTCAGCCGCATAAAAAGCAACGACAGAATCCCCAATGTTTCTTATAATTTTTATCTCGCTATATAAAATTATACTAATAGATAAAACCACTGCAAGAATTATTACAAGAATAAAAAAAGTTATAATAAGTGAAACGCCTTTTTCCGAACTATTGAAAATTGATAATTGGAAATTCATTGAAAATTGAAAATTGATAATTGGAAATTATTTATTCAGATCTCTCTGCGACACCGTTGTTTGTGCTTTTGTCGAGGGCTGATTATTGTCTCCTCTAATTTTAACATCTAAAGAAACTGTTACTCTCGGCTGTTGGCCTTCGCCGCAGTCTGCGGATGGCGCGAATTTGCAGTCCTGATTGCCGGGCTCATAGCCATTAACGCTAAAACTCAAAGAATTTATATTAAGATTGGTCGACGAAACTGGGACTGATGGCTCGCCATTTTTTATTTCCCTTATAACCGGGCTTTGAGCATCGTCTAAATAAAATTCCTGGCAAACGTTATTATCTGATTGATTTACAAATTTTATTCCTTTCCATATTCCAAGTTGATTGTCGTAGCGCGTAAGTTGATAAACATAACCTGGGTTTCCTTGATCATCTTTTATGCAATCGCCGACCCAATCTTTTCCCGCCATTCTTAAACCTTTTGTCATATACTCAATAAAATAACTTGTTTGGTTCAAAAGCTCTTGCCGAGCTAAAATTATTCTTTGGTGAGAAACAATAGAAATAAAAATAGCCATTGCGGTTGCCATAATAAGCAAAAACACAGCCATAACCACTATAAGCTCAATAAGAGTGAAGCCCTTATTTCGCTTATAATTTGAAATTTGAAATTTGGTTGCTTGCTCCCCGTAGGGTTCATTTAAAATCAATTTATTGTAAATTATGAATTGAAAATTCGTTGCTAGTACCAATTATATAAATAATCTTCTGTTGTAATGCTTCCATACTTTTTCTCAAAATTAAATATTGTTGCCTTTTCATCCCAAAAAACCGTAACAGCAACCTTCAAAATATATGTTTCGCCGTTAACATCAGTAATTGGAGTAACCGTAATTTCTCTGGTAAATTTTGTTTTATTCGGATTGCTTAAATCATAGTAATAAAAACCCTTCGGGCTTATCGCCTTCGCCATGCTGGTGAGCGGCACGCACTTTCTTCCCGATACCGACCCATTTCTGTTGGGCCACAAGACACTGGCCGTAAACCTGTCTGACATTTGAGCTGTTGCAACAACCATAATTGAAAAGCCGTTATAAACTCCGATAACAGCAACAGTCAAAACAAAAAGCGAAATCACCAATTCAATCATTGTAAGCCCTGCAGATTTTTTAAAATTTGAATGTTTCATTATTTCTTGCTTCTATTAGCCCGGACTTCCATATATAAACTGTTCTTGTGTTTATTGAATTTTCCGGATCCGATTCTAAACCGAATATAATCCCCGCCCTATTAGCTGTTGCGCTTAAATTAGATATAGATATTGCGGGATTTGGCGGATTAAAATTTATGCTTACATAATTATTATCAATCATATACAAATCTTTTATATACACTCCTGGCGCATCTTTATTAAGGTCGATTGTATTTACGGTATAGTCTTCCGCTTCCGAAGTATAACGAGCGTTATCATCTAAATCAGCATATATTTTATATTCCTTATTGTTGCCATTATTGCCACGGTTATCTATATATATGCCATAACCCTTCACACTTATTATTGTTCCATCCGGTTTTTTAATTTCTTCACCGGACAGAGCCATATCTTGGGCCTTTCTTAAATCCTGAGCAAATTTATAAGTTGCCCTTGAAAGGGCGAATTGCCTTTGAATTTTCGGAAAATCTGAAACCAAAATTGTCAAAAGCGCGGCAATGATAAAAATTACCACTAAAATTTCAACCAAGGTTATTCCTTTTTCGCTCATAAATTAGACAATTTTAGATACCAATTTATTATTGCGCTTCCCCAAAATATCGCTATAAAAGTTCCTGCAATCAAAAATGGGCCAAAAGGTATTTCGCTTTTCAAACCTTTCTTATACTTGCCCTGAGCCGCGCCGAAGGGAAAAACCATCAATATTACTCCTATTATAGCACCAAAAAAGAAAGCTAAAAACAAACCGACGAGAATATTCGGAAAACCCAAAACAAGACCCATCAAAACAGCTAATTTTACATCTCCAAAGCCCATTGCCGCCCCCCTCGAGAACAGAAAGATTGCTAAGAAAAAGCCAGAACCAATTATTATTGCGTAAAAATAATTAAGCAAGAGGGCGGAATTTTCAATTTTCAATTTCCAATTTTCAATCAAGCCCCAATTTAAAATTAAAAATTCTAAAATACGGTATAAAAATGCAATTACAATCGCGGGAAACAAAACTTTGTCAGGAATTAAATAATGTTTTAAATCGTAGACAAAAATTATAATCAACGCGCTGGAAACATAAAACAGAAAAAATAAATTGAAAAATTGAATAATTAAAAATTCATTGAAAATTGAAAAGAACCCTACGGGGAGCAAGCAATGAAAATTGAAAATTATCAAAAATATCAGCCCCGTTGCAACTTCTACCAGCGGGTATTGAACAGATATTTTCTTTTTACAATATCTGCATTTGCCCTTTAAAAATAAAAAACTGAAAACGGGAATTAAATCCAGCCATCTTAAAGTGTGTTTGCAATGAGGGCAAAAAGAGCGGCCATTTAAACTTTTTTTCTGTTCTAATCTACAAATAACGCAATTCAAAAAACTGCCAATGCAGAGACCGAATATAAATACAAATAATCCAATTAAAAAATTCATTAACATTAAATCATTATATTGTTACGCTAATTATGCCAAAAACAGAGCCTGTTACAGCTCTCGGTCTTTTTATTCAAATTGTCTGTCTAAAAATTTTTTTGAGCTTTTTGTGAAATATTTTTTAATTTCTTTTAAAATGTCTTTTTTTCTTTTCTCATTTTTTACAATCAAAAAAGGCATTAGATTGTCTAGTTTTTCAAAACTTTTAAACGACTCGCTCCAAAAATTACCTTCTGAAAATTTTACTCCAAATTTTTTTTCAACAAGTTTTAACAATTTCTGCGGAGTAAATCTTTTTTTATTTATCAAAAAATATATATCAAAAAGATCTTTTACGTCGTTTCTGTCAAAAAAAGCCATCGTTTTGTTTGCGGCTATGTCATCTAAGGAATCAATTAATATTCCTTCCAATTTTCTTCTTGGCTTTAATGCGGGAAAATTATAAAAAACAAACTCCAATCGCACGTTCTCTGAATTAGTTAAAAAAAATTCATATCTGTCAAAAATTTTCTTTCCCTCCACTTTTGATAATTTTAAAACAAATTTTAAATCATTGATAAATCCGATAACATCATCATAATTGAAAGAAGTTCCCGAAAAAAAGTCCAAGTCAACAGACAAACGATGTTTTAAATAAACAAAAGATAGCATTGTACCGCCTGTCCAGTAGAATTTCCCGTTCAAGTTGCTTTCCTTAAATAAATCCAACACTTTTTTTTGAATTGGGAATAGCTCCATTTTTATAGTTTTTTCCAAAAATAATATGCAAGCATTGCTCTTTTACCCGGATCCAACCGTTTTGTTAGGCGCAAAAAGTATTTTTTAACGATGTTTTTTTTCAAACCCCTATAGTCATCATAATTAATTTTTCTTTCTAAATACCAAAGCCACTGGCGGTCGGTTTTCGGCGCCCAATTATCTTTTATATCATAATCCCAAAATATTTTTTTATCTTGTTTCATTACCTGATTATAGCATAAAACCGAAATAACGCAATTCAAAAAACTGCCAATGCAGAGACCGAATATAAATACAAAAATATAAACAATTAAAACCATAAAATTTTACTAAACAATTTGGCAATAAAATAATTTAATTTATTTTATCATTTTTCCATGCAATAAAAAACACCTCAATCTAAAAAGTGTTTTTTTGTTTAGTTAATTGTTCTGCAAAAACTTTTTGATATAACCAATAAATTCTTCCAAATCGCTCAGATCTTCTTTTATAACCGATAAAAGTTCTTTCGGTTCAATCTTCCAATAAAGATGAACCAATCTGTTTCTGTAACCAGCCATTCCTTTTATTTTTTGGCTAAAATCTTTTGGCAAGACATTATAGTCAGCCAATGTTAAAATGACTTGCGTATAATCTTTCTTTTTTCCATTCTGGGGAATTCGCGATAAAATATGCGTTCCAATTATTAAAACCGCCTCAACGGCAATTCTTAAATGGTAAGCTGATAAGTTATAATTATCGCTGTCTTTTAAGAATTCTTCCAAATCCATTTTTTGAAATCTTTCTAATTCTAAAACAGCGTTTTTAATATCGCTTATCCTTTCAATTATTTTTTCTTTATTAAAATTTTCCTCTGCCATAAAATTATAATTTTTTTTATTTTGTGGGAAACTCCAAAACTCCTTTAAAATATTCGTCTATAAAATATTTACAATCTCTGTAATAATTAGCGGTTTTTTCCTGAAAGTTCATTGAATTTTCCATATTTTTTGAGTAAATCAATTGTCCGCCGTTAATAATTTTAAATTGAAAATGCAGCAAAACTTCGTCAACAAAAACTAAATCAATTTTCACTTTATCAAAACATTGCAACAAATCAGAAAAAATGTCGCCGTACAATTTTCCCCTCTGCTCTTCTTCCGGCAAACCTTTTGCAAATCTTACCCCAATATCAAGGTCGCTTTCTTCTCTGGCAAATCCAGAAATTCGCGAGCCGAACAAATAAATATCTGCCAAATCATATTTTTTTGCCGCTGATTTTAATTTTTTTTCGTTAAATTCAATCATATTTTTATTATATCAAAAAATTGAAAATTTACAATTCAATCTCAAAAAACTGCCGATGCAGAGACCGAATATAAATACAAAAATATAAACAATTAAAACCATAAAATTTTACTAAACAATTTGGCAATAAAATAATTTAACTTATTTTATCATTTTTCCTCAACAAAAAACACCCCACTTTAAAAGCGGGGTGTTTTGGGATAACACTAATTTCTACGGGCAGGCTGATACGGTAAACGCAAGAGAAGTACAACCAGTTTTTGTTGCGACTGTTGATTTTTTTCCGGTTGAATCAACACAAAAATAAGAATCTGTGTCTTTTAATTGACTACAAGCTGCCCATGCTGTATCGGTAGTGTCGGCATCCTTGCAGAAAGCTGTATCTCCAGCCACATCTCCATATGCGGTTTTTGCCGCTGTTATAGCGGCTGTAATGGTAGGATTAGCACAAACATCAGTTGCTCCCCCATCGATGGCTACTGCGGCGTTTGTTATTACACTGGCAAGGTTGCCTTGAATAGCTGCGTCTTTTCCCTTGTTAATGTATTTAGTCACGTTGACTAATACAATGGCGGCCAATACAGCGATAATAGCGATAACGACCAATAACTCAATGATTGTAAAACCTTTTTTACTTAAATTTTTATTCATTTTGTTAATTAAATTTTTTAATTTTAAATTTATAATTTATTTTTGATTTGCTTCTTTCAATTTTGATTTCGACCTTTTAATATTTCTATTTATTAGTGGCAATATCCTT
>Ga0075913_130_pt1 | contig 8935 bp, 9 predicted proteins | sample RifGroA2_FD_68332 | JGI IMG/M metagenome (GOLD analysis project Ga0075913, IMG submission 68332) | Parcubacteria bacterium GW2011_GWA2_37_10 | reverse complement strand
CCGCCATCTTGAAGAGTATGTAAAGAAAGGCACTAAATCATATTCCGTATTTATCTCACCAAAATCTTTCATTGATACTGAACGCTATTTTGATTTTATCAAAAAGGATGGCTTGGAAGTGAGAATTTCGGATATTGCTAAATTTGTCCTCGGTCTTGAAGAAAAGACAACATTGAATGAAGCGACCTTGTAATCACCAACTTAAAATTAACTGACGATGCAATTACAAAAAGTAAAAATTCATAACTTTAGATCCGTGTTAGAGGCGGATTTTGATTTAGAAAAATACTCTTTGCTTGTTGGTGAGAACAATGCTGGGAAAACAAATATTATAACGGCATTGAGAATTTTTTATGAGGACGATATAAAGTTTGACGCAAAGAATGACTTCCCAAAATGTAATCCGACAGATCAAGAAAGCTGGATTGAATTGGAGTTTTTAACCTCTGATGATGAACAAACATCACTAAAAGACGAATATAAATCTGCTGACAAAATCCTAAAAGTTAGAAAATACTTAAAATCTGAAAATGAAGATCTAATCAAAAGCGGAACTAGCAATATTTTTGCTTATGAATCCGGTAATTTATCAGCGAACCAATTTTACGGTGCAAAAAATATTTCACAAGCAAAACTCGGCAGGTTATTGTTCATACCAGAATTAAGCAAAACTGATGACAACTTCAAAATGTCTGGTCCATCGCCTTTGCGAAATATGGTCGATTTTGTAATGCAAAAAGTTGTTAAGAACAGCCCAACATATTCAAACCTTCAATCAGCTTTTGAAACTTTTAACAAGGATTTCAAAGAAGAATCATCAAAGGACGGATTCTCATTAAACGAGCTTACAAACGATATTAACAAAAATGTTGCAGAATGGGGTATAAATTTTGGTCTAGATATAAACACGATTACAGCCGACAACATAATAAAAAATCTTGTTTCTCATTATGTTGAAGACAAACAATTAAATGACCAGAGAGTCCCGATAAACTTTTTTGGTCAAGGATTACAGAGACACTTAATCTATACCCTTATTCGTGTTGGTGCAAAATATATTGATAAAAAACAGGATAAGAAAAAAGAATTTTCCCCAGATTTAACGATTATTTTGTTTGAAGAACCGGAAGTATTTTTACACCCAACACAACAGGAATTTTTGAATGCGGATTTGAAAAAATTATCGGAAGATCCAAACCAGCAAATACTATGTTGCACACATTCGGCGATTTTTGTTAGCAAAAATGTTGAATCTCTACCATCTTTGTTGAAAGTTATTAGAAACAATGGTCAGACAAAAATTTATCAGCTAAACAAAAAAGAGCTAGACGCATTATTTGACGAAAATAATAGCATGTTCAAAATGTTTTCTGATAAACTTTTAGATTCTACGATTTCGCAAGCCATAAAAAATGAAATTAACAGAAGGAATTTAGGATCAATCGCAAGCGATGATGAATTGAAACTCGAAGAAGAATCTTTGAAATATTTTTTATGGCTTGATAATGAACGCTCATGCTCTTTTTTTGCAAAGCATGTTTTCATTTGTGAGGGAGCGACAGAAAAAATATTTTTAGATCACTTGCTTGATACAAAATGGCTTGATTTGAAAGCAAAACATTTTTATTGCCTTGATGCTATGGGGAAATACAATATCCATAGATATATGAATTTGTTTGGAGAACTAGGTATTTATCACTCTGTTATTTTTGATAAAGATCAGAATCAAGGGATACATGATTTGATAAACGGCTTTATTGAAAACAAAAAGAATAATTTTACAAAAGGAATTTATAGTTTTGATTCTGATATCGAGCATTTTGTTGGAATAGGAGAAGCAAAAAGAAGGGATTTGAAGCCGTTAAACATCATGTGGAATTACAAAAACAACAAAATTGATGATAACAAAATAACCGAATTGAAAAAAATAATTGAAGGATTGATTTAATCATTGAAAGTTGATAAATTAAACAACATAAACAAGTCCGCCGAAAAATCCGTCCGTCCGAAAGTTTTGGGGGCGAAGCGCGACAATCAAAATTCGCAGTCCGGATTTTCGTCAAAAAAAGTTCGGATTTTGTCCAAAAGGCACCGCCATGAACACTTTTTTAAAATATTTTATAGTGTTTTTTTGTTTCTTTGCTTTGCCGATTTCTTGTTTTGCTGCTGATTTTAACCCCGAAGCAATATTTTACTTGGCAAAATATAATGCGGAGGCAGGAGTTAAAAGTATAGAACAAAATTGGCAGAAAATTGATATTTTGGCTCCACAGATGCACACGGTGATTTTTAATAATAATAGCGCTAAAATCATCGGTGGATTCGGACCAAAATTAAAAAAGGCGATAAGCGACCATAGTTTAAAAGTAATGCCTCTGGTTGCCAATGCCAATTTTAACCAGAGCATAATGCATAAACTTCTCGTTTCTCCTTCACAGCAAGACAGAGTTATAACGGGCCTTGTTTATCTCGCCAAAAGAGATAAATATATCGGCTGGCAATTTGATTTTGAGAATATAAATTATCAAGATAAAGACTTATACTCCGCGTTTATTGAAAAAGCATCAAAGTCTTTTAAAAAGAACAATTTAATTTTAACCGTGGCGGCAATCGCAAGGTCTGTTGACTATGAAGACACCGATGCTTTTCTAAACTGGGGAGGAGCTTACGATTATAAAAAATTATCCGAATCGGCTGATTTCATAAGTTTGATGGCGTACGACGACCCCCAGTCAAAAGGCCCAGTTGCATCAGTTGAATATGTAAAAAAAATATTGGATTATATAAAGGACAAAATTCCGCCGGAAAAGCTGTCGCTGGGAGTGCCGCTTTATTACTGGAAATGGAATGCCGACACCAACAAAAAAGTTGGCTCCGGATTTTTTAACAATGTTATGGTTATAATAACAAACTTTTTGCACACCATTAATTTTGATGAAAGTTTAGCCGTTTCATCATTAAGTTATTCATATAATAACAGAAACTACAAAATCTGGTTTGAAGACAAAAAAAGTTTTAAGGTTAAACTGGATATTATAAAAGAGAATAATTTACGAGGATTTTCTGCATGGCTCTTGGGAGGAGAAGACCCGGCTATTTGGACATTATTAGACAAAAACAGTTGAAGTTTTGTCAAATTTAACGTAGAATGAATTAATCATTTAATATGGCTTTACAAGCGATTATTTTTTTGTTATTAGGAATAGTTATTTTAATTTTAGTTGCAATAAACGGTTTTTTGCTTTGGTATTTTTATAAAACAAATAAAAAAATAGACACACTTTTGGAAAAGGGAAAAATAAAAGATTTCAAAAATATCTTTTTGTCGCAAAAAGAAAAAAATAACGATTTAGAGGAACAAATAAAGGAAGCATTTTTAAAAATTAAAAATTTAGACAATATTTCTGAAAGAACCATTCAAAAAGTAGGAGTAGTAAGATTTAATCCATTCAATGATTTGGGCGGAAACCAAAGCTTTGTAATTGCTTTGTTAGACAACCAAAACAACGGCTTTGTTATTTCAAGTCTTTTTATTAAAGAAGGGAACAGGGTTTACGCAAAATTTATAAATGCCGGAAAATCAGACCATTTATTATCAAAAGAAGAAATGGAAGCAATAAGCCACGCTAACGCGCGGTAAATCAAAATCCCAAACACTTATTTATGACCGCGAAAAAACAGCAAAAAACTGAAAAAAAACCGGCGCAAAAACTGGCAACCAGACCGCCCGTCGTGGTTGTTTTGGGGCACGTTGACCACGGGAAAAGCTCTCTTTTGGAAGCAATCCGTGACTTTAAAATTACCTCAAAAGAATCCGGGGGAATTACCCAGCATATCGGCGCTTACGAAGTGGAAATGACTGATTCTGCGGAAATCCTTCGGCAAACTCAGGGTGATTTTACGGTTAACCGTAAAATCACTTTTATTGATACGCCAGGTCACGAAGCGTTTTCTGCGATGCGCGCAAGGGGGGCTGAGGTTGCCGATATTGCGCTTTTGGTTATTGACGCGGCTCAATCAGTCCAACCACAAACAAAGGAAGCAATAATAGCGATAAAGCGGGCAGAAATTCCAATGATTGTTGTGCTAAATAAAATTGATTTACCCAATGCAAACCCGGAAAAAATAAAAGGGGAGCTTTCAAAAATTGATGTTCAAGTTGAATCATACGGCGGCACAATACCTGCTGTTGAGGTTTCAGCAAAAGAAAAAACAGGAATTGATGAATTGTTGGAAGTTATTTTACTGGTGGCTGATTTACAGGAATTAAAATCACAAACAGATGTTCCTGCCGAAGGCCTGATTATTGAGTCGTATATGGACGGATCAAAGGGTCCTGTAGCGACTGCCATTATAAAAAAGGGCGTTTTAAAAGCCAAAGACATTATCGCCACAGATTTGGCGATGGCTAAGGTAAAATCAGTCAAGGATTTTATGGGAAACGAAATCAAAAAGGCAACTCCGTCCCAGCCGGTTATTATATTGGGTTTTGAAAAAGTGCCGGCTGTCGGCGAAAAATTTAAAAGCTACAAAACGGAAAACAAAGCGTTAGAAGAAATAAAAAAAGAAAAGCCTAAAAGAGAAATCGGGCCGACTGTTTTGGATTTGTCGGGAGATAAAAAAGTTTTAAATATAATTTTAAAAGGCGACGTTTTCGGTTCGTTGGAAGCAATTGAGGGGATGTTAAAAAATTTGCCGCAGGATAAAATTGTTTTGAGAATTTTAAAATCTGAAGTTGGAGAAATAAACGAAACGGATGCAAAATTGGCGGAGATGTCAAAAGCCGCAGTAATCGGATTTAGGGTAAAAGTCAGCCCGTCTGTTCTAAAATTTATGCGAAACCCTTCGGCAGGCTCAGGGCAGGCGAAAGTGAGGGTGAAGACTTTTGATATAATTTACGAATTAATCCAGGATATAAGGTCTGGCCTAGAAAAAAAATTAGAGGCAGAGGTTGTAAGAACTGATGTGGGAAAATTAAGGACAATTTTAGTTTTTTGGGGAGAAAAAAACCGCCAAATTATCGGCGGGAAAATAACTGAAGGTGAGTTGAAAAAAGGTTCAAAATTAGAAGTTTTTCGCGATGACCCTTCGGCGGGCTCAGGGCAAACCCAAAAAATCGGGGCAGGAAGAATCGTAAACCTGCAGAGAGACAAAAAAGATATAGACAAACTTTCTAAGGGCGACGAAGCAGGCATACTTTTTGAGGGAAATGTAAAAATAGAGAAAGGAGACATATTGGTTGCCTTTGTTGAAGAACGTAAAAAGGGAGAACTATGAGTAATCGTGTTGTCCCGCAAGACGGGATCCCGCTACGCGGGAAAAAAGTTAATTCTCTGTTAGAACGGGAGATAAGCAAAATTATTTTGAGAGACCTTGCTTTTTCTCCGGAAATTTTAGTTACCTTGACAAGGGTTGAGGCGACTTCAAACCTGATTGAGGCAAAAGTTTATATCTCGGTTTATCCCGAAAAAAAATCAGACGAAGTTATAAAAAATTTAAACAGAGAGGTTCACGATATCCAGAAAAAAATAAACAAACTTTTGAGAATGAGGCCGGTTCCGCGGATTAGGTTTGTAAAAGACGAAATTATCAGCCACGCAGGAAAAATTGAGCAACTGTTAAGCCAATTGAAAAAAGACGAAAAATAAAGTAAGATTAATTGAGAATGACGGCGTGGCGAAGCTAGTTACGCGACGGTCTGCAAAACCGTTACACATGGGTGCAAATCCCATCGCCGTCTCAAAAATGAGAAAATATTTTGTTAATGAGAACTTTTTCGACGAATGGACACCGAAAATGGCGTATGTTTTAGGATTTTGGTTTGCGGATGGATATATGCGTCACGAAAAATCTTATAGAATTAGTTTTTGCTCAAATGATTACGATATTTTAGTTTTGATAAGGAATTGTTTAGGCTCCAATCACAATATTGTTAGTCAAAAAAAAGATGATAGCAAAGATCTTATAATATTTTCTAAAAAATTATATTTAAAGGTATCGGAGCTGGGAGGGAAAAGACATAAAAGCAGAACTATTATTTTTCCTGAAGTTCCTGATAAATTTTTACCAGATTTTATTAGAGGATATTTTGATGGAGATGGGAGTGTTTTTTTTGTAAAATATATTAACACAAAAAATAAGAAATTACGCAAAGAATTAAGAAGTAATTTTACTTCAGGTAGTGTCGATTTTTTGGAAAAATTACAAGATATTTTAAATAAGAAATTAAACTTAGTAAAAAAGAAAATATGCGGGTTCAATGATGGCAGGTCGCTAAAATTAGGATATGGGACCTATGATACTTTAAAATTATTAAGATTTATGTACTATCCAAATTATCCGGTCGGCATGACAAGAAAAGCAAGATTTTTGTACAACCCCAAAACACAAAATTTTGCCAAAAAATACGATCATTTTTTAGAAATGGATGAATTTAATTGGAAAAACAGCATACGCGCGACTTTTAAAACATAAAATATGCCCAGGTGGCGGAATGGTTTACGCGAGTGACTTAAAATCACTTGAGAGAAATCTCATGCGGGTTCGACTCCCGCCCTGGGCACATGAATAATAAGTCAAAAATAAAAATAAACTAAAATTTTTGACCAGTGGAAATCAATAAAGAGACGACATTATATTAAAAAAAATTATCCTTCAAAGATTGGTTGGCAGTTGAATCAAAAAATTTCAGCTTAAAACTAAAAACCCGCGTAGCGGGTTTTTAGTTTCAGTTTGTTAAAATTCATTAACTTTCAATAACTTCAATGTCTGTTAATTTTGCTCCAAAGTTTTTTGCTTGCGAATACTCGCTCATCCAAATATCAGCATGGTATTTGCCTTTTCTGGTATGCATCCTGTCTTCAACGATAAAAATTTTATCGCCGAATAATTGAGGAATTCTTATTTTAGTGCCAAATGGCAAAAGGTTATTTGCTATAATTCCGTCAACCACATGCTTGCCGGAGGCCGTAGTAAACGGAGTATCATCTGTTTGATCTGGCGCGCTAGAATAGGCGGTGATTATCATCTTCACCTTTTTGATTGTTTCATAGGCCTCTTTATTTAACTTACAGACAGTCAACTTCCCATTTTTTACAAGTTTAATAGAAACTGCAACTGGCGTTGGGTTTTTAAATTCAGCATTGATTATCTGCGGAGCCAACACTTCAAATAATATGACTCCGGCTATAAAGCCTGTGATTATAGAGCCGATTAAGGGGTTTTTACCTCTTAAAATTATCTCTTTTGTAGTCTTTATTATATTAATCATAATAGTTATATTAAAAAAACTCCCTACACAGGAGTATGTTTTAATATTAGCATATTCAAAGCCCCTTGTCAATAGCTACACGACGACCATAAACATCTGTCAATATTGACGTTTTTGAGTATATTTATGATTTCGCTCGAACCTACTTTATCAAAAATTCCTGAAAAAATCCACTCGCTCCGCCCCGCCGCCCGTCGCCGCCGATGACGGCGGCCTGCCTTGCAGAAAAATTTTCTCTGCTTTTTTATTTTACGCGCGCCCGTTGGGGCGGCGGGGCTTCGCTTCGGCTCGCGGGCAAAAATTTCCTCCCCCCCAACCCCCTCCATTTTTGCCCGCTCGCCTAAATGCGCGACGAAAATATACAAAAACTTGCTATGGCAAGAAAACTAAAAAATTGATATAATAAAGTTGTCAGAGTATCCACGGGTCAAATACTAGCTGCTTTTTTTCTGGAAATCATATAAAATTAAAGTACAGGATTATGAGCAACAAAACATACAAAACTTTAGACCTGTTTGCCGGTATCGGAGGAATCCGAATGGGGTTTGAACGTGCGGGGTTTGAAACAGTTTTCTCTAACGATTTTGACCCGTATTGCAAACCGACCTACGACCTGAATTACAAAACAGCACAATTGGCCATAGGCGACATACAAAAAATAAAAAGTGCGTCGCTTCCTGATTTTGATATTTTGCTTGGCGGGTTTCCGTGCCAGCCTTTTTCTGTCGCCGGTTATAGGCGGGGATTTCTTGATACCGGACGGGGCAATTTATTTTTTGAATAACTTTAAATTATGCAAAAAGAAATTATTTTAAATTGGCTTGATGAATTAGCTAATAATAATCCGCAAAATTATCAGGAGTATTTTTATGATGATACAAGAAACTATGTCTTGCAAAATGAAAACTCGTCGGAAAAAATGAAAAAACTTTTTGAATGCAAAGATAAAAAAGCGGTGAAGAAGTGGCTCGATGATGTTTGCGGATATTTAGCTACGAACCTAGATACAGAATCTTTGATTCATGAATATTTTCAATAAAGAATATGAAACAAATAATTGTCCCTGAAACCCTAAAAGTTGGAGAATGCTATTCAAATGATCAAATTAAGTATGCTCTTGAAGTATCAAATTTGGGTGGAATAAGGCCGAGGCTAAAAAATAACAAGCTTGATTTTATAGTACTAATTACTTCGGCTGAAGAAAATAAAAACATAATTCGTAATCCTTATGCTGATAAAATTGAAGGAGATATTTTGACATATACTGGCGCTGGATTAAAAGGCGATCAAGAGGTTTCTGGTGTAAATAAAAGAATTATAGAACAAGCAGAAAAACCTATACCAATTTTAGGATTTTTGAAGGAGGGAGTTAATCAGTACAAATTTATTGGTTTTCTATTTTTATTAAGACACTATAAAGATTATCAAATAGATAACCAAGGGAAATTAAGAACTGTTTGGCTTTTTGAATTTCAAATTTTTTCGGATATTCCGCCGTTAAAAATAGTCAATTTTATTGATCCATTTTCCAGCCTCTACAATAAATTTAAGAAAGAACTTTTACCAGAAGATACGGTTATTGATTCGCTTTTGCCTAAACAAACAGAAGAAGAATTTAAAATTCCAAAGTTAGATGAAGAAATGCTTAAAAGCATAGAAAATTTA
>Ga0075913_122_pt2 | contig 10383 bp, 9 predicted proteins | sample RifGroA2_FD_68332 | JGI IMG/M metagenome (GOLD analysis project Ga0075913, IMG submission 68332) | Parcubacteria bacterium GW2011_GWA2_37_10 | reverse complement strand
TTCTGAAAGAATATTATTTAATGAAGATGAAGAGATTGCCAATGATGCTCCAGCAGAAGAAAAGGAGATGATGAGAAAAGTTAGGATTCGTAACACCAATGCAGTAAAAAAACTGAAAAAGCTTTATGGAAATAAATGCCAGATTACTGGAGAACAATATACATTCAAAAAACGAAATGGACAATATTACTCAGAAGGACATCACCTTATTGAACTGGGAAAGAATGGCTCTGATTCTGCACGTAACATTGTTATATTAAGTCCATTAATCCATAGGATGTTGCATTATGCAAATGTGGAAGGTCTTGATTTGAAGAAAATTATGGACAATAAACTTACTTTCAAGATTAACGGACAAGAATACACAATAACATGGCATCCAGAGCATGCAAAAATTGTCACACAAGATCCAGGGTGGATCATTTATTAGAGGAAGCTGGCATTCAGGCTGATGAGAAAATGTTAGAGGAAGAAATTAATGATATTTTTACCAAAAATATAAAAAAATTAAAGTGTCCGGATTGCGGTAAAAATAATTTTACGGAAGTTAAAAAATTTAATTTGCTGGTAAAATCAAACCTCGGAAATTTTGCCGATGATTGGCAGAAAGAAATAGTCTATCTAAGAGGAGAAACCTGTCAGGGAATTTATACAAACTATAAAAATGTTTTGGATTCGACGAGGTCAAAAATCCCATTTGGGATAGCGCAAATTGGAAAAGTTTTCAGAAACGAAATAACAGCAAGACAGTTTATTTTTAGGACAAGAGAGTTTGAACAGATGGAAATGCAATATTTTGTGAAACCAGAAGAAGAAATGCAGGAGTACGAGAAATTAAAAGAATACAGATGGAAATTTTTTACAGAATACTTAAGCATAAAAGAAAAAAATTTAAAATGGAAAAAGCACGACAATTTGGTTTTTTACGCAAAAGAAGCTTATGATATTGAATATAATTTTCCGTTTGGATTTAAAGAATTAGAAGGAGTCCACGCAAGAGGCGATTATGATTTGACTCAGCACTCAAAATTTTCCGGAGTTAATTTATCTTACTCAGACCCTGAATCAAAAAAAAAATATATGCCCCATATTATTGAATCGTCTGTTGGAATTGCAAGAATTATGCTGGCATTGATGACAGAAGCATACACAGAAGAAAAATTAGACGGAGGAGAAGAAAGAATTGTTATGAAATTTCCTGCAAAATTAGCTCCGATAAAAGTTGCAGTTTTTCCATTGCTAAAAAACAAACCCGAGCTTGTTGAAAAAGCAAAAGAAGTTTTTGACAACTTAAAAATTAAGTTTATGTGTGAGTTTGATGACAATGGTAATATCGGGAAAAGGTACCGCAGACAGGATGAAATTGGAACGCCATTCTGTGTTACAATTGATTTTGATACTTTAAAAAATAAAGATGTAACAGTTCGCGACCGCGACACGATGAAACAGGAAAGAATTAAGCTCAAAGACTTGACAGGCTATATTAAAGATGCTATACTAAAAACATAGTTCTTTTGATAAAAAATATTTGCGAAAAGCAGTCGTAGCCAAAAGATCGCAACACTTTGTCATTGCGAGGAGCCCGCAGGCGACGTGGCAATCTATACTCTGGATTGCTTCGTTGCTCGCTCCGCTCGCGCCTCGCAATGACGGTTAATCAGATTGTTGTTTTCTGGCTATGACTGCCAATTTCGGCGGTCAAGCAAAACCCTTTTCAGAAGAAGGATGACGGCCGATGTCCAAAACATTGACCCCGTCTGTGACTGTCCGCGACCCCAAAGGACTGAAGTTTCTGGAAGTCGCGGGTGCCGCCTATAACGAGGCTTGCTTGTCCGAGGCCGAAGCCCAGCGTGTGAAGAATCAGTCGCCAGGTCTTGCTGACCTCATCGCCAACCATATCGCCGAGCACCGCCACGAAGTTCCGCCAATTCTCAAACTGGTTGCCAGCGCCGTTAAGGTTTCTGGCTCCAAGCGATTCGTTGTCGACAAGGCTTTACTCAAAGAAGCCAACGTCGGCTGGACAGGCAGCAACTTCAACGAGCGCTTCCTCGATAAAGTTGAGGAAAACGTCGAGGACGCAACGCTCGCGATTTACGAACTGAGGCAGTCGGCGATGGACGTTTCAATTCGCAAGGAGCTCGGCCAGGAACGCGAGGAGACCATGCTGGCTCACTTTTTCGACCTGCTCAAAAAGCAGTCGAAAGGTCAGGAAGGTCAGGATTGCCATCTACTCGTTAACGGTTACGTGAACGTTGCGTATATCCGCGACAAAAATGACGTGCTCTGTGCCGTGAGCGCGAGCTGGAGCTCCGGCTGCGGCTGCTGGTTCGTCGAGGCTCTCTCGGTTGAGTGCCCGGATGGGTGGGATGCGGGCAACCGGTTCCTTTCCCGCGATTCTTGATTCTTAATCCCTTTGGGATTTTGAATCTTGAACCCTTTGAATCTTTGGCTCTCCGAAACTTTGAAAAAAGAAGTAGGAGAGCTTTTTGTTTTGTAAAAATTTGGTAAAATAAAATCGGTAGTAGGCGAATCTTGCCTGAGATTACGATTTCGGGCGGCCGAATCCAGTGTTCGTATGATGAGAGTGCTTGCGATTACGGTTTCAAGCGGAGGGTACTATAAACATTAATTCCTATTTAGGGCTTTTAAAGCACGGAAATGGTTATAAGATTATAACCAATATTAAAACAAGTATAGATTAGAAAATAAAAAAATTTAAAACCTATAAATTAACATTGATACGTTTTTTTCACTCGAGTGAAAAAGACGTATTTAGTTTATTATTTTGTGTTATAATAACAATATAAGTTTATTTTTTATGAAAGATTCGGCGATAGAACAAATATTATTGCATTTATATGATTCTATTGATTTCGGTTCTAGTTATGGGGCAAAGAAAATGTTTGGAATAGAAGATTTATTTCCGAATAGTAACTGGAAAAAATTTAAGAAAGAGGAAATCCATGACGGCTTTTAAAATTTAAAGAGATTAAAGTTTGTTCAACAAAAAACGCAATATGATGGCTCAGGTTATTGTTTCACTTAGCGAAAAAGGGAAATTAAGGGTATTAAATATCTGCCTTAGGCGATTAAACGATAGAAAAGAGCACTGGGATAAAAAATGGCGTATGGTAGCTTTTGATATCCCAAATATCCATAGAAAGGGAAGGGATGCTGTAAGATATCGTTTGCGCTCAGGCGGATTTTATAAATTACAGGAAAGCATGTTTATACACCCTTATAACTGTGAAAGAGAGATAAGAGATTTGGCGGCGCTATTTAAACTAGAAAAATATGTCAGCTTTGCTTTATTAGATTTTATTGATGGTCAAGATGGTCTTATAAAATTATTTAAGCTAAATTAACAAACTAGCTGAAATTGGGTAGATACGCCTTTTTCACTCGAGTGAAAAAGGCGTATATTTTTCAGTAAAAAAACAGAGAAAAATCTCTATTTTTTTATTCGTTTTTTGTGCTTTTTTGCTTAAATAAATTAGACTTCTATGACAACTGGCAGAATCATTGGCCTGCGTTCGGTTTTGGTGTGCAGAAAGTCGCCGATTTTATTTCTTATCTCATCTTTGACATAAGCCCAATTGACCGCGCCTCCGTGCCCGGCTGACTTATCTACAATCTCAATTACTTTTTTTCTGGTTTGAGTAAGCAGGTCTTTAGATTCTCTCAAATAAACAAATCCGCGGGAAATAATATCGGGCGAACCTTTAACTCTTCCAGTTCGCCTGTCTATTATTGCAACAATAACAAACATCCCGTCTTTTGCCAATTCTTGCCTGTCCCTTAAAACTATTTCTCCGACATCTCCTACTCCAAGCCCGTCAACAAAAACATAATTTGTCGAAGCCTTTTCTTTTAACACTTCCGCATTTGCCTGCCCTGAGCCCGCCGAATGGGTGAATTTTATTATAGACCCATTATCTGGCACAAAAACTTTGTCTTTCAAAAACCCCATTTCATAGGCAATTTTTGCTCCTTCTTTTAACATATAGTGGTTTCCGTAAACTGGAATAAAATAATTAGGCTTTATTTCTCTTATCATCTGTTTTATCCCCTCAATGTTGCCATGACCGGAAATATGGATATCAATTATATCTGAATGGTAAACATTATCAGACTGGCGGTAAAGATTGTCCTTCAACCTTTGGACGGTTCTTTCATTTCCCGGAATAACAGAAGAAGAAAAAATAACCGTGTCCTCTTTTTTAATTTTTAAATATTTATGGTTGCCGGCAACAATTCTTGATAAAGCCGCCATCTCTTCGCCCTGCCCGCCGGTGCAAACTATTATAACTTTATTGTCAGGATAATTATGAGCCTTGTCTGTTGTGATTATAACCCCCTTTGGAATTTTAACGTAGCCCAGTTTTGTGGCAAGCTCAATGTTTAATTTCATTGAAAAACCGTCTAAGGCAACCTTTCTGTTTGTTTGCGTCGCAAACTCTAATATCTGTCTTATTCTTTCTATTTGAGAAGAGAAGGTAGCGATTATCGTCCTTCCGGGGGCTCTTGCTATCAACATATGAAGATTTCTCAACATTTCTTCTTCTGTAACTTGTTCTTTGGAAGTTGTAGACCCCAGCGATTCTAACATCAAAATAGTTGGTCTTTTCAATTTTGCCAAGCGAGAGTAGTCTATGGCTTTTTTTCCAATTGGATTTTTTTCAATTGTCCAATCGCCCGGGTGTAAAACCGTTGCAACCGGTGTTTCTAAAATTATTCCAACGGCATCCATAACGCTGTGGTCAATCGCAAAAAAGCTTAATGTAAAAGCCCCAAGATTTATTTTTTGATTTAGATCTTGCACATAGATTGTTTTTAATTTTTTTGAAGCGCCGTGGTAAACGTCTTCAACTCTGTGTTTTACCATTTCAACCGTGAGCGGCCTGCCGATTATTTGCGGATTGCCGAGTTTTTGTAATAATATCGGAGCGGCTCCGATATGGTCTAAGTGTCCGTGAGAAAATATAACAGCTCTGATATTTTTTTCTTTGCCCTTTAAATAATCGGGGTTTGGAATTACATAATCAATTCCCGGCATATCTTCTTCGGGAAATTGCAAACCCATATCTAAAATAACAATATCCTGTCCATACTCAAAAACGGTCATGTTTCTTCCAACTTCTTCGCATCCTCCGAGAGGAATAATTTTTAGCGCGTTTTCCGCCCGTCGTGGCGGAACATTAATTCTGTTTTGTCTTGTATTTATCATAAAAAAATTTTAATTATATTGAGAGTTTTAAATGTGCCCGAGGTGGGACTTGAACCCACAAGCCTTGCGGCATACGCTCCTGAAGCGTACATGTTTGCCAATTTCATCACCCGGGCAAAAAGAATTAGCCCTGTTTGAGAAAGTCTAAATTTTCTGGGAGAGATTTTAATGGTTTTTCAAAACGTAAGTCTGGGACATTTTTGTAATTTTCATTTCTAAGCCACCCCTGTTTTGTGTAACAGTAGCAGGCTCCTTGTTTTTTTTCATAAGGCGAATAATCAACCTTGCAGTCAGGCGAAACCCAGTTTGCCATTTTTAATTCTTCAGTTTCAGAGGGGTTTATCGTTACGTGCCCGTATTTTGGTGGAATGATTATTGATTCTCCTCTTTCTGTTTTTACAGCATAAGCATCAAAGATATTTCCGTCCTCACCGAGTTTCTGCATCAAAAAAATTGCGGTCCCTTTTAACACAGTGTAAGTTTCTTGCCAATTTTCCAGATGGTAATGCCCTTTTGTTTTTACAAATTCAGAACCCAAAAATGCCGGAGGAATTACGGTTATGTCGTATCTTAATTCGTTTTTACTTTCTACGCCCCTGTACATATAATACAAATCAACATCAAAAGCATTTTTCAGCCATCCTCTGTCAAAAATAACTTCGCGCATGTCGCTAAGTTTTCTTATATCCGGAATTAGTTTTGTGAGATCAACGTCCATTATTTAAACACTCTTTTGGTTTTTATAAACCATTCAGATATATTTGAAAATCTTTTTGCCGGGTCAACAATTTTTGTCGTGTTCACGCCGTTTATTTTTTGAGAGACCCAATAAATATAATCAGGATTATACAAAAATAGGGCAGGGGCGTCATCAATGATAATGTTTTGCAATTTTTCATAATCCTCCTGTTTTACGGTAATATCCAGAGTTTCCCTTGCCTCTTTTAACAGTTGGTCTGCGCTTTTATTTTGATACGCAGACAAGTTTAATCCCGGGTCATTCACCTGAGAAGAATGCCAAAATGGATAAGGGTCTGGTTCTAATCCTAGCACTTCGCCATAAAGAAGGGCGTCGTAATCTCTTGTTTTAATTATAGACTTTAATTCTGATATTTCTACTGCTTTTATGTCAATTGTAACACCTGCTTTTTGCCAAGAATCTTTCAGAAAATTTGCTGTTTGCGCTAATTGTGGCTGGTTTATGGTGACTAAAGTAAATCTTAAAAGCAACGCGTTGTCTTGAGGAGTTATGCAAAGTTCGTTTAACTTTTGCCTCGTCGCTTTTCCCACTTCGCCCGTAGGAGCTGTTTCCTGCAGATATTTTTTTTGAAATTCAGTCACTGCGTTTTCTGTTCCTTTGCCGTAAGTTCCGTTTGTTTCATCTTTCATCATATTCTTGAAATTGTCATCAAGTCGCGCCAAACATCCTTGAAGTTCAGTTACGTCTTTTAATTTTGAACCTGAAGATAAATAAACTTTAAACTGGAATGCCGGCTTTTTGATATTCGGTTTTGCCCTTTGATTGGAGCCGGCATCCTTGTAGCCGCTTCTGTCCAAAAGTTTTTTTGCTTGTTCAATATCAAATTGGTAGGGGCTTGAAGGAGACTGCAATCCGAAAAAATCCGGCAAGACTGGCGAGTCGACTAAAGATACCTTGCTTTTTGTAGAAGAACTTATTTGTTTTATAAGTTCTTGCCTGTCAACGGAATAATTTAACGCCTTTCTTATACTGATATCTGAAAGTATTTTTGTTTTATTTGTGTTGAAAAACACCGCAAAATATCTGGGAAGGGATAGGGAATAAACTGAAAATTTTTCGCTTGAAGACCACCCTTGCTTTATTTCTTTCTCCGCTAATGATTCACTGTTGTCTAAAGCCGCCAGCGAAAAACCATCAATGGTTTTTGCGTTAGCCGCTTTTTCAAGGTCGCCTTTGTTTGTGAAAAACTGGAAAAAAATGTTAGATATATAGGGCGGCTTATTATAATATTTATGGTTTGATTCAAGGTTAATGCTTTTTATAAAACCGGTGTCTGCCTGCTGCAAACTGGAAAACGAATACTGGCCCGAGCCGATAGGCTGTAAGTTATAAGAAGATAGAGCAAAATTCTCCACTAAAACATTTTCCCAAATATGCTGAGGTATTATTTTCAACGCGCAATTTTCCAAAAAAGAATTGTACGGGGTTTTTAAAACAAAACTTAAAGATTTGTCCGAAGTTTTTTCCGCTTCTACGCCAAGCCAATTGGCTCTCAACGGGCTTTTATAATCAGAATTTTGTATTGTTTCTATTGTAAAAATTATATCATCTGATGTCAAAGGTTTTCCATCTTGCCAGAAGACATTGTCTTTAAGTTGGAAGTCGTAGGTTTTTCCATCGTCAGAAACCGTATAGCTGCTTGCCAAGTCATTCACAATTTTACCGTCCTTATCATAAGTCATAAGCCCCGAATAAATAAGGTCAATTAAAGTTCTGTCCACATCATTCGTTTCTCCGTAAATCGGATTAATAAATCTGGGCTGTCCGACAACCCCCTCCACATATGTTCCGCCAAAAGCCGGAACTACTTTTGTATTGTTGATATAAAAATTAGTTGCTAAAAAAAACAGAGAACCCACAGCTAAAACAGCCAATCCCAGAAGTGTTATTTTTTCACCCTTTCTTAGCACTTTAAAAATTTGTTTCCACTGCGACAAACTGGGAAATTTTGATTTTCTCATTTATGTAGCCGCTATATTATTGAGTTTTTACTGGATAAAGAGGTTCAGAATTCCTAAAATAATAAAGAGAGCCGAAACCGCCATTGTGCCGTAATAAATTTTTTTTTGCGCGCCTCGTCTTGCAGAGTAAAATTCTCCGCCTCCGCCAAAAGCAGAACCCAATGCGGCTCCTCTTTGCTGTAAAATTATCAGTATTATTAAAATTAAAGATACCGCAATTTGTGAATAAAATAATATAGTGTTCATAGGTTATAATTTTTAATCATTCCCTTTAATAATTAATTTTTGAATAAGAAGGTTCAGCGCCCATATAATCAAACTTGTTAAAAACAGGGGCAGAAATAACGGGATAGTCAATTCTTTGAATATTACAGTTACTATCCAAATCATTGCCATGCTTATAACTATGCTGAAAAGTCCAAGAGTTATTATTTCCAAAGGCAATGCTAATACCTTTAAAACAGGTTTTACGAAAAAGTTCAAGAGCCCTAAAATAATTCCTAAAGTTAAAAAAATCTGCCATTGCTGTGTAATGTTAACTCCAAAAAAGTTTGAGTCAGGCAGTAATCTCACCTTAACCCCCGATATAAATAATGTTGCCAACCATAGTCCAAATGAGGCGGCAACAATCTGCGAAAGAAGCTTTTTCATGATTATCTTATTATACCAAACTTTTGTCTAAATATCAATTCAGCAAGTATTTCTCCCTTAACTTTTTATGGTAGGCAATGGCAAAGCGATGGGCTTCGTCATCCAGCTGTTTTATTAAATTATAAACCTTCTGCGGGAGTTGTTTCAAGGGTATCGGTTTTTTTTGACCTTCAATAAATAATTCTTGTTTTCCCTTTGCAATGGAAATTATTTTTATATTTTTTATGTTTTTAAAATTCTGACTTTGTGAATACGATCGTAGCGACAAAGTCAGAGATTCTTTTTTAACTTCATTTTTTGTTTTTATTGCAATGTTTAATTGCGCCTTCCCCCCGTCAATTAAAATCATTTCCGGATATTTCCATTCTGGATGCGCAAACCGTCTTTCTAAAACTTCTTTTATCATTGCAATATCATTCGGCGTATCTATAGTTTTTATTTTAAATTTTCTGTATAAATTTTTATCTGGTTTTCCATTCACAAAAACTACCATAGAACCAGTTGCTTGTTTGCCTTGGATATTTGAAATGTCATAGCACTCAATTCTGGAAATATTTTCTAAATTTAAAATACGCCTTAATTCAGCGATCGCTAAGCTGTGGCGTATTTGAGCCTTGCCAACATTGCTTGTGTTGATAACATGGGTGTGCGACATTACCTGTTGCAAGGCGTAAATTTTGTCACGGACATTTCCGGCTTCTTCAAATTTATTTTTTTTTGATAATTGCCTCATTTCTTCCTTAAGAGAATTCAGAACAGTATTTCGTTTTCCTTTAAGAATCAAAATTATTTTTTCTATATTTTTTCTATATTCGTCAAGCGCGCTTGACGCCCTGAGCTCGTTGCGAAGGGCTGCCAAATTTTCGTACGGGCCGGGGCATAAATCTAAGTGACAGTATGCGCACTTGTTTTTTGAATGTTTAGCAGAAGTATAATAAGGAAACACTCGGCGCAAAAAGCGCAAAGTTTTTTTCAAAGCCGTTCCCTCCACAAACGGACCAATATATTCCGTTTTGAATTTTAAATTTTGGGTTTTGAGATTTGTTTGGAGTTTGGAGTTTGGAGTTTGGAGTTTTTGTGGCTGATGAGTAATTAGAATATAAGGGGCTCCGTTTTTATTTTTAAAAATAGCAACCCAGAAGTAGCTTTTATCGTCGCGCCACATTACATTATATTTTGGCTGGTATTTTTTGATTAAATTGGCTTCTAGAATTAACGCTTCAATTTCAGAATTATTTGTTTCAAGATATCCAATTTTATCAACTTTATCTATAAACAGGTTATCTCTATAACTTGGTTGCTGAAAGTGATTTTTTACCCGGCTTTGTATATTTATCGCCTTGCCAATGTAGATGAGCGGAGAACGGGACTCCGCTGTTTCTTCTATAAAGCAATAGACCCCAGTCGTTTTTGGCAGTTTTTCTAACTCTTTTTTTTCTATAATTTTGAACCTGTCCATACTTTTTAAAATTGGTATAAAAAAGGCCCGGTATATTCCAACCGGGCGTCTTGTTTTTCAGCTAAAAAGATTCAGTCCGGAAAATGTGAGGCAGTGATGAACACGGGCTGGACTTCCATGTCGGCAGTGAAGGCATCGTTCTCTTTTTTGGTCAAATTAGCTGTGCGATGGCCACACCAACTGCCCAATACTTTTCTGACCTCGCCGTCAATGCCCATATGGTAAATAGGCGATGATTCCTCGGGATGCGATACCACAAACATCGTGTCGCGCGGTAACTGCCTAAGTTTCATAACTGTTCTCCTTGTTTGAGCTGAAAACACTG
>Ga0075913_126_pt1 | contig 10743 bp, 7 predicted proteins | sample RifGroA2_FD_68332 | JGI IMG/M metagenome (GOLD analysis project Ga0075913, IMG submission 68332) | Parcubacteria bacterium GW2011_GWA2_37_10 | reverse complement strand
AATTTTTTGGCGACGGGGCAGGCGAGGTCCTGCTCAATTTTATTCCATATTTTATAAATATTTTGGCTTACTTTAAATAAAAGATTTTCGCCATCTTTTTCCCATTCGGGATATTTATATTTTATCAGGTTGTAGCTTAACATAGGGCTGTCTAATTTAAAAAGCGCTTGCTGTATTGCTATATAAATTTGAATATCCCTATCTTCTTTTTTTAATAATCCAAGCTCATAAATACTTTCGTTTACTTTAATTTTTTCTTTCATCAGCTTGAACATATAATCTATCAATGCCATTTCTTTAACTGAAGGAGCAAGAGTTTCCTCTATTTCGCATGAACAGAGCTCTAAAAGCCAGTTATAAAACTGTAGGCCGGCTTTGCCCTTTTTATTTTCAGGGCTATTTTTTAATATAAAAATATATTTGTTTATTATGTTTTGGACGTCATTAATTTTTGTTTCTTCGATTCTATCATTCGGAAAATACCCTCCCCTAATAAGTTCTAAAACCAAAGAATCTCCGACGGCTTCAGTTTCCGAAAAATTGTTTAATTCTAAATCTAAAAATCTTCTTTTCAGTTTTCTTATAACAGCCGCCCTGCGCATTAAATGCTCTTCTTTCCAGTCAACGATGGTTCTTATTTGCTCATAAAAAGCAGCAACTCTTAAGGCAACCTCATCAACATGTATTGTTGGTACATCTTGTCTTGTTTGCAAAGATTGCTGCCAAAATTTATATTTTTCTATTAAATTTTTTGTTGGGCCGGATAATTCCTGCATTATTTTTTGTTTTTGATTTCTTCCCTAATTTTCTCGATAAATTTATCTATCGCCATTGTTCCGACATCTCCTTTGCCCCTCTCCCTTATTGATACTGTTTTGGTAGAAATTTCTTTATCGCCGGCAATTAAAAGATAAGGAATTTTTTGCATTTCAGCCTCTCTGATTTTTTTGCCCAAAGTTTCATTCTCATTTTTTAATTCAACCCGAATATTATTTTCTTTCAATTGTTTTACAATTTCACTGGCGTAGTTATCGTGCTTTTCAGAAATTGGAATTACCACCGTCTGCACGGGAGCCAACCAAACCGGAAACGCCCCAATAAGATGTTCGGTTAAAATTCCTATAAATCTTTCAAGAGATCCGTAGATTACTCTGTGTATCACAACCGGAGTTTTGGCTTTTCCGTCTACATCTATATATTTTAAATTAAATTTTTTGGGTATTTGAAAATCAAGCTGTATGGTTCCCATTTGCCAGTCTCTGCCAATGGAGTCTTTCATTAAAATATCTATTTTTGGTCCATAAAATGCACCATCTCTCTTTTCTATTGTATATTTTTTTCCGCTTTTTTCTAAAATATTTTTGAGAGCATCTTCGGCTTTGCTCCATGATTTTGCGTCTCCCATAAAATCTTTTGGCCTAGTTCCTAGTCTGAAGGAATATTCAATGTTAAATATAGAGTAGAATTTTTTAATTATTGCTAAAATTCTATTATATTCTTCCTCAATTTGTTCTTCTTTGACAAAGATGTGGGCATCGTCTTGAGAAAACTCCCTGACTCGCAAAAGCCCGTTTAAAGTTCCGGATTTTTCAAAACGATGTAAAGTATCCGAGTCGGACAGTCGTAGGGGAAGTTCCTTATAGCTTCTTGGCCTTGAATCGTATACTACCATTGCGTTTGGACAATTCATCGGTTTTAATCCATATATTTCTCCTTCCTCGGTTTCAGAAACAAACATATTTTCTTTATAATGGTCCCAATGTCCAGAAATTTGATAGAGTTCTTTTTTATTTATCAATGGGCTTTTTATTTCCTGATAACCCTCTTTCTGGTGTTCCGCCCGCCAAAAATTTACCAGTTCATTAAAAATAATTAGTCCCTTTGGCAGCCAGTAGGCCATTCCGGGAGCTGTTTCGTGAAACATATATAACTCAAGTTTTTGGCCGAGTTTGCGGTGGTCGCGTTTTTCGGCTTCTTCCTGCATTTTTATATAATCTTGAAGTTCTTTTTCTGTTGAAAAGGCAAGACCGTAAATGCGAGTAAGCATTTTATTTTTTTCGCTTCCTTTCCAGTAGGCTCCCGCAATTTTTGTGAGTTTAAATGCTTTAGGATTTATCTCGTTAGTGTTTTTTACATGCGGCCCTTTGCACAAATCAACAAATTTCTGCAAACACCCGGTGTTTGTATAAATAGAAACAGTTTTTCCGGGCAAGTCCTTTATAAGTTCAAGTTTATACGGCTGGTCTTTAAATAATTTTTTTGCAGCCAATTTCGTAATATTTTTTTTAATAAATTTTTGATTTTGCAAAACCAGTTCTTTCATTTTTTCTTCTATTTTTTGCAAAAATTTATCGCTCCCGCCTTCGCCCTTCGCTACGCTCAGGGCTTCGGCGGGCAAAGCAAAATCGTAATAAAAACCATTCTCAATTGCAGGACCCATTCCTAATTTTGTCCCGATGGCTTTGCCATCGTGGATCTTCGACGACTTCGTCGTCGGAATTTTAGGATATAACTCCAAAACCGCTTGCGCCATAATATGCGACAGCGAATGCCGTATATTCTCAATATTTTTATCTTGTTCCATAATTTTTATGCGCCTCTTGACAAGGCCTTTTAATTTGCTATACTTAAATTGGGTATCAACGCCGATGTCACATCCCAATAGTGGGACCTAAACAACATCTTCAGAAATGGAGGTGCTGTTTTTTTGTTTCGTATGCTATAATTGAATTGCGGAGCGTCGTAGGAGGTTGAAGCCAGACGGATCTGGCCATCGGCCGATACCCGAACGGTCTCGCATACGCGGGATGTGGTTCGACTCCACCGACCTCCGCACCAAAAAGTCTGTTGTAAAAACAACGGGCTTTTTGTTTATTTATCTTACTATACTTAGTTCTCGTTTTCACTATTGACAAAGTTGTTTGAATATACTATATTAAATTATAGAGAATGAGGTAGTTTTTACCCCGATAGACCCCATTAACGAGAAGATAAAAGGAGCATGCGTATGAAGGCTTCAGATTATGTGGCAAGGTTCATGGCCGAAGGATGTACGATTGAGGCCTTTGCCAGGGTGATCGTGGACATGATAGTTGAGGTTCGCGATGTCGGCCTGACAAGGAGAATAATCATGGATGGGGCTCTGTTCTCGATCTTCGACGAGATGGATATCAAGTTTAAGAGTTTCCGCCGTCAGACGGGTGGGAAACTCAGCGACGGCTCTTTGATGCACAAGGAAGCATTTAGGCGGATGCTTCGTCAAAAAACTCCAGACATTTTTAATGCCTGGAATAGGGGTCGAGGCGGAAGGTTGCTCGTCGACTAAACAATGACTGAAATTACCTAAAGGGCCGAGCAGACCGAACTGCTCTATGGTCCGACGTCGAAAGATCGTCGGGCTTTTTTTGTAAAAAATATTTTGATAATGGATACGCCTTATCTCAGCGATCGCTACGCTGTGGCGTATTTTAAAAAATAAAATAAAAACATAAAATAAAAACGAGGAGAGGTATTACGATTCTCTTGGGACGAGAATTTCTTGAACATCGTCTGCGACAATTTTAATTTCGCCATTTCTGTCGTCTACGCGGCCGGCAACAAAAACAATTTTATTTTCTTGAAGCGCCGTCGGGTTTCTTTCCAAAAGATTCGGGAAAATTACAACCTCCGCTCTTCCGGTTAAATCTTCAAGTTTTATAAACAGCATTGGTTTTCCGTTTTTTGTGATAATTTTTTTTACGTTTGAAATTATTCCGCCTAAAACAACCTTTTTATCCACCCATGAGGAGTCAATTTTTAAAATAGCGGTTGTTTTTGTTTCGAAAAGTTTCTTAAAATCATTTAACGGGTGGGAACTTACAAAAAGCCCTAAAAGCTCTTTTTCCCAACTAAGTTTTTCAAAATTGGTGGCAGCCGTAGCCGCATCAAGCTTTATATTGTTACTGCCGGCCGTGGGCATACTTGCAAAAAGCCCGATTTGTTTTGAACTGCCGTTTTTATTGTTTTCGCGGGCGATTTCCAACAGTTTTTCTAAATTAGCCAAAAGCTGTCCTCTTTCTGCAAAAGCGTCAAAAGACCCGGCTTTTATTAACGCCTCCATTGATTTTTTGTTTAAGTCTTTTGAATGAACCCTGTTAATAAAATCCCCAATTGACTGAAATTGCCCTGCTTTTTTTCTTTCTTCAACAACCGCGTCAATGATGTTTACGCCCACATTTTTAACTGCCAGTAAACCAAACCTTATCTGATTTTTATCCGGCACCACTGTAAAGTTTTTCAAGCTCTCGTTGATATTTGGAGGCAAAACCTCAACCTCCATTTTTTTGCACTCATCAATCAAAAATGCGATTCTTTCAACGTCGGCTTTTTCAGATGTTAAAACCGATGCCATAAATTCAACCGGGTAGTGAGATTTCAAATACGCGGTTTGGTAGGCGATTGTGGCGTAAGCTGCTGAGTGAGACTTATTAAACCCGTAAGCGGCAAAGGGCAAAATCCATTGCCACAATTCCTCGCCGACTTTTTTGCTTGCGCCATTTTTTATGGCGCCCTCAATAAATTTTGTTTCTTGGGCGCGTAAAAGCTCCGGAATTTTTTTACCGATTGCTTTTCTTAAAACATCGGCTTCACCCAATGTAAATCCGCAAATTTCTTGAGCAATTTTCATTAATTGTTCCTGGTAAATGCAAATGCCCTGTGTTTCTCTTAAAATAGGTTCAAGTTTTGCATGCAAGTATTCAATTTTTTGCTTGTCGTGTTTTCTTGAAATATAATCCGGAATAAATTGCATGGGGCCCGGCCTGTATAAAGCCACCATGGCGGTAATATCTTCAAAAGTTGTGGGATGCAACTCCTTTAGATATCTTTTCATTCCGTCGCTCTCTAATTGAAATACGGACGTTGTTATGGCATTCTGTAAAAGTTTAAAAGTTTTTGCATCATCGTAAGGAATTTTATCTAAATCAATTTTTAAATTATCATGCAGAACATAAATTCGAGCCAATGTATCTTCTATTATAGTCAGGTTTTTTAGTCCTAAAAAGTCCATTTTTAAAAGTCCCAAATCTTCAATGCCGTGCATCTCGTACTGTGTGATAACGTTTTCTTCGCCTTCTCTGGTTGACCTTTGCAGGGGAACAGAGTCTGTTAATGGTTTTACTGAAATCACAACCCCGCAGGCGTGAGTTGATGCGTGGCGGGCGACCCCCTCCAGCTTTTTTGCCAAATCAATCAATCTTTTCGCTTGGTCGTCTGAGTTATACAAATCAGAAAATTCAGAAACTTTTTCTAAGGTTTCTTTTAAATCCATTCCCATAGGAATCATTTTTGCCATTTGGTCGCAATAACTGTAAGTATATTGCAACGCCCTGCCGACGTCGCGGACTACGGCTCTTGCCGCCATTGTTCCAAAAGTGATAATCTGGGCAACATGGTCTGCACCGTATTTTTGCGCAACATATTTTATAACTTCGTCTCTTCTTCTGTCTGCAAAATCCAAATCAATATCAGGCATTGAAATTCTTTCCGGGTTTAAAAATCTTTCAAAAAGCAAATTGTGTTTTAGCGGGTCAACGTTTGTTATTCCGGTCAGATAGGCAACAATAGAACCTCCGGCAGATCCTCGGCCAGGCCCCACTACAATCCTGTTTTGTTTTGCCCAATTAACAAAGTCTTGGACAATCAAAAAGTATCCGGCAAAACCGGTTTTTTCTATAACCGAAAGTTCATATTTTAATCGTTCTAATACTTTTGAATCGGAATTTTCTCCGTATCTTGATTCCAGCCCGTTCCAGCAAAGCTCTTCTAAAAATTGTTCTGCGGTTTTGCCGTCAGGCAAGGGAAAGGTCGGCAATTTTGTTTTCCCCAATTCTATTTGCAAATTGCAAGCCGCCGCAATTTTTTGGGTGTTTTCAAGGGCTTCGGGAACATCTTTAAAATTCTCCGCCATTTCTTCCGGGCTTATCATAGAAAAATTATCTTGAGCCATAGATAATCTTTCCTGGTCGTTTAGGTCAGCTCCTGTGTTTATCAACATTAAAACATCCTGGGCTTCCGCATCTTCTTTTCTCAAATAATGAATGTCGTTTGTGGCAACCAGCGGAATGCCGGTTTTTTTGGATAGTTCAATCAATTTTTTGTTGGCGGAAATTTGTTCTGGAATATTTTGGTGGCGCTGCAGTTCCAGATAAAAATTTCCTTTTCCAAAAAACTTTTCATATTTTTTTGCGGTTTCCTCGGCTTCTTCGTTTCGGTTGGATAAAAGCAATTTTGGGATTTTTCCTTGTATGCAAGATGACAAACCAATCAGTCCTTCCGCGTATTTTTCTAATGTTTCTTCGTCAATTCTGGGTTTATAATAAAAGCCCTCAAGATGGGCAATTGATACTAATTTTACCAGGTTTTTATAACCTTGTTCATTTTTTGCCAATAAAATCAAATGATTTCTTTTGTTGTCAATGTTGGGCCTTTTGTCTGTAAGTTTTTCAAAGGCAGTGTAAACTTCGCATCCGATTATAGGTTTTATTTTTTTTGCTTTTGCTTTTTTATAAAATTCAATGGCTCCATAAAGCGCGCCATGGTCGGTTAAAGCAACGGAATCCATGCCAAGCTCTTTTACCTGATCTAAAAGCTCGTCAATTTTAGATAAGCCGTCAAGCAGGGAATAGTGAGAGTGAACGTGGAGGTGCGTAAATTTCATAAATATAATTCGAATCTACGAATAATATCCGAATGTTCCGAATATTCGGATGGGCGTTTTCGGATAATGTTTTGCAAAGCAAAACTTTGCGCTGTTCGGATGCTTTATTTTACTTTTTATGCGTTTTTTAATCAACAGTTGACATTGGTGTGTTATTGTGCTATGTTAAAAACAGCACAAACTAAAAAAGTATGCCGGGAAATGGGCGTGTACGCTGAAGGATTACCACCCCTTCGGTATATTTCTCGGTATGCTTGCAAGGGCAGTGGAGCGCGGAGAGCGACAGGTTTGTCGTTCCCCTGTGGGCAGTTGTTTCTCATAGGTTTGTTTTTAATTTTAAAAGCCAAAAGAGAAACAATAGGGTAAAACCAAGCTCCTGCCACAAAGCCGTGTTGAGTTTACGCACTGAGCATATTTGGAAGAATGCGGTAGAGGCGTATGTTCCACGGTTTTTTTATTTACAAATTTAACCCTCGTCATAATCTACGCTATCGCGTTAATTATGACGATGGCATTATTTATGATATAATAAAACAATAAAATATTAAATAATAAAACACTGTAAAATATGTATGAATGCAACAAAAGAAAAAATATTATTACTTTTATTGGGCGGATTAGCTTTTAGTTGCAGTTATACGCCGGGCAGACAATGGCAAGTGTTAAAAATTGTTTCAGGCGAGTGGAAACGGTTGAATAAAAAGGAGTTAAGAGAGGGTATAACTTATTTGTATCGGCTAAATTTTGTTGATAAAATTAAAAATAAAAACGGTTTGTCATCTATTTTTCTTACCAAAAAAGGAAAACTTTGCGCGCTAAATATACAACTGGAAAATATTAAAAATAAAAAGGAAAAGTGGGATGGCAAATGGCGAATGGTCGCCTTTGATATTCCCGAGAAGCATAAAGGAGGAAGAGACGCTCTAAGGCAAAAATTAAAGAAGATAGGATTTCACGAATTGCAAAAGAGCATTTTTGTGACTCCCTATAATTGTAAAAAAGAAATAATGCTCTTGGTTAATTTTTTTGAGTTAGATAAGTATGTCCGTTTTGGCGTTTTAGAGTTTATAGATAACGAAGAATATTTTAAAAAAGTTTTTAAAATAAGTTAAAAGAAAATAGAGATAATAGAAATAATTTTTGACTATCGTCATAATATACGCTATCGCGTGTAATATGATGAGAGTATTGAGAGATGAGAGTATTATATGAAGTACCCAAATTTTAATGAAGAAAAAAAATTGTGGAAAAAAGGATATAAATGTGTTGTCGGGCTTGATGAGGCGGGGCGTGGCCCATTGGCAGGTCCAGTGGTGGCGGCAGCCGTCGCGATAAATCCGAATTTCGAATATCGAAGCTCGAAACAAATCCAAAATTCTAATATCAAAAATTCAAAACATGCGTTTCGGATTTCGTGCTTCGGATTTAGAATTTCAGAGGTTAGAGATTCAAAAAAAATGTCGGCTAAACAACGGCAGGAGGTTTATGAAAAACTAATCGTGTGTAAAAATATTTTGTGGGGAGTGGGGATTGTTTCAGAAAAGATAATTGATAAAATAAATATCTTAGAGGCGACTAAGCTGGCGATGAATAGGGCGTTGGATAATTTAATAGAACGGGTGTCTCGTCATAATTTACGCTATCGCGTAAATTATGACGATGGTTATGATTGCTTTCTGTTGATTGACGGAAATTTCAAACTGGATTTAAGTCCACCAGCCGCCCCGCCACAGCGGAGTCCCGCTGTGGCGGGGCAAAAATCAATTATCAGGGGCGACCAAAAAGTTTTTTCAATTTCTGCCGCATCAATAATTGCAAAAGTAACGCGGGATAAAATAATGCAAAAATACCATAAAAAATATCCGCAGTACGGATTTAATAAACACAAAGGTTATGGAACGAAAGCGCATTTCGCCAATTTAGAAAAATTCGGCCCGTGCAGGATACATAGAAAAACATTTCGGCCGGTGTCTAAACACTAATCTCGTTTTATCCACTGAATCCGACCGTGCCCGCACCCTTCATTTAAAAAATAAATAGAAGGCTGCAAAATTCACAGAAAAACATTTCGGCCGATTAGCAGTTATCCACAGGCTGGCGTTTGTTTGCAAAAGTTAAAAGAAGTAAAATAACATAAAATAATAATGCGATGCCAATATGCGAATGCATACTAATTATACAAATAAAATAAATTAGTATTATTAGAATGAATTAGTATATTAGAATCGCAGTTAAAAATGGAGAAAAAAAATTTACTTTTATTTTTTCGTCAAAGGTAATTCCTTCAATTACCGCTTTTGGGCAAGTTACCAAAATTGATGGAAAAACTATCACCCTGACTTTTGGCGGAGATAATTTAACAGTAAAAATCAGAGACGACGCGCAGATTTATTTGCCTGCCACAAGCGCTAAAGATAAAAATGGAAAACTCGTAACTTCTCAACAGCAGACAGCGCAATTTTCAGATATTAAAGTTGGCAACAATGTGAGCGTAAACATAAAACTATTGCCTGACGGCCAAATTGAGGGGCAACTGGTTATTATTCTCGGCGCAAAATAATTATGACAGTTAAAAATTTAATAATTTCGATATATTTTTCTCGCAGTAAATAAAATGCGAAAAATAAAGTCATCTTTAATAGAGGTAGCATTAACAGCGCTGACGGTTGTTGTTTTTTTATTTCCTATTGGAAGTGATGCGCTGGCATATGTTAACTGCCAGTTGCCTAGCGATATAGGAAAAGAATGCGCTGCTCCAAGCAATAGGTATTGTGCTGAAGACGGATTTTTTATAAAAGTGGACAGGCATTTATGTGTTTATGGCGTTGAGCCTGCGCTTGTATGCAAAACTATATCCTACACGGTTGGTTCTTGCACGGGTATAACAGAACAGCATTGTAGCTCCGACAAAAATTCAGTAGAGACCGTAACTTATGGATGTAACCCAAATACTGTCACATGTACGGCAATTTTATCTAGAGAAATTATACAGGTTTGTCTTCCTCAAAAAACAGAATGCCAGCCAGATGATATTTTGAGGACTACCTATGCGCAGGCATGCGTTGAAGTTCCTAATAGTTCTCCGCCTTCTGCACATTGCGCCAGCCTTAAACCTCCATTTAAAGACAACCGGTGCAATCCTCCAATCGGCGAGTGTTTGACCATTTTGAAGGGGAAAAACACTGTTTTTACTTGTCCTATCGGAGGCGTCGCATGCGTGCAAAAAGATTCTAATATTGCCTGCAGCGACGGCAAAAGAGTATGTTCAAGCGACGGAAAAAGTTATGAAGTTAAGCCGAAGGAAAAGTGTGTCTTGGAAACAATTCCTCCGATCGATCAGCCGCCTATTAGAGCTGGCGGTAGCAAAGTTAAATGCGAGCTCGTAACTCCCGGAAGCAATGGGACCTGCGCCGGCACAACAGTTGAGTGCGGCGGAAATGGGTTTTACAATTTTTATAACACTTATTCTTATATATGCAATGACAACCCTAATCCTCTCACTATTAACTGTATAAAAGGTCCTCCAGTTACAACTCCATGTAATCCTGAAATAAAAAGTTGTAGCGAAGATGGCGGGAGCCTAATAACAACACCCAAAGAAGTATGTAGTGATAATAATGGAGGCGGACCTGGGTTGTGCAGCGCTGACCCGAATCCTCCACCCCCACAAAACTGCGCAGTTGATTCTCAATATCAATGCGCAGGAGAGCCGCCGCTTTTAGGGCAACAACTGATTGGATTTTGTAATAATTCAACCAATCCTAACAAGTGTGATGACGCCTGGCAACCACTGGGTTCTCCGTTTCCTTGCAGTAATGAAGAGGTTCCGTGGCCTACTGGAGAAAAAAGGTGCTCCGGCTGGCGGAATGCCTTCTGCGATGGATGATATGGATTATTGATTAACCGGACGATTATAAACTAGCCGGCACAAATGACCAAGATATGATCTTGGTCATTTGCTTTGGTCGGCGGTTAGTTGATTGTTGGAATGCTGTTTGTAAGGATAATTGTTTGGCAGGAGATAAAAAAACCGCACGGATGTGCGG
>Ga0075913_129_pt1 | contig 10954 bp, 11 predicted proteins | sample RifGroA2_FD_68332 | JGI IMG/M metagenome (GOLD analysis project Ga0075913, IMG submission 68332) | Parcubacteria bacterium GW2011_GWA2_37_10 | reverse complement strand
AATGGAGGAGGGCAGGCAGCAAATGAAACAATCTTTTGAACAAATGCCAGCAGGGGTGGAAGAGTGTCTTAACAATGCAATAGGGGCAGATATGGTTGAAAAAATGAAAAACGGGGTAATGCCCCAGCGAGATATTGGAGAAAAAATGCAAGGGTGTTTTCAAAAAATGGGTCCTCCGCCCGGGCAGGAAGGCCAAAATTTTCAGCCAGGACCCGGTCAGGAAAATCCGGGCGACCAAATAATGCCTCAGCAGGCGGGTCCCGGCGGATGTAAAGGACCTGAAGAATGCCAAAAATATTGCGAAAGCAATCCCGAGGCATGCAAAAATTTTGGTCCTGCCGGGCAAAATAATCAACAAGGTCCCGGGCCTAGCCAAATGCCCCCCTGCCAGGGAGAAAATTGTCAATATGGACCTCCGCCGCAAGGAACAATGCCTCCGGAAGGAATTCAGCCGCAGCCTCCAGATAATTTTCAGCAACCCCCTGCAGAACAACAACCAGCTCCAAGCGATAATTTGCCCCCGCCGCCACCTCCACCCGGAGCTTTCTTCAAACCAGAATCATTCTTGGGCTCAGTGCTTTATGTGATAGCAAAAGCCCTTTACAGCATGAGATAAAAAAATAAAAAAAAACGCCTCAGTTTAACTGGGCGTTTTTTTTATTTAGTTATTACCTTTGTTTTTCCCAGAAAATAAATCTTCCGTCTGAAATTGTATGCACAATTATCACTCCTATTCCGGTAAGAACAAAAAATAGAAAAGCGCTTGTATTTTCCATAAAATATAAAGTTATTCCAATTGCAATAAAAAATAATCCGTAAATGCTGTGGTGGGTGTGATATCCTAAAAAGATATTGTGATGCCAGTAATATTTGCGCCTTAGCCTTTTGTTTGTTTTTAAAAAGAATTCAAACATCAAGGTTAAAAGCAGGCCGAACACTAAACCCATTAAAGAAACAATGATTTTTTTTATCATATTATTATATTCTACCACTTTAAGGCGGTTTTTTGTTTAGTAATTGAATTTCACGCCCGAAGCTTCTCTCTCGGCCCTTTTACCGTCAACTTCTTTCAAGTGCATTTTTCTTATGCGGATATTTTTTGGAGTAACTTCAACCAACTCGTCGTCTCCGATATATTCTAACGCGTCTTCCAAACCCATTGTTTTTGGAGTTTTAAAATATTCTATTCCTCCGTCTCCTTTAGATCTCATATTAGATAACGCTTTTTCTTTGCAGACATTTACCCTTATATCGTTTGATCTTGCATTTTGTCCCACCACTTGGCCTTCATAAATTTCTACGGCAGCGCCTAAAAATAAAACTCCCCTGTCTTGAACATTTGTAAGGCCGTAAATATTAGTTGGTCCGGTATCGGTGGAAATTAGCGAACCATGATTTTTTTCTTTCCAGTTTCCGGGGTCCGGCAAATATTGGAAAAAGACTGTGTTTATTATGCCAAGCCCTTTTGTGTCGGTTAAAAATTCATTTTTATATCCAAATAATCCGCGTGTTGGAATTATAAATTCTAAAAAGACTGTGTTTCTGTCAACTCTCATTTCTTTAATCTCTGCTTTTCTCTCGCCCATTTTCTGCATTATGACGCCCTGATATTGCTCTGGCACTTCAATAAAAATTTTCTCATACGGAGTAAGTATTTTTTTATTTACTTCGCGGGTGATAACTTGAGGCCTTGAAACCTGAATCTCAAAACCTTCTCTGCGAAGCCTTTCAATTAAAATTGCTAAATGCAATTCGCCGCGGCCGGAAACTATCCATTGGTTTTTGTCGTTTTCTTCAACCCTTAATGAAACATCTGTTTCTAATTCTTTAAATAATCTTTCTCTTATCTGCCTTGTTGTTGAAAATTCGCCTTCTTTACCGGCAAAAGGGGAGTTATTTGCCATAAACGACATTTTAACAGTTGGCTGGTCAATATTTATTAACGGCAAGGCTTCGGGGTTTTCTGTGTCTGCAATTGTTTCACCGATTGTTACATCTGGAATTCCGGCTATCGCAACAATATCTCCGGCATTTATTTCTTTTGCTTCAACCCGGGCCAAACCTATAAAAGTCATTAACGAAGTTATTTTGCACTTTTTTTGCGCGCCCTGCCTGTTTATGTGCATTATCTCCTGACCGGATTTTATTATTCCATTATAAATTCTTCCAATTGCAATCCTTCCTTTAAAATCATCCGGGGTTATTAAGGTCACCAGCATCTGCAAGGGTTTTTCATTACTGGCGATAGGCGAGGGGATATGTTTTATAATCGCATCAAAAATTGGGTTTATGTCTTTCATTTTAGACAAGTCTGGTTCAAGCCCTGCTTTTCCAGCGCGGCCCGACCCGTAAATTATCGGAAAGTTTAAACTATGGTCTCCACTTCCCAATTCCAAAAATAATTCAAAAGTTGATTCCAGCGCGCGCGCGGGATCGGCTCCCTGCTTGTCTATTTTATTTATAACAACAATAATTTTGTGGCCCATTTCTAAAGCCTTTTTTAAAACAAATCTTGTTTGGGGCATAGGTCCCTCTTTCGCGTCAATTAAAAGCAAACAGCCGTCTGCCATATTTAAAACTCTTTCAACCTCTCCGCCAAAATCCGCGTGGCCCGGCGTGTCAATTATATTTATTTTTGTTTGCCCGTATTGCACAGAGGCATTTTTTGAAAAAATAGTAATTCCTCTTTCTCTCTCAAGTTCGTTGCTGTCCATAATCATTTCTTGGTTAACAACATCTTTGTTTAAATGAGTTTTTGACTGCCTCAAAAGCGCGTCCACTAATGTGGTTTTTCCATGGTCAACGTGTGCGATAATGGCTATATTCCTTATATTTTCCATAATAAATTAAATTATACACCAAATTTTGCCTAATGTAAAGGGATATAAAAATGAGCATACACAAATTTCTACGATCGTCCAAAATCAGGTAATCTAAAATTAAAGATATCTCTTGTACTCACGATCGTAGTCACAGAGGAAAACTTTTTTTGCAACAAAAAATCACCAGACCCAAAGGGTACCCCGGTGATTTTTTGTTTTTGTTAGATGTAATCCTTCGCCTGCTGGCTCAGGCCATTCGGCTCTAAAAGCCTCAGGCTCGAAGAGTAATTTTTTCACGTAGTGAAAAAATTACCAGCGGGAGTTGTTGCCTCCGCCGAACCCTCTGTCTCTGTTAAATCCGCCGCCGCCTGTTCTTGGGGCTCTTGGCTCCATTGGCCTGGCTTCGTTAACCGTGACATTCCTGCCATCTAAATCTTTGCCATTGAACATTTCAATAGCTTTTTGCGCTTCTTCATCAGTTGACATTTCAACAAATCCAAAACCTTTTGAGCGGTTAGTCATCTTGTCTATGATGATTGTTGCCGACTCAACTGTTCCGGCTGCTGCAAATGTATCTTTCAAAGTAGCATCGGTGGTGTTATAAGATAATCCACCAACATATAATTTTTTTGCCATATCAGGACCTCTCGCTTCGCAATATTTTTCTACTACTAATTAAATTTTTGGACTGCGAATTTATAATTGTTCGTCGGCTTATCATTTCATTGATAAGCCTCCTCACACTTCTAAATTCTCGTCTGCAAAAATTTAATTCTCGTTACGAAAAAATTGCAAATTGACAGGTCTTATTTCTTGATTAATAATATGTAAGCCGACCTAGTTCTTCTACGGCTTACTAAAAGTAACCAAGAAAGAAACTTGAGAGCAAATGCTCCTAAACTTACATTTTCATATTAGCATTATTACGAGGGCGTGTAAAGACCCATTTTTGTTTTAACTGCACAGATATTTAATAAATAGTTTTTGCCGTTTGGCTGTTGCAGATGCCCCGGCTTTTTTTAATTCAGCAGAAGATTGTTTTGATAATTTTTTAAAATTTTTATCAACTTCCAAGGCTTTGGGATTTACACAAAAAGCCAGATTATTTATTCCCATAAGCCGCAGTCCTGAAAGCGACCTTAATCTGGACAGCGCCACGTATCCCATTCCCTCCAAAAAACATTTTGAAAGGTCAATTTCAGCAGAATCAAGGTTCATTCCCTGGGATTTATGCACGGTAATTGCCCACGCCAGCCGTAAAGGCATTTGCGAAATTCCGGCCACAATTGAATTGTCCTCGTCAATTGTCCAATCAGCATATTTTACGGTTATTCTTTTGCCGTCTTCGGTTTTTACAATCGGCAGGTTTCCCGCGCCAAATCCAATTATCTTTCCCTGCGTGCCGTTAACATATCCCGCCTCGAAATTGTTTTTTATAAACATAACGTGAGCGCCCTCTTTTAAAACAAGTTTTTCAGGAGCTAAACAGCTTTTTTTTAAAATTTCAGCAACTATCGGATTGCCCCGTAAAACCATCTGATAATTAAATTCTTTGCCTTTTATTTTACTTAATTCAGCATAATTAATGCTGTCAACGTCAACATTGTGGGTGTAGAGTTTTGTGAAGTTTCTTATCCTTCGACTTTGCTCAGGATAAGGTTCCCTTATCCTTCGACTTTGCTCAGGACCTGCGACGTTGTTTTGCGAGCAGAACAACAGCTCGCGGGATTTTTCAGCTTCGTTGTCTCTTATATGATTTAAAATTTTATGCAGTTCTTTGTCTTTTGTGCGGTGCTGTTCGTCTAAATAGCAAACTTTAATTTCTAAACTTTTCCAAGCCTGGGAGTCAGTGATAAATAAGGGAACCTTATCTTGAGCGAAGCCCAAGGACTTTTGCGCAGTTTCATTCTGAGTGTTGTCTAAAGGCTTGTCATTTTTATATACAGGTGGAAGTTGAAAAAAATCTCCTGAGCACACAACCTGCAACCCGCCAAACGGCCGAGCGCTTCTTCTTATATATTGACAAATTTTGTTTACAGCCTCAAACTGCGAAGCCTTTATCATTGAAATTTCGTCAATAATCAAAATGTTCGTATTTTTGATTTTTTTTCTCACATATCCTTTTTTGCAAATTTCTTTTACTTCCTGCTCATTAAGTTCTTCGCGAATTCCAAGTCCAGACCACGAATGCAAAGTAGTTCCACCCATATGCGTTGCCGCAATCCCTGTGCTGGCTGTAACTGAAACCGCCACATGATTTTTTCTCAGGTATTTTATATATTCATTCAGCAAAAAAGTTTTTCCGCTTCCCGGCGGCCCCGTCAAAAAAACATTATACCCCGACTTCAGAATATCTAATGCTTCATCCTGTTTCATAATAGGGTATTATATCATTTTTTCCGTTCCCACCCAATCTCCACTTATTTTTAGTCTCCTTGCAACTCTCCTAAAATAATGATTTAATAAATAAAAAATATATCGCTACACTAAAAATATGATGAAAATAAAAGACCTGCCAAAAGTTAAAAGGCGAAGAAAAAGGTTGATTATAAAAATTAATAAATAAAATTACGAAAATGTTTGAACAATTTAAAAAGTTAACCGAATTAAAGAAAATGCAAGGCGAGTTTAAAAAAGAAAAGGTTACTATTGAGAACAGGGGAGTGTCGGTTACGATGAACGGAAATTTTGAGGTGGAGGAAATAAAACTTTCAGCAGAGCTTAGCCTTGAAGTTCAGCAGAAAATTTTGAAACAGTGTCTGAACGAAGCCCGCGAAAAAATTCAAAAAACTTTGGCTGGCAAAATGATGGTTTCAGGTTTAAGTTTTTAAATTAAAGACTATGGCTGAGACAAACAGAAACTATCAGGAGGGTTTTACATAAAATATAAACAAAAACCCGCTTTGCGTTTTCGCGCGAGCGGGGTTTTCGGTTTATTTTTTAATGAGTTTCAGGATAATTTTTAAAGATTTGTTTCTCTTTTTTTTCTTTGCTCCTTTTGCTTTCTTCAGCCGGCAAGGCGAGAAGCCAAGAGATCAAGGGTATTCTTAGTTTGTCTACAGACCAGTCGCTGTCTTTTAAAAGAGGTTTTTTCTCTTCCTGAAATTTTGTGAGTAACGCAAAAGTGGCTTGTAAATTCAATGGTGATAATTTGTTGTGTTCTATCAAAAATTGTTCTTTGCTTATCATAATTATTGCCATAATTCATGTTAGCACAATTTATCTTAAAAATCAACTTTTCGCATCTCTAAATTTTTTTATCCAAAATTAAGTCGTTAAGTATTTTTTTTACATCTTTTACGGTTTCAAAATCAATTATTGAGATTGCTAAAACTCCTTTGGCTATTTTTTTAAATTGTTCTTTTATTTTTGAAATAGCATCGGGCAAAACCATGTCGCTTTTGCTTATAAATATATACTCAGGTTTGTCCAGAAGTAATTTATTATAAGTTTCAAGCTCTGACCTTACGTTTTTATAATCTCTAACCGGGTCATCTGATTCCGCTGAAACAAAATGAAATAAAACTTTTGTGCGCTCTATGTGGCGCAAAAACTTAATTCCAAGCCCCTTGCCAACTCCAGCCCCTTTTATTAAACCAGGAATATCAGCCAATATTAAGTCAAAATATACGGCTAAATTGGGCTCTAAGGTTGTAAACGGATAATTGGCAACCTTGCTTTTTGCATTTGTAAGCTCGTTAAGCAAACTTGATTTTCCAACATTGGGCAGTCCTATAAATCCGACATCGGCAATCATTTTTAATTCCAGCTGTATTTCAAAAGATTCGCCGGGCTTGCCCTCCTCAAATTGCTTTGGGCTGGTGTTTGTTGCAGACCTGAAAAGAAAATTTCCTCTTCCTCCATGTCCGCCCGTTGCAACAAGCTCTCTTTGTCCGATTTTATTAATCTCAATGTTTTCCTCTGTCTGCAATATGCGCGCTATTGTGCCCACCGGCACATACAAAATTAAATCTTCTGCGTTTTGTCCGTCATTCAACCGCGATTTGCCGATTTGTCCGTCTCCTGCTTTGTTTTCTTTCTTAAAGCGAAATTGTCTCAATGCCGACAAATCAGAAACGCCCTCAATAAAAACGTTTCCGCCGTTGCCGCCGTTGCCTCCTGTTGGCCCTTGCGTCATTTTTGTTCTATTAAAAGTCACAAGGCCTTTGCCGCCGCGTCCTGCTATAACAGTTATTTTTACGTCATCTACAATCATATTTGTCCGGCAAGATATCCTGTGCTCCAGCACATTTGCAGATTGAACCCGCCTGTTTTGCCGTCAACGTCAATAATTTCGCCGGCAAAAAATAAATTGTCTATTATTTTTGACTTCATAGTTTTACTGTCTATTTCTTTTAAAGATATTCCTCCGTTTGTGGTTTTTGCTTCGTTAAAGCCCAAAATGGTTTCCGGGGTGACTTCAATATTTTTTAAAACTTTTATTACCGTTCCCCTCTCTATTTTTGGTATGCTGTTCGCTATCTTATTTTTATTAATTTCGGCAATATCCAATAAAACCTCTGCCAATTTTTCTGCCGTAAAATCCGATAATATATTTTTAATTGTTTTTTTAGGATATCCTTTTAGATATTCTTCAAGCTCTTTTTTAAGCTCTTCGTGATTTAAATTGGGAAATAAGTCAAAAGATATTTTTATTCCTTTTTTTTCTAACAATTTTCCCACCCTGCTGCTGATATCTAAAACCGAGGGACCGCTTATGCCAAAATGAGTAAATATAATTTCTCCGCTCTCGCTGAATTGTTTTTTGCCGTTATAAAGCACATTAATTTTAACATCTTTTAAACTTATCCCCTGTAAATTCGCGACCCATTTTTCTTTTAACTTTATTGGAGCCAAAGCCGGCATTGGCTTAATGATTGTATGCCCTAACTTTTTTCCCTTTTTAATAACATCCTTAACCTCGGAACTAAAAAGTACGGTTACATTATTTTTATCTAAATATATTTTTAAAGCCTCCAAAACTTCCTCGGCATTGTTGTTGACAGGGAAAATCTTCTTGTTTTTTTCTGTCTTAGTTTTTACTCCGATTTTTTCAAAAAATTCAATTATCTTTTTTGGCCCGAAAACAGAAAAAGCGTGAAACAAAAATTCTCCGTTGTTGTAGCCCATTATAATCTTCCGCAAATTAAATTCCGCGTTGCTCAAATTACATCTTCCGCCTCCGCTTAAAAGCAGTTTTTTGGCAAGACTGGAATTTTTTTCTATCAAAACAACCCTTCGACCATGCTCAGGGCTTGCTGCTTGAATCGCGGCCATAATTCCCGCAGGACCGCCCCCAATAACCGCAACATCAAACTTAGTATCTTCTTTTGCCATAATTTGAGCGGCTCATCGGCCTTCTTCTATTTGAAGGATAATTATTTTTGCTAAAATTGTCGGAAGTATTGGACGGCTGGCCCAAGCGCGCGGAAATATCGGGTAGGTTTGAAATGGGCAAATATAGCCTGGTTAATTTTTCAATATTTCTGACTTTATCGCCCTGGTCTGGCATGGCAAAAGAAATTGCTTTGCCCGACATTCCTGCCCTGCCGGTTCTCCCGATTCTGTGCACATAATCTTCCGGATTTTCAGGAAGGTCAAAGTTAATTACCAATTCAATATTTTTTACGTCTATTCCTCTTGAAGCAATATCTGTTGCCACAAGCACTCTGTATCTGCCAAATTTAAAGCCTTCAAGCGCTTCTTTTCTTTGGTTTAAAGAGCGGTTTGAATGTATTTCTGCCGCAGAAATTCCGATATCGCGCAAAGCATTGCAAATTTTTCTTGCGCTGTGTTTGACTCTTAAAAAAATTAAAACGCTTCCCTTGTAATCCCGCAATACCTTTTTTAACAAAGGAAGTTTTTGGTCTTTTTTAACAACAAATAATTCGTGCTCAACTTTTTCAGCCATAGTTCCTGACCTTGCAATTTCAACTCTTACGGGAAGCTTCATATGATAGCTGGCAATTTTTACGATGCCATCGGGCATTGTTGCTGAAAACAGCATAGTCTGTCTATTTTTTGGCACCACATCAAGTATTTTTTTTATCTGGGGAGCAAAACCCATATCAAACATTCTGTCGGCTTCATCTAAAACTAAAATTGAAACACCGCGCAAATTTAAAGTTCTTTGCCCAATGTGGTCAATAATTCTTCCCGGAGTGCCGATGATAATATGGGGATTAAAAGAAATTTCTCTTATTTGGTGCCGGATAGGGGAGCCGCCGATCAGCACAGCTGTTTTTATACCAAATGATATTCCTATTTTTTGTATGGCTTCGTTTACTTGCAAAGCCAGTTCGCGGGTTGGCAATATAATCAAGCCTTTTCCTATACCGGCTGATAATATTTGCTGAACCAAAGGTATGCCAAAAGCTAAGGTTTTGCCGGTGCCTGTTTGGGCTATGCCGATAATATCTTTTCCCTCAATTGCCGCAGGAATTGCTTTGCGCTGTATTGAAGTTGGAGTTTTAAATCCCAATCTTGAAATTACATCCAGAAGTTTTGGAGCTATCCCAAGCCCGCTAAAAGTCATTTCCGCCTCATTTAATAATAGTTTGTTTGTCATATATTGATTATATAATAAAAAAATACAGATGTCAATGTAGACGCCTGTGCCCTGTTTTTAATCGCAATTTAAAGCTACGATTTAGATGTTGTTGTTTATCAAACTGATAATTTTTGCCACAATATCAGCGTGCCGTTGTTCGTCTTTAGATATTCTTTCAAAAGTATTTTTTATTTCCTGATTGTCAAAATTGGGGTCAAGAGCAACCTTCATATAATAATCTCGGGAAGACTCTTCCAACCCTTTCATTTGCTGAAAATATCTTAATAGTTTTTCTCTGTTTTCTTTCATTTTAATTATTATCCGCGTCGGTTAATTTTTTTTGCAGTTCTAAAAATACTTTTTTATGCATTTCTGTTTCCGAGATTACAACGCCAAGAATCTGTTTTATTTCTTTAAATACTTTTTCATCCAAATCAACGGGCCACGCGTTTTTATCTAAAAACTCTCCATATATATCAATACTCATTTGATCTTCTAAATCTAATGCTGAAGCCAGATAACCGCTTATGATTTTTCTGTTTTTATTTTCCATCATATTAGTCTGCTAATCAACTAATAAAACGCCAATTTGTCCTTTTGCCCTGTGATAACCGTTGCCGGCACCGCAAGTGTATTTTTTTTCTTTCTTCATCTGCGTATTATTTTATAACCGTTATTTTGCCCTTCATTGACGGATGTATAGAGCAAAAATAATCGTATTCTCCTGCCTTCGAAAAAATAAATTGGAAACTCTCCCCTTTATTCATTACTGCCGAATTAAAAGTGTCTGATTTAATTTTGTGCGGCGCTAAATCCTGATTTATCCAAACTACGGTTGCCCCTTCCTTTACCGTTAAACCATTGGGATTTAAAGCGAAATTTTCAATAGTGATTGAGGCGGTCAAACTCGCCGGCCTATTTTGTTGCGGGTTTTCTTTGGCAGCCGTGTTTGCAGTCGGAGCAGTGTTTGTTTGGCTCGGAGTTATCGTTTGATATGCGGGGCCTGAATTTGCATAGTAAATAAAATATCCGCCGACCGCGACAAGCAATATAACAACGATGATTGAAATTAAAATTGTCTTGTTCATTTGATTTAAAAACGAAGTGATTAAATCATCCTGAAATTTAGATGGATATGTAATTATTCATTATCTAAATAGAAGGATATTCAATTAATAATTTTTTATTTTTATTTTTTAATCGACCTTTCTTTTTTAATTATACTTCAGCCAATAATTTTAGACAATACGTTGAGGTTTAATAAAAAGGGGACGACTGTTTCTGAACGGTTTTTTGGCAGAAGCGTTATTTAATTATGAATGATTACTATTAAGAAAAATAGTTTGATATTTTTTAAAATGTTTTTTTATTGATACGGGAGAAATTAAAATGAAAAGGATATTGAATATATCCTAAATATAAGGTAATATGAAAATAAATATTCCGCAGTAGCTCAGCGGTAGAGCGATTCCCTGTTAAGGAATGGGTCGTAGGTTCGAATCCTACCTGCGGAGCCAAGAAATTAGATACGAACTCATTTTTTGAAGTTGAGAGGGTTCGCTCGCCCAGCCCCGCCAATGGC
>Ga0075913_127_pt1 | contig 12618 bp, 12 predicted proteins | sample RifGroA2_FD_68332 | JGI IMG/M metagenome (GOLD analysis project Ga0075913, IMG submission 68332) | Parcubacteria bacterium GW2011_GWA2_37_10 | reverse complement strand
ATCAATTTAGAAGCCTTTTGGTAATAAAAGAGCTGACAGAAAAAGGAAGCCCTTACGGCGATATCGCAAAAAAAAGCGGGTTGCACCCCTTTGTGGTTAAAAAAAATTATGATATATGCCGGCAGTTTTCCCTGTCTCAATTAAAAAAAATCTACCAGAAAATTTTTCTGATAGATTCAAATATTAAAACAGGGAGAGTTGATCCGGAAACAGCGTTGGACTTATTGGTGTCAGAGATATAGTTATTCTGAAGACTTCGCCACAAACCTGGTTAGCCTTGATTTTTTTCTTGAAGCCTCATTTTTTTTGATTACCCCAACTTTTGCGGCCTTGTCTAAAGATTGATATAGTTTTGGCAATATGCCCTCTGCTTCTTTATTTTTTTTAGCCAAAACTAAAAATTTGACCTCTTTTACGAGGCTTTTTATTTTGTCTTTATACGTAAGGTTGTGAGCTTTCCGTTTTATATTTTGGCGTAGAGCTTTTTTTGCCGATTTTGTAATTGCCATAATATTTTACCGTAGCGATATAAATTTTGAAATTTACCGTAGCGATATAGTATCTATAGACTATCACACATTTTTTATATTTGCAATAGTTTTTGGCTGGTGGTAAAATTAATAAATAATTTTTATTTCAAAAAATAATTATGAATTCAAGCCCTGAATTAAAAAATCCAAAACCAGAGACTAAATCATCTGCGATTGAGGTTATGCAAAAAGCGACCGCTCTTACTCCTGAGCAGGTGGAAAAATTACGAGAAATACAAAGGGGTGAAAATCCAGATAAAGTTGTTGCAAAAAAAGAAGCATTGAATCCGCCAGAGGTAAAAACCGAACAGCAGGTACGAGTAGAAACATTTGATGCCCGAAAAAAACCTGTATTAGAGTTTTTGGAATATTTTGTAAGAGATGGAAAGAATACATTAAAAAAGAACGTCGTAGATGGCGTGAAAGATTTTTTAGAAGGAAAAATTAAAGAGGCCAAAGAAGCCATAGAATCTATTAGAAAAACAGGGAATATAGAATTAGGAATAAAAATTATCGGGGAGTTAATGGCAGAAAGGTCAAAAAGCTTAGAAGAACCCGAGGTTTCTTTTGCTGATAGAGATGAAAGATTTTGTGATTATATAAAAAGCACTATTGCAAACGCTGCGCAAAAGGCAAAAAGAAACGTTGTTGTTTTGAGCCCTGAAGAAACCGAAATGTTTGAAAGATATTTAAACGCCGCCCAGTCTAAAATTTCAAAAGCTGGGAAAAACAGAAATAGAGAAAAAGTGGAAAAATTGTTGGAGGAAGTCAAAATGTTAAAAGAGACGTATTCCTTGTTTCAAAAAAGACAAGAAGCGCCGGATGCGACACCCCCTGAAGGCACCGAAAAAAATGCGACGGGCGATCCAAAAATGGATATAAATCCTCCTCCGCCGATTTTTATAACGCAGGAAGCCACTGCGCAAAGCAGTTTGAATCTTGATTTTGATCCGATTGTAATCGGAGCGGGAGAAACCGTTGACCAAAGATTTGGAGAAACGCAAATTGTTTCAAAACCGGAAGTAACGGGTGTTCCGTCTGGAGAGCCAATTCCAGACGCGATAGCAAACCTTGAACCAGAAAAAGAGATGGAAAGTCCGGTAGAAAAATGGAACGAATTAATCGCGAGCCAAAAAGAAATTATAAGAAAAATCTTAGACGGAGAGTTAAGCAAAGAAGACGGGGAAAAGCAAAAAAAAGAATTGTCGCGGGAAATAATAAAACAGGGATGCGCAATAACCGGCGAAGATATTAAAACAGCCGAAGACGATATAAAAAGCAGAGAAGATGCCCAATGGCAAACATCTGTTTTGTCGCAATTTCCTAACTTTAATGGCGACATAAACGGATACAAGGCTTGGCAGGAGCGTTCTTTTGCTAACGACAAAAACGTTGTTTTGGAATGGTGCAAGGGCGTAATAAACGGGCAGAATAATTTATCTCCCGAACAAAGAACAAGCCTTTTGGAAAAAGGAGAAATTGGGATAGGTAAGAGAATAGTTTTAGAAAAAGAAGACGCGGCTGTTTTAATAAAAGCCGGCATTGATATCACGAAAATGGAACGCGGTGGGTGGTTCGGGCTCGGTGTTGATTTTACTATCGACAAAAAACATTTTGACAATATAAATCAACTGAATAATTTTATAGCGGAAGAAAAAGAAAAATATATAAAAAAAGAATTTGAAGAAAAGTATAATGAAAGAAAAAAATCAGATATTGACCAGTTTATTGAGCAATATGTGTTAGACCAGAAAATAAACGAATTATACGACGGTTTTCCTAAAATTTCTGAGGAAAGTAAAAAAGTGATAGATACATTTGGAGGAAAATTGGAAACTCCAGAGCAAATGTTGAAAACACTAGGAATATTGCAAAATGAAGAAAACAGGTATAGAGAATTAGCAAGTAAAATAGACGCGGCAAAAAGGCCGGCAAGCAAGCAAAAGGCGCTTAAGGCAATAGAAACAAGGCGCGAGGAACACAAAAAACTTGCCAAGGCGATGATGGAATTGGCAAGTAGAATTTCAGGAAGAGATATTCGCAGCGAGGCGGAAGAAAAAGTAAAAAAAGATTTTCCGGGCATAGAAGAATCTAAAAAGAAACGGCTCATTGGTAACGCGATATATAAAATAATAGAAGAAATAGCCGAGCCGTTCAGAAAATTGTCTCAGAAAGAAAAAAATGAATTAGATGTGTCTTATCCGTTTTTTGAAAATAAAGAAAAGTAGCTATTGGAAGCGAAAAAAATTTTAGCCGAAATAGAAAAAATAAAAGAGGGATAGAAACACGCGACCGAAGATGAAGAGGACGGGCTTAGAAAAAAGATGGGAAATTTGAGAGATAAGCTTATTAAAGCGCGAAAAATAAATAAAAAATAAGCAAAAACATTATGGCAGAAACACTAAATCAATCGCCGGAAGAAGAAAAAAAAATTGGGTTGGATGAGGTAAGAGAATATTTTTCAAATATGCCCGATTTTAATGATGACCCCGATTTAGCGGCCATCATCAGGAGCGCTTCTCAAGAAAATTTTTTTGACAAAGTCACAACAAAAGATGGAAAAAGAGTCTCTGCTTATGATTTATATGATTTAGTTGTTCGTGACGAGGCTGAGTATAGAAGAGCCGAGGAAGAATATGGGAGGGAAGGTAGACAAGATAAAGTAAACCAATATAAAGAAAGGGCGGATTATGCGGCAAAAGTAGCTGAATTTTTACAAAGTCTGGCCGTTGAAAAACGGCAAAATGAAATAGATGAATTTGATGCCGAAAGAATAATAGACGCGATAAATACTGATTTGGCAAAAAAAATTATTCCGTCTGACGACTCGGGGTCGCCAGAAATTCCTGTAGAAGAACCCGAAAAAGAACTTCCAAAGCCAGGCGACATAACTCCTGAAGTAAAAAAGCAGATTAGAACAGAGGCAGAAGCGCGCAGAAAACAAGAGGCTGAAAAAAATCCTAAGCCAGAAAAAAATAGTCGAGAAATAATTGAAGCCGCTCCAGGCAGAGAGAAAAAGGAGAGAGAATATGATAAATTGGGTCGGCAGATTTCTGAGTTTGAAACTGCATGGAAACGGGCAAATGATCTGGTAAAAGAAAAAAAGAGTTTGGCAAAAAAGGGGTTGCTCCCTGAAATATATAAAGAAAGTTTGGCAGATATTAATAGAGAATTTTTAACAAAGTCAAAAGAAATAATAAAGTTAGCGGGAGAAATGTCGGGCAGAAATTTGATAAAAGACGCGAAAGAAGAGTTAGGGCTGGAGACTGACCCCAAGGCTTATGAAAAAGAAGAATTTAAAAATTTAATAACAAAAAAAGCTCAGGAAATTTATGAAAAAAAATCAGGGCTTTATAATACAGCAAAAAGGTTGCTAAAAGGCAATTTAAAGTCAGGGCAGGTAAAAAAAATAATAAATGAGGCGCGGGAAAGCGGTAAATATGGTCAGAACGGAGAAAAAATAAACGGCAGGTTGATATTGGGAAAGAGCGGCAAATATTATTTTGAGATAGCAGGGAAAACTTATCCGGTTGTAGAAGCAAGAAAATTGGCGAAAAAAGAATCGGCAGGCAAGCCGCCATCAGAAGCCGATTTTTTGCCAGTTATTATTGAGCCGCCGTCTTTGTCGCAGGAAGCGCGCCAAGAACTGCCACCCCAGTCAGAATCAGAGCAAAGCCAAGTAACGTCTGAAATAAATTTTGTGCCAGATGTCAAACCATTACCGGCAGATGATATAAGAAATGTTAAGTTAAAATTTGGAACAGATAGGGAAGGTAAAGTGATAATGTCGGAACAAAATCAGGCTTCTGTAGCAGAAGAATCCGATGAATTAGAAGTATATGATTTCGAAGACAAAAAAGATAGCAAAAAAGAAACTCCGCAACCAGAATTACCGCCAGTTCCTCAAAAAATGTCACAAACTGAACAAAATTTAAAACTAAAAACAGAAATGCCAGAATCAACAAAAGAGTTAATGAGAAAAATGGTTGATTTAACGAAAGAGATTGCGGCTTTCCGTCCCGATCCGAAAAATTTATCAGAATATAATGATATGATGGTCGAATTCAAATCTAGGAAAGTTGAATTGGATAAAAAAAATGAAAAAGCGAGGGTGAGGGAGCATCAAGAAAGCCAAATAAAATTAAGACAGAGCGCCGCCGAGGGGCGAGTTAAATTGCAGGAACAAATTGAAAAAGGCGCACAAGAATTAGCCGAAAAGACAAAGATAATAAATGAAAAATTAAGAAAAGATTTAGAGGATATAGACAAAAAAAAGAATGAAGATATAGCAGCTTTGATTAAAAGACATCAAGAAAGAAAATAGTGGGAATTTTTGAAATAATAGAAATAATTTTACAAAAGCCCGGTTAGCCGGGCTTTTTGGTTAATGCCCTGATTAACTAAATACGCCACAGCGTAGCGATCGCTGAATTAAGGCGTATTTATGTTTTGCCCAATTTAGCAATTAGGTCGCGGAGTTCAGCGGCGTGCTCAAAGTCTAAATTTTTGGCCGCTATTTTCATTTCTTTTTCCAAAAGTTTTTTATCATGAATAACCCAAAATTCTTCGGCAATACTTCCCTGCCCTGAGCCCGCCGAAGGGTTTTTTGAAAACCCCCAATCTCTTATATCTGTGACGATTGTCTTTGGATTTATGTTATTTTTTTTGTTATAATTTTCCTGAATTTTTCTTCTTCTGTTTATTTCATTTATGGCAGATTGCATTGAAAAAGTTGTTTTGTCTGCATACAAAATTACCCGTCCTTTAAGATGTCTTGCCGCCCTGCCCATTGTTTGAATTAAGGTTGTTTTGTTTCTTAAAAATCCTTCTTTGTCTGCATCTAAAATTGCAACCAAAGAAACTTCCGGTAAATCAATTCCCTCTCTTAATAAATTTATTCCAACTAAAACATCGTATTTTCCCTGTCTTAAATTCTTTAAAATTTCAGGCCTTTCCATAGTTTTTACTTCAGAGTGTAAATACTGGGTTTTAATTCCTTTTTCTACTAAGTAGTCTGAAATTTCTTCGGCTAATCTTTTTGTCAAAGTCACAACCAAAACCCTATGGCCATTGGCGGTTTCTTTTTTGATTTCCTCCACTAAATCTTTAATTTGGTTTTCTGTTTTTTTAATTTCTATTGACGGCTCCAATAATCCGGTAGGCCGTATCAACTGTTCGACTATGTTTTTGTCAGATTTGTTTTTTTCAAAGTCAGCAGGGGTAGCTGAAACATAGATTGTTTGTTTTTGTCTTTTTTCAAATTCAGAAAAAGTTAACGGCCGGTTATCAATGGCCGAAGGCAAGCGGAATCCAAAGTCAATTAAAGTTTCTTTTCTAATTCTGTCTTGCACAGACATAGCCCGAATTTGTGAAACAGAAATATGCGATTCATCTATAAATATTAAAGAACCTTTAGGGCTGAAATAATTGAAGTAATCAACTAAAGAAAAAGGGGCAGATCCCTGTTTTCTAAATTCCAAATGTCGTGAATAATTTTCTATTCCGTGGCACGAACCAGTTTCTTTTAATAACTCTAAATCATAGTTTGTCCGTTGCTCAAGCCTTTCTGCCTCTAATAATTTATTATTTTTTTTAAGTTCTTTTAGCCGGTCTTGCAGTTCTAACTTTATATTTTCTATGGCAATATTTATTTTGTTTTGGGGAGCGACCCAAAAAGTGGCGGGAAATAGTTTGTAGTTTGTTATGTTTTTACTCTGGATCGTTTCGTCATCCCGCCTTGACGGGACTTCTCGCAATGACGAGATGCGGTCGCCAGAAAATTCAACGCGAATTATTTTTTCTCCCGTAACAATATATATATCAATAATATCTCCCCGTGCGCGAAATGATCCGGGCTTGAATTCAATATCATTTCTTTGGTACTGCAAATTTGTTAAATGAAAAATAAAATCTTTGCGTTTTATTTTTTGCTCGGTTTTTATTTCCAAAGAAACATTCTCATAATTTTCCGGCGAGCCAATGTTGTATATGCAGGAAACAGAAGCCACAACAATTACATCTTTTTTTGTTGTCACATCTTGGACTGCCGCGTGCCTTAGTCTGTCTATTTCTTCGTTTATCTTTGCATCTTTTTCTATATATGTATCAGATTGCGGAATATACGCCTCGGGCTGGTAATAGTCGTAATATGAAACAAAATAGTGCACCGCATTGTTTGGAAAAAATTCTTTGAATTCTTGGTAAAGTTGAGCGGCCAAAGTTTTGTTTGGAGAAATAATCAAAGTTGACTTTTGCGTTTTTGCAATTACATTTGCCATTGTCATTGTTTTTCCGCTTCCTGTAACGCCCAAAAGCACCTGGTCTTTTACCCCGGTTTTCAAATTTTTTGACAGCTGGTTTATGGCTTCTGGCTGGTCGCCGGCTGGTTTGAATTTTGATTTTAGTTTAAATTGCATATACAATAATACTAATAAGGCATGATATCTTATTTAAGCGGAAAAATTATTTTAAAGCGGGATAAGTTTATTATAGTTGAAGTGGCTGGCGTTGGCTATAAGGTTTTTTTGTCGCGCCAAACCCTGTTAAAATTACCAGAAATTGGCGAGAGTATCAAGGTATTCTGTTTTCAAAACGTGAAAGAAGAAGCCCTTGATTTATACGGCTTTTTAACTTATGAAGGTTTAGAATTTTTTGAGACTTTAATGGATATTCGGGGAGTTGGTCCAAAATCAGCTTTGGACATTTCAGACTTGGGTTCCTTAGATAAAATAAAAGAAAGAATTTTGAAGCAAGACGAAAAAATATTTGAAGGCATCCCGGGAATTGGCTCAAAAAAAGCAATGACAATAATTTTAGAATTAACTGGAAAAATAAATACATTGGCGAAGTCATCTTTTGGCAAAGGTTCTGCGGACGAAGCCGAAAGCGCTCTGATACAACTCGGTTTTTCAAAACAACAAGCAAAAGACGCATTAAGCCGTATTTCATCTGAAATTAAAAAACCCGAAGAGCGCATAAAACTTGCCTTGAAAAATCTGGGAAAATAAGGTAAAATAAGATATGAAAATGAAATTTAGGCAAACATTATTTTGGGATGTAAATCCTAAAAATATAGATCCCCAAAAAAACGCCCGATATATAATTGAGCGGATTTTGGAGTTTGGCAATACAGACGAAGTGGGTTGGGTTTTAAAATATTATCCGAAAAGCGTTATTAAAAAAGTAATGCGACTTCCGCGAGTTCAATTAAGTGATAAATCAAAAGCGCTATGGTCTCTGCTTCTAAAATAAGAAAATATTCTACAGGGCTTTTTTTTGATGCTTTGCCAAAAGACGCTGTTTTAGCGCTAAAAAAATGTTCAGAAATTGATTTTTTTTCGCAGGGCAACTGGTATTTAGCTGGCGGAACCGCGCTTGCTTTACAGTCGGGTCATCGCAGGTCTTACGATTTAGATTTTTTTACAGAGAATAAATTTTTTGACGAAAAAAAATCTGAAGAAATTTTAAGCGGCAAAGGTGAGTGGGTTACTAATGCTATGAGCAAGGGAACAATCTTCGGTACAATTTTTAAAACGAAAATAAGTCTTATATCTTATCCTGCCTTCAAACCAGCTGAAAAAATGTATAATCTGGGAACAGTTTGTTTGTTGACGCCACCCGACATTGCAGTAATGAAAATTATTGCTATTTCTCAGCGAGGTAAAAAGCGGGATTTTTTTGATTTATATTGGATTTGTCAAAATGTTGAATCTTTGTATGAGAGTATTTTGAAAGTAAATAAGCAATATCTTATAAATCAAAACTTTACGCATATTTTAAAAAGTTTGGTTTATTTTGAAGACGCGGAAACAGATCCTGACCCGGAAATTTATTTTAAGCCAAAAAAATTATAAAATAACCCGGGTAAAACTTGCATTAAAAAATTTAGGGAAATAACTATCGCTGTTTTTTTACGCAAATTATGCGCTAAATTAAAACATAATGACAGCTAAAACAATCATTAAAAAATTTACGCCGAATTTTTTGTTAAGATTTTACCATTTTTGCTGGGCTTTTTTAGGAGCTTTCCTTTTTGGGTTTCCCGGATACAATAAAAATATTAAAATTATTGGAGTTACGGGAACCAGCGGAAAATCAACTACTTCTGATTTAATAACAAGAATTTTAGAGGAACCCTTCGACTCCGCTCAGGGCAGGTCTAATTATAAAGTTGCTTCAATCTCAACAATACGGTTTAAAATTGGCGCAAAAGAATGGGAAAATAAATACAAAATGACAATGCCCGGCCGTTTTGTAATACAAAAATTTTTGAAACAGGCAAAAAATGCTGGATGCAAATATTTTGTTTTAGAAGTTACATCGGAGGGCATAAGGCAATTTAGACATAAATTTATAAACTTTGACACGGCGGTTTTCACCAATTTAACGGCAGAGCACATTGAAAGCCATGGCGGATTTGAAAATTACAGAAACGAAAAATTAAAACTATTTCGCGCGACAAAAAATATCCACGTTATGAATGCCGATGACGAAAACGCAAAATATTTTTTGAATATTCCGGCAAGGCAAAAAATTAAATTTTCAATTATTGACGCAAAAAAATATGATTTCAAACTTAATTTAATTGGAGATTTCAATGTTTTAAACGCGCTGGCAGCAATTTCTGTTGCAAAAGCATACGGCGTCGATTTTGAAACCTGCAAAAGGGCGTTGGAAAAAGCAAAAGGTATTGCTGGAAGAATGGAAGTTGTTTCAGAAAATCCAAAAATTATAGTAGATTACGCTCACACGCCAGAGCAACTTGAAGCCGTCTATAAATCTCTAACTACAAACTACTCACTACCAACTACAAACTTGATATGCGTTTTGGGAAGTTGCGGAGGAGGAAGAGATAAATGGAAAAGACCGGTTTTAGGAAAAATTGCAGTAAAATATTGTAGAGAAATAATAATTACAAATGAAGACCCGTATGACGAAAATCCGCTTTCGATTATGAAAGAAATCGAAAGCGGATTTTCGCAAATCCGAAATCAGAAATCCGAAATCCTAAATTACAAACTGATTTTAGATAGAAAAGAAGCAATTCAAGGGGCAGTCAAGTCTGCAAAACCGGGCGATGTTGTGATAATTACAGGAAAAGGATCGGAGCCCTGGATGTGCGTGGAAAACGGCAAAAAAATCCCGTGGGACGACAGACAAATAGCCATAGATGCATTGCAAAAATAAAAAATTTATGTTAGAGTAAAAAGGATATGCAAATATGTTGTTTTTAATGAAGAAAATGCCAAAGTCAATCAGAATATTTATTCGGAAGGAAAAAGCGCGCATAAGGCGCCAGTTTTTTGATGTAAAAAAACAAAATGAAATGATAGCCGAAATTTATAAAAAACTGTCAGTAAAAATAGAACAGCCCGCAGAAAAAATTAAAGGGGCAAAAACAGAAAATGAAAATGAAAAAGTTAAAGTTAAAAAACAAAAAACAGTGAAAGCTTAAAAATATGAAAGTTCAAGATATCCATAATTTATTTATCAGAATGGGAATGGATGCTGATTTCAGGGGAAAAGACGGCGTGCAAGATTTTTTAGATGATAAAAAGAAAAGATTTGAAAAATTATCAGAACAGGAAAAACAAGAATTTGATAAAGATGCGTTAGAAAATCCTTATTTGGATTCAGGCGTTTACAATATTTCAGACGATAAAGAAATAAAAAAAGTTTTGGTTGGTATAGATATTTCGCCTGCGGAAATTTTAATTGCAAAACAATTGAGTGATACCGCAGGTCCCGACGGAGGAGGGATTGATTTAGTAATTGCTCACCACCCGGTTGGCAAGGGTTTGGCGCAATTGGCGGATGTAATGAATTTGCAATGCGATATTTTAAGTTATTATGGAGTGCCTATAAATATATCGGAAGGATTAATGAAAGAAAGAATTTCAGAGGTAGCCCGTGGAGTAAATGCTTCAAACCATCAGAGAACAGTTGATGCGGCAAAACTTATGAAGGTCAACCTGATGAACTCTCACACGCCAGCTGACAACTCTGCCGCAAAATTTTTGCGAAACTTGATTGAAGATAAAAAGATAGACAGAATTTCTGATTTAATAAATATATTGAAAGAAGTGCCGGAATATAAAGAAGCAATGAAAATTGGAGTGGGGCCTAAAATTTTTGCCGGTTCTCCTGAAAATCATTGCGGTAAAATTGCTTTGTCTGAAATAACTGGGGGAACGGAGGGCTCGCCGAAGCTTTACGAAAAAATGGCTCAGGCAGGAATTGGCACTACTGTGGCAATGCACGTTTCAGAAGAGCACAGAAAAGAAGCGGAATCTGCTCATATTAACGTCGTAATAGCCGGTCATATTTCCTCTGACTCTTTGGGAATGAATTTATTGATGGACGAACTGGAAAGACAAGGAATTGAAATTGTGCCATGCTCCGGGTTTACACGATTTTCTAGGGTTAAGTGAAAATTAGTCATAAAATAAAAAACTGGATAAGGCCAGTTTTTTTGGTAAAATAAACTATTATGGCTTATAAGCCTCATAAGATTGTAAGAGAAAAAATAGCAAAAAAAGAAGACAGAAAAAAATTCTGGCAAATTTTTTTAATTGAAGGCAGTTTATTTTTTCTAACGTCAATTTTATCTGTAATAAGCGCGTTTCAGCTGAACAATCTTGTAAAAATTAAAAAAATATATCTGCCGGCAATTTCTGCGCAAGATTTTGTATTCTCTTTTTTGTTTATTGCTTTTTTTATTTTGTTTTTTGTTTCTTTTAAAAAAGCCGCAAGGTTTAAGGAACTCATATACAAAGGGCTTTTTATTTTAACTGTTTTTTGGGGCGGAATGACTGTGTTAAATTTGTGGATTCCTGTATTCGGAGCAGTTTTAGCAATGGGCGTTTTAATTATATTGTGGCTGGAAAAGCCTTCTGTATGGGCGCATGACTTATTGATGATTTTAGGATTAGCGGGGGCGGCCAGTTTTTTTGGCTTAGGTTTTGAGCCCTCTATAATAGTTATTCTGCTAGTGGCATTTTCTTTTTATGATTTTATTGCTGTTTATAAAACAAAACACATGATAAAAATGGCAAAAGAAATGATTGAAAAAAAAGTTGTTTTAGGTTTTATTATTCCAAAAAAAATAAAATATTTTAAAGACAAACTAACTAACGTTAAGCCCGGCGGGAATTTTTTCATATTGGGCGGAGGAGACGTTGTTTTCCCAAATTTACTGGCTGTTTCTGTCGTGCCGTCAGGAATTTTAAAAGCATTGACAATTATTATTTTTTCTTTAGTCGGCTCTCTTTTCAGTTATTGGCTTTTCGCAAACCAAAAAGATCCTTTGACAGGCTCAGGACAAAGTAACGAACCGATTCCGGCGCTGCCCCCTGTTGCCTTGTTTGCAATTGTCGGCTACTTTATATCATTGCTGTTGCCCCTATAGTTCAATGGACAGAATTTGAGCTTCCGAAGCTTAAGGTGCTGGTTCGAATCCAGCTTGGGGCACCAAATTTGACTAAATCCTAAAAATTTCATATACTAACTTGTAGATAGTTAAAACTTCGTATGCTTACTAACTATTATAGTAAAACTATACGAATATGTCAAACGAAAAATCCACAATTGGGAACAACATAAAAAAATACCGGAACAAGATTGGTATTTCTCAAGATGTCTTATCAAAAAAGGCGAATTTGGCTTTTCATACCATTGCCAAAATAGAGGCGGGAGCGACGCGCAACCCCACTATTGATACTGTTAAAAAAATTGCGGACGCATTGGGCATTTCGCTTGATGTTTTAACAAAATAATGACGATTTCATGAAAATAGCATTTATTCATAGCGACAAAAAAATAGGAACCGGCGCGCATTTCATTAACGATCTTATCGCCTGTAAGTTGCGAGAAAAAGGGGCGGAAGTAAATAACTTCTATCCGCAATTTTTACTGACAGACACCCCGGTTCATTTTAAGGGTATTAACAACATTCTCTTTTTTTATTCATTATTGGAAAAACGCGAGGAGATATTGCGCCATGATATTATTCAAGGGACAACCTATACACCGCTCGCCTTTCTTCGTTTTTCCAAACCAGTGGTATCGCATTTCGGCTCAACCACCGTTG
>Ga0075913_118_pt1 | contig 13090 bp, 14 predicted proteins | sample RifGroA2_FD_68332 | JGI IMG/M metagenome (GOLD analysis project Ga0075913, IMG submission 68332) | Parcubacteria bacterium GW2011_GWA2_37_10 | reverse complement strand
AAGGACTGCAATTAGTTATGGTTTGTCCGCCTATATCTTGTCTGCAAACAGAAATGTCAATTTCTTTTTTTATTCCTCTGCTATCAACGCAAAATGCTTTTTCGTTATTTACAAATTCTTGAGCGCAAGCGACCCAGGCATTTGCGCTTTCGTTGTAATGTTTTTCAGAAGTAATTTGGCTGAAAGAATTTTCAGCAACTTCACTGCTGAGAAAACCAATATAGCCGTTGTTATTATTATGATCGTACCAGACTTCGCCGGCCGGAATTAAAACAGATAAATTTCCCGCTATTGAACCGTCCTTGCTTCTGTTTATGTACTGGACAATGCTGAACAAAATAATTGCAGAAAGAACAGCAACAATAGATATGGTAACCAAAATCTCAATTAGTGTAAATCCGTTAGGCTTTTGCATTTCATTTATTATATTATAATCTTTTGCAAAAAACTGCGCAATACCTAAACTGTGAATAACTATTATATTGTTCCCAAAGCGCCGTAAAGCGGAGATAAAACAGAAATTGCCAACAAAGCCACCACTGCTCCCAAAAAAATTATTAAAATCGGCTCTAACATTGCGATAAAAGTATCTACTTCCCTTTTAACTTCTTTTTGGTAAAAATTCACCACCTCCATTAAATTCTTATCCAGTTTGCCCGTCTGCTCGCCAACCTCCACCATTTGCACTACAAACGGCGGAACATATTCTTGATGCTTTACCAAAACAGAACTTATTTTTTCGCCTTCGGAAACCCCCTCTTCTGTTTCCGAAACAATTTGTTTGTATATATAATTATCTATTGTGTCTTTGGTTATTTTTAAGGCGCTGTTTATTGAAAGCCCGGCCGAAATTAAAGTAGATAGGTTCTCTGTAAATCTTATCAAAAATATTTTTTTAAAAAATCCTCCGACAATCGGCAAAGTTAAAGAAAACTTATCATAAACCTGTCTGCCTTTCTCGGTTTTAAAATAATAAATTATAAAACCAGCCATAGCAAAAAACGAAAGCACGACAATCCAGCCATAGTGAGACAAAAAATCGTAAAAATTGAGCATCATCACGGTGAATATCGGCGGGTTTGTGGCAGTCTCTTTTATCAACTCAGAAATTCTAGGCATAACCACAAACATCACTATTGTAATTACCACTAAAAGAACGCTTATAACGAATATCGGATAAATCATAGCGCCCCGTATCTGCGATTCTATATCATGCTCTCTTTCCAAATGGTCTGCAAGATAATAAAAAGATTCGGAAATTTTTCCGGATGCTTCGCCGGTCTTTACCAAACTTACGTAAAATGCGCTGAAAACATCAGGATAATAATGAAAAGCGACAGAAAGAGAATTTCCCTCGTCAACTAATTGGGAAATTTTTATTATTTTTTCCTTAAAACCCTCTTTTGAGGTTTGCGCCGCTAAACCAGCCAAACTCTGGGTAACCGGAACGCGGCGTCATTTGTAATCTGATGAACCAAACACCAATCTGTTTCAGAAATCTGCAGCATATCAACCACGGTAGGTTCATTCATCTGGGAAAATTCGTTCACATTTGATAATTCGGAATTCAAAAGTTTTATCGCATTTTCGGAGGTGCGCTTTAACTTCAGAGGGATTGGAAGAAAAATCCATTGCGTTTTTTAAAGTTATTTCTTTTTTTCTGGCAAGGTCGGCTAAATATCTGTTCATGGAAATCATTCCTTCTTTTGAAGAAGTTTCTATAACAGCCGGTATTTCATGTATTTTGTTTTCTCTAATTAGGGTGGACGTTGCTGTATTCGCAAGCATCACTTCGCAAACCGGAATAAAACCTCCTTTAATTCTTGGGATTAATCTTTGGGAAACTATTCCCAAAAGCGAAGACGCCAATTCAAATCTGATCTGATTTTGCTGTTCGGCTGGAAAAACATCAACAACTCTGTGAATTGTTTCTGAAGCTGAATTTGTGTGCAAAGTTGCAAAAACCAAATGGCCGGTTTCAGCCGCCGTTATTGTTGTGGAAATTGTTTCCAAATCCCTCATTTCTCCCACCATAATAACGTCCGGATTCTGCCTGAATGTTGCCCGCAAAGCATTCGCAAAACTAAGCGTATCCAGCGAAACTTCTCTTTGCTCAATAATTGCTCTATCCGGTTTGTAGGTATATTCTATCGGGTCTTCAATCGTGATTACGTGAACCGACCTTGTGTGGTTTATTTCATCAATTAAGGCGGCTAATGTCGTTGTTTTTCCCTGCCCTGTGGCTCCGGTCATTAAAACAAGACCTTGGGGCCGCGAAACAAATTCATGCAACACCGGCGGAACATTAAGATCTTCTATTGTCCTTATTTCGTTTTGAATATATCTCATGGCAATGCTTATATTTCCTCTTTGAAAAAAAACATTTACCCTGAATCTTCCTTTGCCTTCAAACTGATATCCAAAATCAACTTCTTTCTGCTCAAGAAGCCTTTTTTTCTGGGGTTCTTGCATTATTGAAAAAGCCAGACCCTCGGAATCCTTTGGCGTAATCAGGGCTTCCTTGGAAAGCGGAATCAATTGCCCTATAATTCTTATATTCGGAACGTGGTTTACGGAAATAAGCAAGTCAGAGGCATTTTCCCGCACAACTGTATCTAAAAGTTTTTTAAAATTTTGCAAATAATCCATAAAATTATAATCCGAATAACATACGAATAAAATCCGAATGATCCGAATGTGATAAATTGTGTTACGCTAATTTATATTTAAAATTCTTTTTGGGTAAAGATATTTTTGCCTAAAATTTACAATTAACCCAAGTTCCTTTTTATATGAAGAGAGGTATCGTTTCATTTGGAAATAGTCCTCTTTTGTAATAAAATCTTTTGCCTTAAAATCTATTATTATTTTATCACATATGATAAAGTCCGGGATATTTCTCCTTTCTTTTTCTCCCACAAAAGATGGGGGCAGCGCTTTTTCGCGAACATATTGTATCTCGTTATTTTTTAATGATTCTTCAAAAGCATCAGAGTACTGTTTTTCATTTAAATTTCTTCCGATTTTATTATGTATACTAAAAAATATTCCGCTAAGCTTGTAAGAAAGTTCTGGGTATAATACATTGTCATTTATTATTCGCGGCATTCGGATGTCATTTGTAAATTCGAATTATATTTTATTTATATTCCTTCCACTGCTCCGGCTATCTCCTCAATGCTGGTTTCGCCTTTTAAAACTTTTAATATTCCTTCCTGTTCCATTGTAAGCATTCCTTGTTTTTGAGCTTGTTTTAAAATTAAGCTTTCCACCGGACTTCTCAAAATTAAATCTGCCAATTCGTTTGTCATATAAAATACCTCAAAAAGACCTGCTCTGCCCGAGTATCCTTTAAAATTACAATCTTCGCAACCTTTTGCCTGATATACGAAAATTTGGTCATCTAATTTAAGTTCTTTTTTAGCCGACAACGGCAAATTTTTAGTTTTTTCTAAAATATAACTTCTGACTTTTTCTGATGGCCTTGCTTTTATTTTGCATTTTTCACAGAGAACCCTGATTAATCTTTGAGAAATGGCTACGCGCAAAACAGACGGTATCAAAAACGGCCTTACGCCCATATCAATCAATCTTGGTATAACTCCGACAGAAGAATTGGTGTGCAGAGTAGACAAAACAATGTGGCCTGTTAAAGCGGCGTTCATAACCAAACCGGCGGTTTCTTCGTCTCTTATTTCTCCAACCATAATAATATTCGGGTCTTGCCTCAAAATGTGCCGGAGACCGCTGGCGAATGTGTATCCGATATCTGGCATTACCTGAGACTGGTTGACCCCAAAAATGGAATACTCTATCGGGTCCTCAACGGTAACAATATTAACGCCGTCTTTATTTAAAGCGCGCAAAAGCGCGTATTGCGTTGTTGTTTTTCCCGAACCTGTAGGACCTGTTGATAAAATAAGTCCAAAAGGTTTTTTTATTGCTTCAAGAACTATTTCAGAACTTCTGCCGTGCAAACCCAGTTGCTCAAAAGATTTTAACCCTTCTTTTTGGTCTAAAACTCTGATTTCCACTTTTTCGCCAAAAAGCGCCGGAAATGTGGAAACCCTAAAATCAATATCCTGATTATTTATTTTTGTTGAAAACCTGCCGTCCTGGGGCAATCTGTTTTCGTCAATTTTAAGGCCGGCTAAAATTTTGATTCTGGCAACTATAGATGGGTGAACACTCAAAGGCAAAAAAAGGCTTAGGTGCAGAATTCCGTCCTGCCTAAAACGGATATTCAATTTTTCTCTGCCGGGCTCTATGTGTATATCGGAAGCATTTCCCTCAATGGCGTGCCGTAAAATCACAAGCACCATTTTTATAATAGGCGCGTCATCTACCATTATTTTTGAAAAAGAAATTGCCTGGTCAATTAAAATGTCCTTTTTTTCTTTGCTTAATTCTCCTAAAGCTTTTTTTGTTTCTGATTTTAATGTTCTGTGCTGTTTTAACAAATTATTCAAATCAGTGAAAGTAATCAGAAAAATTTCATAAGTAAAGTTTTGCTGGCGGGCCAAAAACCTTAGGGCGTTTTGGGCTCCGGAATCTTCCGGATAAGCCATTCCTATTTCAACAACATTTTCCCGTTTTCCCATTGGAGCCATTTTATAGTTAGTAGCGGCTTCCTCGGGAATTAACTCTAAAACTTCTAAAGGAACTTTTTTCGCTTCAACTTTTTTTATGGGAAATTTAAAAATTTTACTCTTTAATTCAAACAAGGAATTTTCAGGATATATGTCTTTTTCCAAAATCAACTCTTCCTCGGTTTTGCCGGTTTTTTCTATTTCTTTCTGCAACTCGTCTCTTTTCTGCTCATTTATTATTCCATTTCCGAATAATTCTTGAATTAGTTTCATCAAAATTTATTTTATTTTTTTAATAAAAATTTTGAAATTAACCACCAGATTCCCACTACTGCGGCAGATACTGCCGAAGTTACTATTACAACAGTCTGGCTTAATACATTGCCTGCTGATTTCAACAAACTGGCTATATCTTTTAATATGCTAAACGGCGCAGAAGATGTTCCTCTATCTGGACACTGGGGGTTGTCAGCGTCTACATAGAACCACGCCCAGCCTGGATCTTCGTCGGTTGGACAGCACATTGCCCTTTTATTTTTACTATCAGAACCAAGGCACCAAACTTTTTCGTTCCTCGCCTGTGTAATTATACTGGCTTTGGCACATCCGCCTATTTTTTCTTTATTATATTTTGATATTTCAGAGCAGGAAAAATATACTGGCTTAATTGGGTTATCGGCTGTAATATTTATTGTCATTGTTGTAGGGGCGCAATAGGAGCTGACTACTTGATTGGCACTTACTGTAACTTTAGTCTCATGGTAATTTTTATTTATAAGCTGTTGCTGAATCGTTCTTGCACCAGCAATCATATCTTCGCTATTTTGGGCAACCGAACAAGCCGTATATTCGAAGCCAAGAACTTTGCAACTTTTCCCGTTGCATGATATGCATTTACTGACTCTTCCAAATAAGGGCTGACAGTCTGCGGAGCTTCCATGGTACCTGTACCAGTATCTTTCTGTTCTGCAATTGTTATCTTTAAAAAAGATTGCTTCTTCTTGTTCAGCATTTGGGTCTCCTTCAAGGGGCAAAAATAAATATTTTTCACACTTTAGGCTGGATTTTCCCATTTCGTAATTATATATAGTTCCAACAACAGCCGGAATACACTCCATTCTTTGTGGATAACCTATTATTTTCTGCCAAAGGCAGGCAAAATCTCCGTTGTCATCTTTTAGCCCATTGCAATCTTTTTTATTTTTAATTGTTTGACATATCTTTTGCTGTTCTGATGTAGGGGCATAAATACCAATGCAACAATTTTTTGGCGGCGGCTTAACGCATGTTTTTGTATCGCCGTCACAATACTTATTTACTTTTTCTTTTATGCAATTATCAATGCAATTAATATACCAACCGCAACCATTGTCCATTACAGCACCGCATTGCCCGGCGTAGTCTTTGCATGTTTTGGGCACACAGGTTTTACTGCATACGCCCTTCTCTTGGTCGCAAAACTTACCTTTTGTTGAATTAGCGCAATCAGAATTTTGTTTGCATTCTAAACAAACGCCGTTTTTGCATCCGTTAGGGCAATTTATTGGCGCGTTTTTAACATAGCCGTCAAACCCTCCTTTAATTGCGTATGTTAAATTTTGACAATAATATTCTGTTAATGTTTTATCGTCTGCGCATTTGTCTGTATATTTTTTACCCGACCTGTCGGTTACAGTTCCTTTTTTAAATTTATTTATATGATATAATCTATCTTCTGGGATTTTATTTGGCAAAGTATTTGGATATTGGTCTGTGTCTGTGCAAGTTTTATCGCATATATATTTTTCTGGTTGCGAAGATGCGTAGCAAACTCCGCTTGCGCAAAATGAACATGTATAACCACAATAACTTTTTTGCCCGCATGGCACAGGTTTGCCGTCGCTGCCTTTGTTACAACTTGCTGGGTCGCATTTAGCGCCGCCGCCTCCGCCACCGCAATCAGCGGGGCAGTTAGAAGAAGTTTCGGTTCCGTTGCAAACCCCGTCTCCGCACTTTGCTCCGCCTCCGCCGCCACAACTATTTACATCTTCACAGGGTCCATATTGGCCGTTTACGCAACGGGTAATACCTTGACAATTATTTGATATTGTGCAAACTTCGTTTTGAGTGCACGCAACAGCGCTCGCGCGAGGTATGTTTAAAACAAAACCAAATAGAAAAATAAGGGAAATAAAAATTGATAACATCAAGAACCTGTTATAACTTTTTTGATTTTCCATGCTTGTTTACTTATTTTGTTTTAGTATTTAAGGCTGGGGCGACAGATGGCTGGTAATACGGAGTAAAAGGATTTTCTCTTCCTATTTTTGCCTCTTCCAAAACTATCCCTGTCATCTGCATCCCAAGTAAAATTTTTCTCGCTTCTGCCTCTGAAACAGCTGTAATTATGCCTGATGTTTTTGATCCTTTATCTGTTATTGCCGCGTATTTGAATTGCAGGTCCATTTGCGCGGCGGGTTCTAAAATTTTAACTTGTTCTGATTCCAAAACTTGCAGATTAATATCTATTTTAGGTTTATTTAAAACTATCTGGTTTGGCGCGGGTTTTGGCTTTGACAAAAAAACGCCGAACGAAACAACAAGCAAAAACAATAAAAATAATATTGTTATTCCTGTGAAAAACATTCTTTGCCTTTGCTTAGGTGATATAAAAACTATAGCCATAAGTTTACATAGCGTAGCGATATTTTAGTATGAATATGTTTTTACTTCTAATTTAAACGGATAAGTTTGCAATATCTGGGCAGGGGCGGGATTTTTTGATTTGGTTCCCAACAACGTCGATGTTGCTTCGGCTTGCGCGGAAGATCCAAAAGAGATGCTTGCAACTTCAAACAATCTGGCGGATTTTTCCAAAGATGCCATAAAACTTTTAAGAGCCGCGTATCCGCCTAACAAATCTAAGGAAAAGGTAATTTCTTTGATATCAGTTTCCGGATTTATAGAAGAAGCCCTTGTCAAAAATAAACCTTTCATAATTAACCCGTTTTCAAGCCCTTTTTTCTGAAAAAAATAAACCAATGTGCCATAAGATACATTAGATGGTATTGCGCTGTCAATTTTATCAACGATATCTTTTTTAGCCATCAGTTGTTCATAAACATTTGCAACTTCAGAATAATACGCAAATTTTGCATCATAAGCGGCTTGCTTTTCGCCTATTTTCTGCTGAAAAACCTTAAATTGCTGATATTTCGGCGCAACCAAAAAGAATATCAAAAGCACAACGATAAAAAGCGCTACGGCTATGGTAATGGGGCGGTTAATTTCCATTTTGCGCATTTATGTTATTGATTAAACCTGATTTTTTAGCAGACCTTTTTTTGAAAAAGAAAAATGTTCCTAATATCGCAACAATGGCAACTGCAATTATTAAAATGACAACAACTGTGTTTGTTTTAGATTTTGTTGACCCTGCATTAACCGGCGCGCCGGCAATTACCGTAACTGTATAATTTTGCGCGGAGCCATCTTCCGCTGTAACTGTATAAACAACTTGATTAGTGAAATTTTGGGAGACATTGGAAGCCGGCGACACTGTGGCGGCTATAGAGGAACTTATTGAAGGCGACAAATTTATTACATTTGTCCCCTGCGGAACATTTAAAGTAATCGTGTGGTTTGTTTGGTTTATAACTCCGATAACTTCGGGGGTTAAAGGCAAATCAAAGGATGTAATTAATTTTTCAGCATTTCTATTTTCGCCCGCAGGGTTTACCGACACATTATTATTTTCCGTGATTGCCAAATTTTCTGCCGGTGGCGGCTGGATGTAATTAAATATTTTTGAATCCAGTAAAAGGCTTAAACTAAAATTAACTTTTCCCGAATCCCCAACACTGGAACCCAAAAGATTAACTTTTTTAACGAACTCATTTTTTTCAAAAGCCGCCGTCTGCCTGCTTAAAGCATCCATACTTTCCGCCTCGCCCGTAAGGTCAACCTTGTTTTGTTTTGTAGGCAGACTAAACCTTGAAAACCAAACATTGGGCAAAGTATCTTTTTCTAGAAAACCGAAGACATTTGATGCAAACTCGTGGTTATCTATCAACAATGCATAATCATTTATCTTTTTTTGATAGTTGAAAACTGTTTTTTCGTGGTCTTTTTGAACATCGGTTCCAACTGTTTCTATAGCCGCATCCAATTTTTTTATTTCTTTTTCCTGCAAATAAATTTTCGAAATAAAAATAAGATAGCAAAAAATTGCGGATATCAGTAAAGATATAACAAAATAAAAAACAACGTCCACCCACCAAATTTTTTTAGTTCTAAGTTGATAAAAAATGCTGAAATCCATTTTATTATTATATTATACACCAAAATGATTTTACAATCATCAGGTTTCCAGGCCCCCTAGCGCCGCTCCTACCGCCACTGAAAAACCTGGAGCAATTTTTTGTAAATCTTTCTCTAAAATCGGGGGGTATAAAAAATCAGAAAAACAGTTTGGGATTTCTACTTTCTTTTTTAAAATTTCTGCGAAATATTCTTTCAGCCCCGGCAAGTTGGCAGTTCCCCCGGTTAAATAAATTTCATCAACCTCTTTTTGCTCTCTTTGAAAAAAATCAATCAAAACTTTTTTTACCTCAAACACCAAAGGGTCAACTAAAAGATATAAAGTTTTTGCAATATTTTCTCCAGATGAAATTAAGCCTTGTTTATTTTTTATTTCTTCCGCTTCTGCAGTTGAGAGTCCTAAAATAGAAGATACAGCATAAGTTAATTGCCCGCCGGCGAAATCAAAACTATAACTTTTTTTCAAATTTCCTCTGTCAACTATGTTAATAGTGGTGCTCTGGGCCCCGATGTCTATTAAGCATATTGTTTTTTTCTTATCTTTTACCAGGGCTCTTGTTATTCCCAGAGCTTCAGCTTCTATGGCATAAAGCTCGAGCCCGGATTTTTCCGCCACTCGCTGGCACTCCTGGACAATCTGGTTGGGAACGGCAACTAAAAATATCTTTAACGGAGATTGATTATCTCCGGGCGTTCCTTTAATAATTCGCCAATCTAAAGTGGTTTCTGTAACCGGCAAAGGAATATATTGCGACGCATGATAATAAACCGCTTGAGGCACTTCTTTTGCCGTCATCGGAGGCAAGTCAAAAGAAACGCAAAAAGTAGAAAAATCCGGGACTGAAAAAATTGCGGCTTTTGTTTTAATTCTTGATTCATTCAAAATAGCCCTAATGGCTCTTGAAATAAAATAATCAGAAATCAAAAAATTGCCTTTTTCAATGCTTCTAAAAGAATCTTTGTAAAGCGACATTGATTTTATTTCGCCGTAATTTTCCAAAGTTTTTCCCTGTCCCCAGCGCGAAATCTCCACAATTTTAATTGCAGTAGTCCCGATATCAATACCCACCATTTTTTTAGGAAAAAACATCCTAAAAGGATTGGAGAATATATTCAGTTTTCCCAGAAAGCCAATATCCATACAAAAAATTCGCAACTTTTAAATAGTCTTCTTTTAGTATAAACTAAAAATAATGCAATATCACTGTGGATAACTGCCCCAGTTTTTGGCGGAGGAATTTTCAATTTTAAATTTTCAATTTTCAATGAATGATTTAATTTCTAAATTTTCAAAAACTAAATTATTTCTGCTTGAGTTGCTCTTTCCAAAATTTTGCTTGGGATGCCAGAAGGAAGGCTTTTATCTTTGCGAAGATTGCAGAGCAACTTTAGAAATATCCGAAAATAATTACTGCCTTTGCAGTCAAAATCACAAAGCTCTTGCGCCAAATTCAAAACTTGGAAAGTGCAATAGATGTTCGGACAAAAAACTTTCCGGGCTTTATTTTGCTCTTCCATTTAAAGACCCTTCGGCAGGCTCAGGGCAAGAAACTTATCTCACCAAAAAATTAGTTCATCAATTTAAATACGGACCGTATACAAAAAATCTGGCAAAAACACTTGCCAGTTTAATAATTGAACACCTTGTAATCACTCAAAAAAACACTGATGAAATTTGGAATAATGGCGTTTTGGTCCCGGTTCCGCTAGATAAAAAGAAGTTAAAAATACGGAATTATAATCAATCAGAAGAATTGGCAAAAGAACTTTCAAAAGTTCTGCAAATTCCCGTGGTTTCAGACATTTTAATAAAAACAAAAACCACAAAGCCTCAAATGGAATTATCAAAAGAACAAAGAGAGAAAAATCTTCTCGGCGCTTTTGCAATATCCTCGCCGTCATTGCGAGGAGCAGAAGCGACGAAGCAATCTCTCAAAAACAAAAAAGTTTTTTTAGTTGATGATGTTTATACCACCGGCTCCACAATGGAGGAATGCGCCCGCGTTCTGCGGACAGCGGGTGCCAAATCCGTTTGGGGAATAACCGTTGCAAGAGAAGAGTAAAGTTTGCCTTTAGACAATTTTCTCAACTGTTTGCCAGTCGCCATCAACCCACAGCAGAACAATTTCAACCGGAAAGCCAAAAGATTTTACTGTTTCTTCGGATTTTTTTAGGTGTTCAATTTGCTCTATTTTTTCCGTTGGATTTCCCGCGCAACCAAAATGCCCGACAATCGCCACAACTTTTGACCCGTGATGGTGGATAGAGATTTCAACTCTTTTTTTTATATTTTCAACCAACCCTTCGGCGTTCTCGGGACTAGACAGAATTTTATTTGGACCAGGTTCTGTAATCATATCAACATAATCAACGTTGTAATTTTCTTTAATATAGTTTTTTACAACGTCCTGCGTCCTGCCGTCCATGCAATTAATTGCGCATGCAAATTTATTTGTATTTTCCATTCCCATATTATTAAAATAGATAATTATTTACAGATTATATTCTATCAGAAATAGACAATTTATCAATTCCGGGGATATAATATACTTATTATGAAAGAAAGCCTAAGCATTGTTATCCCAACGTTTAACGAAGAAAAATTACTTCCCGCTTTATTAGAATCAATCAGAAAACAAAGCGGCGTTAAGGTTGAGGTAATTATATCTGATAACAACTCAACGGATAATACCCGTAAAATCGCTGATTCTTTTGGAGCAAAAGTGGTTGACGGCGGACTTCCGGCAAAAGCCAGAAATAACGGAGCGAAAATGGCCACTAATGATATTATTTTGTTTTTGGATGCAGACGTGATACTGCCGGCTCCGGATTTTTTGAAAAAAACTTTGCTTGAGTTTAGCAAAGACAACCTTGGAATAGCAACATGCGAATTTTATCCGATGTCAGAAAAAACCATCGACAAACTTTTTCATCAAGCGGCTAATTTTTATTTGAAAAAAACTCATACAATAATGCCCCATATTCCAGGTTTTTGCATTTTTGTGCGCAAAGATATCCATAAAAAAATTAACGGATTTGATGAAACAATTAAACTGGCTGAAGACCACGATTATGCCCAACGCTCCAGCCATGTTGCCAAGTTTGGTTTTTTGAAATCTTATCCGATTATTGTGTCCGTGAGAAGATTTGAACGCGATGGCCGGTTTAATATAGCGGCAAAATATGCCCTTTGCGAAGCTCACATTTTTTTAAATGGGCCGATAAGATCTGATATTTTCAAATATACTTTCGGATACCCAAAAAAATAAAACAATCCCCTTTACAGACCTATCTGCGGATTTCGTCACTCCGTAGGTCCACTTCGGCGGACCGAAGGCGGTGTGTTTTGGTCAAAATTCGAACTTTTTTTCAAAAAAATCCCGACTTTGATTTTTAGTTGCCCCGCCGCCAAAGGCGGCGGGGCGAGGCAAAAAACTCGTCGTGTATAAAATGGCGGAGGAGGTGGGGCTCGAACCCACAAGTGGCCGTAAGGCCACACAGTTTAGCAAACTGTTCTCGTAACCAATTTGAGTACTCCTCCAAATTATTTGTCTATTTTTTTAAAAAACGCCTCGTAGGTTCCAACAATCTCATTGAATAAAGAGAAGTCATAATATCTAACCGTACAAGTTCCCTTGTAGTCTCTCCTTTTCATTTTTGCCATTGGCTTTGTTATTGTCGGTTTTTGGAATTGATATTCCGGTATTTTGAGCAAATTACTCCAAAAAGAGGTTATATCCTTTTTATCATGCGTAGTATGCAATTGCAAATGAACCCTGAATTTTTCTTCCTTAGTTTTAACGCCGTTTTCTTTTAGTTGTCTAACTTTTTTAACTGTATCTTGTTTATAAAACTTCATTATTTTATTATACTAAAATTGCAAAGGATCGTAAAACCTTTCTACAATATTTGATAAATACTGTTTTTTATGATAATATATTATTGGAGGAATCGCATAGTGGCTATTGCACCGGTCTTGAAAACCGGAACCCAGCAATGGGTTCGTGGGTTCGAGTCCCACTTCCTCCGCCACGCCCTCGTAGTTCAACGGATAGAACATAGGTTTTCTAAACCTAGAATAGAGGTTCGATTCCTCTCGAGGGCACCAGAAAGGAAAAGTCAAAGAGTTTTGGTTCGCCTCGCTTGGTTCGACTACGCTCACCACGAGTCGCTCGGCGGTCATTCTGTATTGAGTTTTCGGG
>Ga0075913_111_pt1 | contig 14650 bp, 13 predicted proteins | sample RifGroA2_FD_68332 | JGI IMG/M metagenome (GOLD analysis project Ga0075913, IMG submission 68332) | Parcubacteria bacterium GW2011_GWA2_37_10 | reverse complement strand
AAACCGCCAGATTTTATTTCCATTTAATTTTTGAAATTCACTCCAATTCCAAGACTGCATAAATGTCTTTTCCGCACAATTCTGCAAAAATCCTTCCCATTCGTCTTTGCTTTGTATTTCTCTAATTTCCATTTATAATTTCTTTTAAAACTTTATATTGGTCGTCAAACAAAACAATATTATTTTTCGAATTTTTTTCGGATTTAACTGGAAAAATTTCGCTATCACTATCAATTAAAATAAATTCGGGTAAAGCTTCGCTATGCAATCTAATTAATTTTAAAATTTTGTTGCTTATATCTCCAACATAATTATAGCATGTCCATTCCGCTCCGTTCATTATGAATTTATCTTCTGAAAATATTTTCAATACCAAAAAATTAAAAGCATTAAAAAAACTCTCGCCTAATTCTTCAACACATTCTCTTTTTATCGCACTTTCAACATCTTCACCAATTTTCACCTTACCAGCCCATGTTGCTTGGCATATATAGGGAAAAGTTTTATTAGCAGAAGATCTCTTTTGTAAAATAATTTTACCTTTATTTCTTCCGCTTATAATAGTAAGCCAGACAGAAATAGTTTTATTTTTTTCCATTAGTTTATTTTATTTAAAACATGTCCGAGTTTGTTTAGTTTTTTATTTTTTTGTATTATACTACAAATTACGAAGCTTCGGATTTTGTAGTATGCTATATTTCCTCAATAATAAATATTTTTACATACTTATCCAATGAATGCATCTGAAGAAGTTTTTCAATTTTTTCAGAAACATCATAGGGGGTAATCCATACGCTTTGTTGAAACATTTTAAATCCTGAGTTTATTAAAATACTTCTTAATAATTCTCTGTCTTTTTTATGATTCTGCGGAATATCAAAGATAATCATAATCCATTTTCCATCCTTTCGTTTTGCCATCTTCTCAATTTTAAAACTGGCTTTCATCGCCCTATCTATCCCCTCTTTCGTTAAAATAATTGCCTTTTTATTTTCTAAATTTTTTACTTTGATATAACCCTTTCTCTTCAAATAATAAATAAGCTTGCTAAAATTATTTTTATTTCTTGTATTGCGGTATATTTTTACAATACTATCTCCCGGCAAACAATTTTTCATCGTTATTGGATAACTAAACAAAAAACTAAAATTATTATCCAAGCCTTCAACGATGCCATAAATATCCCAAAGAAATTTATCGGTAACCGTAATTTTCATTATAATTTTTCACTAAATTCATTAAATTCATTATACTACCTTTATCAAAGCTTTAAAATTTGTAGTATGCTATATTTTTTAGAAAAAATGGATGTATGATTTTAGAATTTTTTAAAGAAATTTATTATACGGTCGGCGGCATTTTGCGAAATATTAATATGCGTTGGTAAATTTAAGGTTTCGTTAGATAATTTTTCTGCTGTCGGACAAGAGCCTTTTTTATACTTCATTTGGTCTAATTTTGTGTCAAAGGGCGCAATTGGAGTTGTATACCAGTCGCCTAACAAAATATTTTGCTTGTGCCAGGCATCATAAATTATTTCGTGGGCATTCTTGTGTTTTATTGTAAAACGCAAATAACTTGGCTTGCTTTGCGTATTTTCAGCCGGCAAAACAAATTGCGTATTTTTCAAATTTTCCCGGTAATAATCAAATAATCTTTTTCTGTGAGCAAAAAATTTATCCAGTTTGTTGAATTGATTTAAAGCCATTAATGCTAACGCGTTCGGTAAAGCCTTAGGAAAATAATCAGGTCTTTGTCCTCTTTTCTCTTGCCAGCTAACTGCTTTAGACAAAACATGGAACCATTGCGATAAAACTAAAAATATCTTTCCTAAATCCCAAAAATTATAAACTGGCAGAATTATGTAATTTAAAAAAATTGGATGTAAAATTTGCTGAAAAATCCAAAATGGGTTCGGCAAACCCATTTTGCCCTGAGCTTGCCGAAGGGCTTGCTCCAATTTATCATCATTTGTTACCGCCATTCCGCCGTAAACCGAGGAAATAACTTTATCGCGGGAAAAACTAAAAAATGCCACTTTGCCGAATGTCCCAACCCTTTTCCCCTTCCATTCTGCCCCAAGCGAATGCGCGCAATCCTCAATTAAAATTAGGTCGTTTTGTTGCACAATAAAATCCAACTCATCCATATTCGCGGGCAAACCAAACGTATGCTGAACGATTAAAATTTTAGCATTTGGATTTTTTATTAATTTTTCCTTTAATGCCTCAATGTCAATGTTAAAATTTTCTTTATTACAGTCAACGTAAATCGGTACAAGACCAGCCCACAAAACAGGATTTGGAACCGCATTACAAGTAAAAGCCTGCAATAAAACTTCGTCCTGCCCGGCCAAATTAAGAGTTTTTAGAATCGCATAAAGCGCGCTCCGGCCCGAATTAAAAGATACTGCGTGTTTTACGGCTAAATACTTTTTGAATTCGTCTTCCAATCCCTTAATCCCTTTCCCCCGCTTCCACAGCCATGGCCGGATAATTAAATTCAGCGCCAGGCGCAAATCGTCTTTTTCCACATTTGGCGACAAAGAAATTGAAATTGGTTTAAAATAATTACTCATTAGTAAGAAGTTTAATCACCTTTGAAGGGATTCTGCCTTCAAGCAAGACAACGTCGCCTGATTTGCAAAATGACGTGATTGCAGAAAAAATCTCCTGCGGATTGTCGCACAATAAAATATTCTTTTCTTTCATCCCAGCCTCCATCGCGCCCTTTTTCATATCCTCAAATTTGTCTTTGCTGGTTACTATTGCCAACCCGCATATTTCGCCAATCTTCTTACCAATTTTTTGATGAATTTCTGCTGATTTTAGCCCCAGCTCAATAAGACATGGCATTATGATTGCCTTTTTGTTTGGAAAAATTGATAAATAATTCAGGTCGGCATAAACTCCGTCCGGATTTGCCGAGTAAGAAGAATCAATAATATCAATCCCGAGCTTGCCTTGATTCAAAATCATTCCCGCCTGTTCTTGTTTTATATTTTTACAGGCATCAGAAATTTCTTCAAAGTTCATTCCTAATTCATTTGCTACAAGAATTGCTCCCAGAAGATTTAATACATTATGCCCGCCCAAAACATTTGCGGTAAAATTCGCTAAATTTTTATTTTTATCAACTGCAACAAGGGAAATTGAATCTTTTTTCACTGTAATTTCTTCTGTCCAAATATCCGAGTCTATTGTTTTATTGCTTGTAGAATATTTTTTTTCCTGATTGGCCGGTAAATTGCTACTGTGCATTAAAAGGTCCAAGCAGTATTTATTGTCGCCATTAACAATTAAGGCTCCGTCTTTTGGCAGGCTTTCGGCAAGTTCGCCACCGCCCTCAGCCGATAATAAGTTTTCCAAAGAGCCGAACAATGCCAAATGCTGTTCGTTGACCCCGGTCACAATGCCAATTTTTGGTTTTACTATGTCAGCCAGCAATTTTATTCCGCCTTTTTTATAGGCGCCCATTTCAACTACAAAAATTTGGTGCTGACTATTAAGGTCGTTTAATATGCATTTTGCAATGCCAATTTCAGAATTTTGGTGTTTTTTTGTTCCAGCCACCTTAAATTTTTTAGATAAAATTGTTGTTAAAAATTCCTTTGTTGTTGTTTTTCCGTAAGATCCTGTTATACCTATAACGGTTAACCCTTTGAAACCTTTTATTTTTTTCGATGCTTTTCTCAAAATATTATTTCTGGCAAAAACAAAAAACGGCTGGAAAATTAGAACAACAATTGAAATAATTAAAGGCGCTAAAATATCAAAAACCAAAAGCCAAACAGGCTGCAGTTTGTCTTCTATGTTAGACATCTTACCAAAAAACAAAATTACAACCGCAAGCGAAGCTAATGCTAAGAACATAGTTTTCGAGGTTTTTATCGGCTTTTTAAAATTCCTCAAATATACGTTTCTCAAAAAAATTAGCGATTCACCAAGATAAACTAAAAACGTAACAAAAAATAAAGGGTTAAACAAACCCGAGTCCATAACAAATAGTCCAAGTAAAACTAATTTTAAAATTTGCTCAAAACTGAACAATAATTTTTTGCCTTTATGGGTTCGGAAATGGTCAAAAAACCTGCCGATGTGATATTCCTTTAATTGCCACAAATACAACCAAAAAAGGACGTATTTTAACATCCAGATGAACCAAAGTGTATTTAAAAGCAAATACATATTACAAATTTTCTACTATTTTCTCGGCTAAAAGCTCGGGTAGTTTCTTGTGCAATAAATGGTCGGCTCCCGGAATTATTATTAACTTTGATTTTTTTATTTTTTCATTTATCAGCCGCGCGTTTTCCACCGGCACCGACTGGTCCTTGTCACCCCAAATAATGATTGTGGGAACTTTTATAAATGGCAAATCGAAAAAAATATCGTTTGAGACAACGTTTAGGTAAGTCGTCTTCATAATACCTTCCGTATAAACATAATCGCTTTTTTTTATTATAAATTTATACACTGCCTTTCTGAAAAAACTGTAATAAGGCAGAAAATAAAATAATTTTATAAACTTTGAAATTTTAGCGAAAAATTTTTTTGGGACCGTTTTTTTTCTTATTATGGCGGCGGCCACCAAAAATAATTTTTGCGCGCGCTGGGGATATTTTACAGAAATTTTTACCGCCAAAGCTCCGCCAAAAGAATATCCCAGTAAATTAAAATTTTCTATGCCAAGGTTTTTTGTAAACTCCTCAAACCATTTTACATAATCATTAACTGTCCACGGCATTGTCAATTTATCGCTCGCTCCAAATCCGGGTAAATCGGGAATTATAATTTTAAACTCTTCGGCTCCGCTCAGGGCATGCCCTTTTGAAATAATTTCTGCTTCTTTTATCCACCTGTCTGAAGCCGATCCCCACCCATGTAAAATTATTAAGGGCTTACCCTCCCCAAATGTCATGTAGTTAGTTTTAATTCCGCCGGCTATTATCTCCACTTATTTTAGATTTTTATATTTTTATTTTCTTAAATCCGCAGTATTTCTGCAGAACTTTCGGCACATTTATTGAGCCGTCTTTCTGCTGATAATTTTCCATAATCATTATTAAAATTCTGCCGATTGCAAAAGCCGTTCCGTTTAGCGTGTGCGCAAATTGCATTTTATTATTTTTGTCCTTATATCTTATATTTAATCTGCGTGCCTGAAAATCAGTGCAGTTTGAGGTTGAATGTGTTTCTCTATATTTATTTTCACTTGGCAGCCATGTCTCAATATCATATTTTTTTGCCGCGGGTCTCCCAAGGTCGCCAGCGCAAATATTTATTACCTGATACGGAAGCCCTAAAGCTTTCATTAGTTTTTCTTCAATGGATAAAATTAACTCATGCTCTTTTTTTGAATCTTCTGGTTTTGAAAAAATAACCATTTCCAATTTATCAAACTGGTGCACCCTTAAAATTCCTTTTGTGTCTTTTCCATAACTGCCCGCTTCCCTTCTGAAACAAGTTGAAAATCCAACATATCGCAAAGGCATTCTTTTTTCGTCTAAAACCTCGTTTGCGTGCATTGCAATTAAAGATTGTTCCGATGTTCCCGCCAAAAACATATTGTCTTGGGGCAAGAAATACGCCTCCTCTTTATCGCCCGCTTCAAAATATCCTGTCCCCCGCGCCATTTCTTCTTTTAACATAACAGGCGGAATTACAGGGATAAATCCTTTTTTTGTCACAGTATCCATTACCAATTTTACAAGCGCAAACTCCAATAAAGCCAGCCCGCCTTTTATATAGCCAAATCTTGTGCCTGCCACTTTTGCCGCTCTTTCTGTATCAATTAAATCAAGCGCCTCCCCCAACTCCATATAGTTTTTAGTTAAGTCCGACTTAACTATTTTTTTCCACCCGACTTGGCGCACAATGACATTTGCTGTCTCGTCTTTTCCAACTGGCACATCGTCAAACGGAATGTTGGGCAGTTGTAAAAGCAGGGTTTTTAATTTTTCCTCCAAATCATTAAATTTCTTTTCAAATTCTTTAATTTCTTTTTTAAGAGTAGCGGGATTCATTGCGATCTGTGTTTCTTCTTCAAAAGTAGTTTGTGCGTCCCTGTCTGGATGTCTAAATCCATACTCTCCTCCTGGCTTCCAATTTCTACTTAATCTATTATGATCAGCCCGCATTTTCTCTAGCTCGGTTTGCACCTCTCTTTTTTCTTTTTCTAAGCACAAAACAGCGTCAACATCGCATTTGATGTTTTTCTTTTCGCAGGCTTCTTTTACCTTTTGTGGATTATCTCTTATAAAATTTATGTCCAACATAATTTTATGAGCAAGGGCGAATAAAATTATCCTGAGCTTTAACAAAAGCGAAGGATTTCCTTGCATTATATATTTATAATACCAAACTTGACAAAACCCTACAACCCCTTGACACGGTTTTTTGTATATGCTATAATCGTGTATCTCTTTAGCCTTAAAATGCCAACAATCCATTCACCAGGGGCAACTCACCGAGTTGCCCCGCTTTTTTTACATCGCAAAGAGCGACCGCATCCTTGCGATCGCTCTCTTTTTTACACTAATTCTTGAAATGCCAATTTATCATAGGCTTATTCTCACGAATTAGCCTATTGTTGCTTACTTAAACATTGCCTGAAAAATTTGCGATGGAAATCCTGTTTCGTTAATCGAATAAAATCTGTTTAAATTTATTTGCCGAACTTTCACCAAATCCGCATTTATCAAAACCGCCAAATGCCTCGAAGAACTTTTAAAAGAGAGATTAATCAATTCGCTAATCTGCGTAACGGTCAGCTCTTTATTGCTAAAAATATATTTTAAAATTAGAAACCTTCTCTCATTTCCCAGCGCCTTAAAAATTTTAACTAATTCTTTTTTACTCATTTTGGATAGGCTAATTCGTGAGAATTAGCCTATGTTTACATATTTTTCTCTAAAATAAATATATCAAACATAATTTAATATGCGATATCATCTGCGAATTCCTGCTGGTCTGGGTGTCTTTGCAAAAATTCGGCAGCGAATTCTTTTCTATTTTTTAATTCGTCTTGTATGCCAGGTATTAAATCAAAAAAATCTTTCTCGCACATTTTCTCCATTTCCGATATTACAGCCTCATTGATATCTTCAAAATAAAGTTCCCCATCCTCGCCCCCAACTCTTGTTCTAATACCATCCCTCCTTGAAAGCATAAGGTCATCTCCTTTAAGCTGTATGGAATGGAAAGAATTAAAATGCAAGGCCTCATGGATTATCCCCTCTGCGTTTCTTAAATTGCTTCCAGTGTCGTAAATTCCTATAAATTACGAAGATTTATCAAAGAAATGCTGCGGTTCAAAACCCGCTACTTCGGCTTTTTGCGCGTCAATAAAATGAATATGATCAGGAGTAATCTTCAAGGATTCCCCAAAGCCCTTTTTAAATTCCTTTTCAAGATTACCCAATAGCGCTTCAATCATAACAATTTCTTCCGGTGTTTTCGTCCTCTCAATATCCTCTAATTTATACTCTCTTTTTCCCTGTTTAAATGTTTTTGGCGATTTTTGGTCTTCAAATTTGTTTAAAAAATAGTCATCAGCAGAAGCTCTTTCAGTTTCGTTTCCTCCAACGATTTTACTAATCGGATATATTACAATATCTTCGTCTTGGCTACCTTCTTCGGGTTTTATTTCGCCCTCTCTCATATTATTGTTTTGGTTTCATTAAGGGGAAAATTTGGCAGTCGCGGGAGGGCTTGTCCATTAAAAATGAAAATAATCTTTCGGAAAATCCAAAACCGCAAGTCGGAGGCATTCCATATTCCAATGCTTCAATAAAATCTCTATCATATCTTTGCGCTTCTTGGTCGCCCGCGTCGCGCAATTTTTGTTGTTGCGTAAATCTTTCCGCTTGATCAATTGGATTGTTAAGTTCGGAATAACCGTTTCCGTTTTCTGAACCAGCCAAAATTACCTGAAACCTTTGCGCCAATTTTTCATTTTTTTCATTTTTTTTGGCTAATGGCGAAACTTCAATTGGAGTATTAATTAAAAATCCTGGGCCAGCAATTTTTTTCCTGCAAAATTTCCACAAATTGTCTATTGCCCTTGCGCGGTTGAATCCTTTTCTGTCATAATCAATTTTTAAATTTTGCAATGCTTTTTCCATTTCTTCTAAACTTGCCTCATTTATATTTACGCCAGTGTGTTTTGCAACTGTTGAAATATAGTCATACTTTTCCCATTTTTTGCCAAAATCCACATTAAAATCTTTTATTTTAAACTTTAAAGTTCCAAAAGTTTTTTTGACAACATATTTATACATTTCTTCAACTAATTTCATTCCTTCTTCAAAATCTGCGTAAGCCCAGTAAAATTCCATTTGGGTATAATCTTGCAAATGTTCGGCATCCATGCCTTCGTTTCTAAATTGGCGCCCAATTTCAAAAGTTTTTTCAAAGCCAGCCACCATTAATTTTTTCTGCCAAAGTTCACCCATTGAAATACGTAAATACAAATCCACATCCAAAGCGTTATGGTGAGTTATAAACGGTCTAGCATCGGCTCCTCCGGGTATAGTTTCCAAAATCGGCGTTTCTACTTCCAGAAACCATTTCTCAATTAAAAATTCTCTGACAGAGTTCCAGAAAATCGCGCGCTTTTCTATCATCTCTTTGATTTCTGGATTAAACAAAATATCTAAATATCTTTTTCTCAATTTTTCTTCAACATCTTGCAGGCCATGCCATTTTTCGGGCAAAGGTAAAAGCGCTTTTGAAAGCATTTTATAATCTTCTGCTTCAATTGTTTTTTCGCCTCTTTTAGTCGTAAATAAAGTTCCTTTAATTTCAACAAAATCTCCAATGTCAAAAACATCAAGAAAAAATTGGTAGCCCTTCTCCCCCAACTTATCCTTCTTTAGCAATACCTGAATAGTTCCAAACCCACTTGTAATTACAGAAATGGGTTTATTATCGTCTAAAGATATTTCGGCACTAACTTTTCCGGTATCTTGTTTGAGAGAACCATCATAAATATTTAAAAAAGTTGCTCCACCGTGTCCTCTTTGCGCCATAATTCTGCCCACCAAAACGACCCGCTTTTTAGCTTTTACTAATTTAGAAAAGTTTTTCAGCGCTTCGGCAATTGTGTGCGTCCGGTTTGTTTTTGCCGGATATGCCAAAATTCCAACTGTTTCCAGTTTTTTTATTTTTTCTATTCTTATTTTACGTAATTCCTCAATAGTTGGCATAGTGTTTTTTGTCATTGCGAGGAAATCGCAATTGCCGAAGCAATCTCAACCGTGGGGATTGCTTCGTCGCCTGCTGGCTACTCGCAATGACGAGTGATATCGAGTATTATTTTATAATTCTATCAAACTTGCCAAAACCCTACAACCCCTTGACACGGGCATTATGATATGCTAAGGTTAAAGTATAGTAGTTCTTTCACTGACAGGGATCTGGTGGGAGTTCGCCTCCTTAATAAGCGACTTTGCCCGCGAGGCGCCCCAAAAAAGTGGGTCTCCATTTGGAGACCGGGGCGTAGAGACCCGATGGGTTTCTGACATTGGAATCGACCAGATTAACGTTGGCAGAGTGTTTTTTCCCCGCCGAAGCGGGACATTCCGCCTGCCCGACTTTTAACGTGAAGACTAATTCCTGCGCTCGCGACGTGGGATAGGTTTCCTGTCAGTTCTTTATACATAAGGCGTCAGAGATGTCCGGCCGTGAATCGGTTGGGCAACGCCTCGGGTGCGCTAAGATGCGCTTGGCTAATCTCTGACGCCAAATTTAAGCGCCATAGACGTTCGGGGTCTTACTTCCTGCGCGACACACAGGCTAGTCCCATCCAGGACTTCGGCGGCTGTGGCGCCCTTCATGCGCCGTGATTGTTTTGCTTTCCCAGGGTGAAAACCCTGCCTTGCGAGCAAAAACAACACGGCGCTTTTTTTACATATTTTACAAAATTTTAGATTATACATAATTCCTACGATCGTGAGAATTGTGTATAGGCTTGTTTTAAAAAAAATAAGGAAAAAGAAGGAAAAAGAAGGAAAAAGAAGGGCGAGACCCGACCTCTCCATTATGAATACGCATTTAAAAGATATTAGAGGTCGGGTCTCATAAAATACCACTGCAAAACGTCGTGGGCAACCGGCAGAGTTGCCGAGCGCAGGCCTTGGACATCTTCAATTGTGACAGTTAAAACAATTTCCGGATTATCATATGGCGCAAAGGCTGATGTCCACGTATTAAAATGCCCGGCTTTTGAAGTTTCTGCAGTTCCGGTTTTTGAAGCGACCGATATGGGTAGGTCGTTTAAAATTGCCGACCCTCCGTAGGACTTTTGAACCGCATCTCTCATTCCCTCCCGCACAATTTGCAGGTTTTCAGAATCAATAAAGTTTTGCCTGATGATTTCGGGCTCAAATTTATCTACAACTTGCGGCGATTCCGTAGAACCATCAATTATTCTTTGTACTATTTGCGGTTTATATAATGTTCCGTTGTTGGCAATTGCGCAATATGCCGAGGCAACCTGTAAGGGAGTCACCATTAAATCCGATTGCCCTATTGAAAGGTTATATGTATCGCCATCCCACCACGACTCTTTTTTTGTTTGCTGTTTCCATTCGGGCGTTGGAATAAATCCCTGAAATTCGCCGGGCAAATCAATGCCTGTTTTATTGCCCCAGCCAAACAACTCAAGATATTTCTTGATTCTTGTGGGGCCTAATCCCTGCTGGTCGCCGTATCCGCCGCCAAGTGTATAAAAATAAATGTTTGATGAAACAGCTATTGCTTTTCTCATATCCACTAAACCGTGCGGAGTTACTCCGCCAAACCTATAAACTATGCTTGGGTCATATTTGCTGTGAATTAAAATGTATCCCGGGTCGTTTATCAATTTGTCCGGCGAAATTATTTCTTCCTGCAATGCCCCCGATGCTTCAAACGGTTTTATTGTGGAACCGGTTGGATATTGGGCAGATATGGCTCGATTAAAAAGGGGCTGTGAAGAATCATTTTGTATTTTATTATAATCAGCGATGGAAATGCCCTGCGAGAAAAGATTGTTATCGTAGGACGGATAAGAGACCAATGCCAAAACAGCTCCGGTTCTCGGATCCATTGCAACGGCGGCTCCTTTTTTAGCCCCTATATTTTTTATGCTTTTTTCAAGAGCCTCGTAAACTTTTTGTTGAAGATCAGAATCTATATTTAATATCAGACTTTTCCCGGGAATTGCCGGCGAAATAGTTTTCTCTCCTTTAACTACGCCTATTGAGTTTTTTATTGCTTCCATTTTCCCCGACGTTCCGCGCAGAGCATATTCATAAAATTTTTCCAATCCCGTTTTTCCTATATAATCATTCCCCGCATAACCTAATGAATCCTCCAATTCGTTTTTATTTATTTTTCCGGTGTATCCTAATATGGGAGCAAAATCTTGGCTGAAAATATAATTTCTTATAGTATTGCCCTCTATGGCGCATTCGGGGAGTTCACCCATTCTCGATTCTAAAACAAGAAGGGTTTCGTGCGGTAAATTTTCAGATATTAAAACCCTTGATTGGTCTGAGTTTTCAATTTCATTCATTAATTCATTTTGGTCTTTGCCCACTATGCCGGCTATTTTATTTATTTTTTCTATGGCTATGGCTGGGTCTGCCGGAAATTGCCGTTTGTCGCAAACTAAATCAAATGCCGGATAATTGGACACAAGTTTTTTTAAATTTTTATCGTATATTATGCCACGTTCTGGAGTTATCAACGTAATTCCCCCCCTGTTATTTTGAGAGGCGGTATAAAGTTTTTTCCCCAGCGCCACCTGAAAATAAAAAGTTTTTGAAAAGAGCGCCAAGGCGCATAATAAAAAAATTCCTAAAAGAATATAGGATATTTTTTCAGTTAGCGGAACCTCAAATTTTCTTTCTGAAAGCCCGAGCTCATCCTCTTTTTCTTTTGCCATTTTATCCAGAAAAACCTCGTGGGGCTCAATATCCCTTCTAAAATATTTGACTCTATATTTCATCTCAATGTTATCGGCTCGCCGATTAAAAAAGTTTCAGCTGTCTGTCTATATTGCCAAGTAAATTAAATTTTTTACAAATAAAAAAGCTCGGCGCAGCAAATAATAAATTATAGACTAATGCAATAGCAAGTGTCCAGTTCACATTAAAATTTAGAAAAGATCTGCTGAGAAGAACTAGGCCGGCATTAAATAAAATATTATAAAATATAGAATAAACCGCAAATAACGGCAAAAAATAAAATATAGAAAACTCTCCGCTTTTTTTCCATAAAAGCTGCAGCGCCCTTTTAACCAAAAACATTAAAATTAGTAAATATAAAATTGAGCCTCCAAGATAGGAATGAGAAAAAATATCCAAAAAGAATCCGCCCATAAAAGCGCCGAATATTCCCATGTGATATTTATCCGGTTCCTCAAAAAAAATCAAAAGAAAATACAGAATCAAAATAAGGTTCGGCGCCTCCCCGAATATGCTAAAGTGAGCCAAAAAACTATTCTGCAAAATGGCAAAAAAATAGAAAAGCAGAGTTATTGATAAATATTTAATCCACATGATTTATGAGCAGAGCGAATAAATCACCCTGAGCCATTTTGGCGAAGGGTTACCTATTTCTTATAATCTGTAATTACAAACAGATTATCAGCCTCCTGAACATTGAAAAACGGTTCAACTTTTATGGTCTGAAAAGGTTTTAAATCATTTTTTTCCGTTTCTTTAACTCTACCAACTAAAAGGTCTCGTGGAAAAATTCCCTCAAGGGCAGATGTTACTAAAACATCATCCTTATTAATTTTAGAATCAACGGGCACGAGGTCTAAAAAAATGCCCGAACTGCCATTTCCTCTTACTACGCCATAAATCGGAGCAACTGACGAATCGCTGTTTTGAACTTTTACATTTAAAACGTTATTTTTGCTTGATATCATTTCTACTTCTGAAAAATTTTCGTAAACTTTTAAGACCCTGCCAAAGAGGACTTTTTGCTGAGAAATTACAGGCATATTCTCAAAAATTCCATCAGCGGACCCTTTGTTTATTGAGATGATATCTTGACTGCTGTTAAACCCTGATGCCCCAGCCAAAACAAGGCTAAATTCATTTTGGGTATCATTTGCAAGCATTTCGTTTATGGCTCCGCGCTGCCTCTCCGCCTCCTGCAGGGCCATAATTTTTATCAGCAAATTTTGGTTTTCCGATTTTAATTTTTCATTTTCTTTTTCTATACTCTCGGCGTTGATTAGAGATGCAATAAAAACAGACGCGCTATCCCCTGCCCTCCAAAATGTTTTTTCAACCGGAGAAGACAATAAATAAAAAGAGTTTTTTATTTGCTTTTGAAATATATTTAAAACGGCGATAAAAACAAACAAAAAAATAAAAGCAAATAAAGTCTTTACAAAAAGATTACTTTTTTTATTTAATGAGGCGCTGGTCGTGGGGTTCATTTTTATCGTTTAAATTCAGTTATTTTACTTCATTAAATTTTTAAATGCAAACTTGCTTATGCACAGTAAATTTTTTGCAAAAAAAAGGGCGCCCGGAATGGTCGCCCCCGCAATGATGCCCTGTGCCGCATCTAGCACTATTCCTTCATAAATGTTCCGCGTCTTGCCGGAACGCTTTTATGGCAAACCATAGAAATCCTGCTGATACAATTGTCTGCGAACTGAATAGCGCAAGAAACACTGTTGTCAATGTGCTGGCCTGCTGATAGCAGAAAAAGACGGACGGCACAAAAAAACCAAGCGACACGAGAAGCGCGACGATATATGCCCGAAGGAACTTCTTGCTCTGCCTGTGGATGAACCTCTCTGCAAAATCTGGCAAAGGTTCTCCGCATTGTTGGCAAATTGCATAATGTTCGGCGCAGGCCAAACATATAGCGATTGCGGTGTTTGGGGTTTTGCCGTTTCCACGACATCGTTTGCCCATTCGGCATTGGCATATCATAGCGCCGCCAAAGAAACCGCCACGCTGTTCGCATTGTTTGCACAACAACAACATTTAACTGCCCTCCAAAATTGTTAGATTGCAGAACAGTTTTTATATTAGCACAAAACTATATTATTGCAATAAAAAACCGATTAGATCGGTTTTTAGAATTGAGTTCTCTGGTGACGACTACCTACTCTCGCGCGTTAGCACTACCATCGGCCTCGGAGTATTTCACTTCTGTGTTCGAAATGGGAACAGGTGGGACAACTCCAGTATAATCGTCACCGGAAAACTCAATTGGCTTTTGATATTCAATTCTCCGGTTTAGGTTTTTAAGATACCTAAAATCTGTATCTATTTACCCCGCTAAGCGGGGTTTAACTTACGCTATAAAAATGCATCCGATAAACTCAAGATAATCTTGAGTCTAGTCGAAGAAATAAATGATTTATTAGTACTCCCCGGCTGAACCAATTACTTGGCTTACACCTGGAGCCTATTGAACCCGTCATCTGCGGGAAATCTAAGAGTTCTCATCTTGGAGTTAGTTTCGCGCTTATATGCTTTCAGCGCTTATCTATTCCCGACTTAGCTACTCAGCAATGCCCTTGGCAGGACAACTGATACACCAGAGGTCAGTTCATTCCGGTCCTCTCGTACTAGGAACAAATCTCCTCAAAACTCAACGCCTGCGGTAGATAGGGACCAACCTGTCTCACG
>Ga0075913_108_pt1 | contig 15847 bp, 12 predicted proteins | sample RifGroA2_FD_68332 | JGI IMG/M metagenome (GOLD analysis project Ga0075913, IMG submission 68332) | Parcubacteria bacterium GW2011_GWA2_37_10 | reverse complement strand
TTTGGCGTGGTATAATAGAATTGTTGAAGTCGGTTAGTTTTACAAAAGGTATTTTATTTCTAAAATAGAATATTAAAAGGGGCTGGAAATTGGTTGACTTCAACAATTAACCTTTTACTTTCCAGTCCCTTTTAGTTATAAAAAAAATCTATGCAAAAATTCTTTTTGTATGCCCGTAAATCCACAGATGAGGAAGACCGACAAATTAGGTCTATTGAAGACCAAATTTCAGAATTGCGCGCTTTTGCCAAAAATGAAAACCTTGAAATCATTGATGAACTGATAGAAAAACAATCCGCCAAAATTCCGGGCAGACCAATATTTAACGAAATGATGAAAAAAATAGAAGATGGCGAAGCCAATGGAATTTTGGCATGGCACCCCGACCGTCTGGCGCGCAATTCGGTTGACGGCGGAAAAATAATTTATCTTGTGGACTGCGGGCATCTGCAAGCGTTAAAGTTTTCAACATTTTGGTTTGAACCAACGCCACAGGGAAAATTTATGTTAAACATCGCCTTCGGGCAAAGCAAATATTATATTGATTCGCTTTCCGAAAACACGAAACGAGGACAGCGCCAAAAAGCAAAACGCGGAGAATATCCAGGGCTTGCGCCGATTGGATACATAAATGATGCGCGAATAAAATCAATCGTGGTGCATAAAAAACGAAGCGTAATTATTCGCAAGGCATTTGAACTTTACGCCAAAAATGAAAGCCGGCTTGAGGATATTTCTAACTTTTTGGCGCAAAACGGCATATTATCAAAAACCGGAAAGCGAATCCACAAAGATAGAGTTTCGTTTATTCTTCAAAATCCATTTTATGTCGGATTGTTTCGCTACACCAAAGAAATCCACGAGGGCAAACACCAGCCGATAGTTTCAAAAAAAAATTTTGATAAAGTTCAAGAAATTTTAAAGCAAAGAGGAAAAATAAGAAAAAGCAGCAAAAACCAACCGCAGGCATTTTGCGGACTATTGAGGTGTGGCACTTGCGGAATGATGATAACTGCTGAAAGCAGAATCAAAAAACAAAAGAACGGAAACATCCACCATTATGTTTATTACCGATGTTCTCGGAAATCTAAAACAATAAAATGCGCTGAACCGCCTGTGCGTCAAGAAATTTTAGATAAACAGATTTCCTCTTTGCTTCAAAAATTTTCTTTGAAAAAAGATTGGGCGGAAGAGTTAAATAAAAAACTTGAAAAAGATAAAACCGAAACCGCCCAATCTTTCACCGCTTTTGTTCAAGGGGCGCAAGAAAAAATCAAAAACATTTCTGACAAAATACAGCGACTTCTTGATTCATACCTTGACCAAGTTGTTGAACGCGAAATTTATCTTGCCAAAAAATCGGAATTAGTAAGCGAAAAGAAATCGCTGGAAGAAAAAATCAACACTCTTGAACAAAAGCGATTCGGCTGGGTTGAACCTATGCGAGATTGGATAAATTACTCGCAAACCATAGGTAAAATCGCAAACGAAAGCAGCCTTTTCGAAAAAAAGGCTGCTACCAAAGAAATTTTCGGATTGAACCTCGTTTTGGCAAATCGCGAGGCGCGCCAAAGCGCGCCGAGCGGAACAGATTTCCCCTTACAAGAACACTGGGCGGCCATTTCGGCCGCCCACGATTTCGTCGGGAAAAAAGAAAAAAGTTTTATCGTTGCGGGCCCTAGGGGATTTGAACCCCTGATCTTCTCCGTGACAGGGAGACGACAACTCCAGGCTTGTCCAAGGGCCCATTATTAAATTATAAAAAATAATTTTCAAATATTTTTTTCTTTCTTTCTAAAAATAATCTGAAAAATATTTATTAGGTATATTCGGCAAATCTATTGTTTTGCTTTTGTTTGGCATTAAACCTAATTTTATTAAATCATTAAAAATTTCTTTGCTTCCAATTTGTAAACGATAAGAATTCTTGAAATTAAACCTTCGTTTTTAGTTTTAAAAACTGGCATGTGCCGAGGGTGGGAGTCGAACCCACGACCTTTGCGTTATGAGTGCAACGCTCTTACCAACTGAGCTACCCCGGCTTATTTTGAATTTTTATAAATTTTATTTTCTTGTCATGCGACCATCTTTTTATCTGATGTTCCCTCTTCAACGCATCACTGCGCGAACCGCACTTCTCTGAAAATAAAAATTTAGATGGTTTATGCGAAAAAGTATATTTACTGCCAATTCCCAAACTATGCTGCTCAAATCTACGGTCTAAATTATTTGTGCATCCAGTATATAAACTTTTGTCTTCACATTCAATAATGTAAACAAACCACATAATTATTATATGCCCTTCGACTTCGTTTTACAGATTCTCTAAGGGCGCTTCGCCTCGCTCGCCATTTGCGCTGAGCGAGCGAAGCGAGTCGAAGTGTTGCGCCACCCCGAATTGCACGGGGGCCTGCAGCTTATGAGACTGCCGAGGTACTACTCCTCCATGGCGCGATGAATATCGTTTATTACGATATACCTTGTTACTCTAACACAAAAAACTTACCAAATCAAGTTCTAAAAATTTCCAGAAATGCTTTTGTCGGCACATTCACCCTTCCTTTCTGTTTCATTAATTTTTTTCCTTTTTTCTGTTTTTCGCGAAGTTTATTTTTTCTTGTTATGTCGCCGCCGTAAAGATACCCGGCAACGTCTTTCATATACGCCCTAATTGTTTCTCTGGCGATAATTTTTCCGCCAATAGCCGCCTGCAAAGCAACAGAAAACATTTGCGGAGGCAAAACATCTTTCAATTTTTCAACCACTCTTTTGCCCTCGAAATACGCTTCATCTTCAGCCACAATTCTGGAAAGCGCTTCTTCTTTTTTCCCCGCTATCAAAATTTCAAGTTTTACCAATTTAGCCGGCCTAAATCCAAGCATTTTGTAATTCATTGAAGCGTATCCCTGGCTGGCTGTTTTTATTTTGTCGTAAAGGTTTGCGATAATTCCCCGTAACGGAGTTTCAAAAACTATAATTGCTCTTTCCGGGCTTAAATAGTTTGTTTCTAAATAATTGCCTTTTAGGCTTTTCAAAATTTCCATTAATCTTCCCATTTGGTTTGATGGAGCAATAACTTCCAGAGAAACCCACGGCTCTTCCATACTTTTTATTGTTCCGGGCTCTGGCCAATCGGCGGCAGAATAAATAAAAACTTCTTTTCCTTTCTGGTCATAAATTTTATAAACCACCGACGGAGTAGAAATTACCAAATTTAAACCAAATTCTCTCTGCAATCTTTCTGAAATAATCTCAATATGCAGTGTTCCCAAAAATCCGCAGTTAAATCCCCTGCCCAAAGCCTCTTTCATTTCTTGTTCAAAAACCAATGCCGGGTCGTTTAATTTTAATTTTCCCAAAGCAACTTTTAGCGCGGCAAAATCATCGGGATTTTCAGGATACAAACTTGCAAAAACCATCGGTTTTGGCTCTTGATATCCGGGCAAAGGCTGAACAGCTCCTTTGGTGGCCGGTGTCTGCAATTTTATGATTGTATCTCCGGCTGTAACTTTTCCGGGCTCTTTAATTCCTGTTGCAATATATCCGATGTCGCCTGTTTTAATTTTCTGCTGAGGCGAAAATCCGGGATTTAAATATCCAAGTTCTTTTACTTCAGCTGACGTTTTTGTTGCCATTAACTCAATTTTTTCTCCGTTTGAAATTTCTCCGTCAACAACGCGCACAAAAGCAACTACGCCCTTGAAGGAATCGTATTCAGAATCGAAAATAAGCGCTCTAAACTGCCCACTCCTACCCTCCGACGCGTAGGAGTGGTTTGAATTTGGAGGCGGCACTTCTTTAATTATTCTTTTCAAAACCTCTATAACATTTGTTCCGTCTTTTGCAGAAATTTTTATAATTTCATCTGGCAAAACATTTAAAAGATTAGATAATTCCTCAACAGACTCTTCAACTTTTGCAATTGGCGAATCAATTTTATTTACAACCGGAATTATTTTTATTTGACGCCCGCAGGCGGATTCCCCGTAGGGATAATTCTGTTCTTTTGCCAGTTTCAAATTGGCTAATGTCTGCGCCTGAATTCCTTGGGTTGCGTCAACAAGCAAAATAGCTCCTTCAACAGCTTCCAAGGACCTTGAAACCTCATAAGAAAAATCAACGTGACCGGGAGTGTCCACAAGGTTCAAAATATATTTTTCACCTTGAAAAATATAATTCATTCTAATGGCTTTCAGTTTTATAGTAATTCCCCTTTCCCTTTCCAAATCCATTGAATCCAAAAACTGCGGCATCATTCTTTTCGGGTCAATAGTTCCGGTCAATTCCAAAAGTCTGTCCGCCAACGTGGACTTGCCGTGATCTATATGCGCAATTATTGAAAAATTTCTAATATTCTCCTGGCTCATGACAATTGATTGACTTTTAGTATTGACACGTGATATACTTAAATTGGCTCTTGGAGGGCTTTGGCCCTGTCACGGCTATCCAAGCTGTAGCCAAGTGCCGCTAAAGAATACCGCATAGCGGTGTTTTTTAGTTTAATCAAGATATGGATTGCCACTGCACAAAATTCGCTTGCTACTTGCTTTGTCAATGCTCCAATATGGAATTATACTCCAGAAATGTTTCTCCCCGCCTAAAACTTCTTTCACAATGACTTTCACACGAATATTTTCTAAAACAGCAATAAATTCATAAAATATTATATCTTTCATAAGGTATTTCCACTGTCCGTTTGTATTATTATTCTCAAATTGTCTTGTTTGCCAAATACCTTGAAGTGTATGCGATTTTCTCAAAATTTGCGGCGCGAGGTGTAAAAGTTTTAATCTTGGATATTGGTCTTTTTGCGCTCGAGCTTGTTGATCGGATTTAAATTTAAGATGGCGGAGCCCTTTTGCATTAAAGGATACTTTTTCTGCAAAATATGGGTTATAAACCGGTTCAAAAGTTTGATAAAGTTTTTCTGCTTCACTTTTAACTCTTTCAAATTCTTCCTGATTAAAATTAAACTTCCCCATTTTTTATTTTTCAATTAATTTCTCAACTTTTTGTTTTGCTTCATCTAATAATTCTTTTGCTTTTTTGCGCGCACTATGCGATTTTTTAACCAAGTCAGCAATTTTTAATTTTCTAAAAGCTAACGAGGAGTATCAACTAATTAACTACTACCTGTAACCTATTACAATTCCTTTGCGGAATTTTGGTTTTCGGAAGTATCCTTTACGAAATTTTCCAATGGCAAATGTCGGTTTGACATATTGGGATTTCGCAAGGGGGTTAACTGAGGGTGTATACCTTTTTATCGGTTTTAACATAATAGTTCTTTCCAACTTAGTTATTATTATCGGGGATAAGCGACCTTTATTTACAAATCCCCCACCATAAATGCCATAAAGCACCTATGGAGGGAGAAATAAAGACGTCTAACTCCTAAATAAGAAAGAAGGGCGAAACTTTATCTCCCCGTCAGCTTTCAAAAAACTATTTAAATTTTTACTTTTCTAAAATTTATTATATTTTGATGTTGATGATTGATTTTGTATGCATAAGGATACCCGAAAGGATATAATGGCTTATTATCCTGCAGTAAAATAGTCGTGCCAGAAAATTCAAAACCAATATTTTCCATTGTCATTACGATATCACCTTGGACACATTTTTCCTTTTTATTTACGGTAAAGTCACTAATAATAATGCTTGTATATTTTTTATCCTTTAATTTTTCATAAACAGCCATCATTATTTTACTAAATAAATTCAAAAAATTTTCATAAGATTTTTGGTTTCCCAAATCATTTTTATTTTCAGAATAATAATCAACCCCAATTCTTGGTCCGTTTCTTCTTCCCTCCTTTTTGGCTCTCAATCCTTGGCCATTATTTTTTAATATATTATGATATGGAGGAGAGGTAACACAATAATCTATTTTTTCCTTTATTTTTAAAATTTCTTTTATCGAATCACCACAAATAATTTTTTGTTTATTTTTTACACTTAGTTCCTTTAGTCTCTTATTCGCCAAATAACAATATTTTTTATTTAAATCAATTCCGATTCCTTTTATTTTTAAATTATTGCAAGCAACCAATGTAGTACCTACACCATTAAATGGATCTAAAACAATGTCCCCCTCCTTTGTGAACATCGATATTAATTTTTCGATATCCTTTATTAAGAATGGCGCCGGATGTTGAAACGCAAACCTATCTTCTTTACATTTTTCGCTAACCCAAAAACTTTTAGTTAATTTTAGCCACTCCTTACCAGTAAGATTATTTAGTTTATTTCGTTTGTCAAAAATTCCATCCATAATTAAAGATGGCCTAAAAAGGTATTTATGTTATCCCTGCTAATAACTTTTAAGGATTTCAATTTTAATATATCATCATAAAAAATATAACCCCAATTACATTTTTTGAAGCCTTCAATAAATAATGGGTCTTTGATGTTCAAAAATTCCTCTTTTCTTTTGTTCGGTAAAACCATAATTTTGTTTATCGAATTATCAAGATTAGACGCTCTTTGTATGCCAGAAGTAAAGTTCGTAGAATTTTCTACCTCAAAGGCATATTCTATATTATTATTCATTATCCAAATCATATCTATCATTTCAACTCTATTCTTTTTTTCTTGACCCAAATTAAATTTATCTAATTTTAAAATATCTGCGTATTTTAATAGTTTCTTTCCGTTATAATTTTCAGATTGTTCTCTCTTTCCGATATAAACATCATAGCCTATTTTTTTACCAATTTCGGATAAAATATATAGCATTTCCGTGTGCTCTGTAAAATTTTTCTCCACTTCACCACCTTTATAAATCCACTTACCACCAAATTTATTTGCAAACCTTCTCAGAATATAATCAATGGATTTAATATCCGGTGTTAAACCATTTGGATATTTTACAAAAATTTCTCCTAAAACCTCGTCTAATGTCACTGATACTTTTCGTCTTAAAAAAGAAATAACAGTGTCCTCCACTCTATCGGTTAATTTTTTGTCTGGATATTTAATATATTTTTCAGGATTTTTAAACCACCAATATTTACCCGATTTTCCATTATTATTTTTTAATTCAAATATTGTCCCAATATGAACAGACAAAATTTGCTCAATGTTTTTATCAAAATCTTCAATATTAAATCCTGCCGAAGAAATTTCCGCCAGAAGTCCATTAAATAATATTTGATAGGGCGTTGGCTCGTTTCTTTGCGCAATAATACTTATAGTTTTTTGCAAGATATAATGCTCGAATTCCGCCTGGTCAGTTTTAAAATGGAGCATTGGTTTTTTAATGCAACGGATATAAAAATCCGTAGCGGAAGTTCCATAAGGATTAGCAACATTAGATTCGCCCGTTCTTCTATTTTGCTGATGGATAACTTTTTCAATATTGAAGCCAGACATAGCCACAACATTTAAAAATATATTCCAAATTTTTATGTTTTTGTTGTGAAAAGTAAAAACTATTTTACCATTTGGTTTTAAAATCTTGAATAAATTTTTTATGCCATTTTGAAATTTTATTCTATAGGTTTCTAAATTTTGAATATTATTTTTTATCGTTATTTCGCTTTCATAGTTAGGAGCAAATCTTTGATCAAATTTCTTCAGCCATATTAACCATATTGTGCTTAAATCTAAATACTGAACGAGCCCCCCATAAGGGGGGTCAGTCATTATAAAATCAATGGATTCTTCGTCTATAAAATCTGCAATTGTATTTATGTCGATAATACCATATTTTATATCAAAATTTTTCGTTCTATTGCTTTTATTGCTCTTATCTACATAAAATATTTTAGGCGTTTTTCCTAAATAATTTTTAACATCAACCATTGAACTCTCAACTGACTGCTTACCAGAACAGCTTCCGAAAAAAACCAACAAAGGGTTCATCTCCATTTGTCTAGATGAGCAAATATACGCTGACCTTCCCCAACTCGTAGAAAAACCCCTATTCGCTCCTTCTCTACGCGGAACACTCATTTTTGTGCACAAATGGATAGTTTTTACAAAACCCAACAAGAGCTGTTTTTTTATGTCAATATTAGGGACTTGTAAAATTTTATTAAAAATTTTTGAAATTACATACAGGTTTCTATTTGTCCATAAATCATAAAAATGATTACCGCCAATGCATTCTATAAAATTAGCACTAAAAGACGGCGAATTGTAAAACTCATCTTCAGGATACCATTCACTAATTTTAATTTTGTGTAATTTTTTTGATTTATTTTTATCAGCTTCTGTTGGTTTCTCTAGGTAACGATTTTTTTCATTTTTTTCGCAATTTGAACACTCAACTCCAATTTCATAGAGTTCCCCTTTTTCCCATTTAAAGCTTTGGGCTACTGCTGATGTGTTTTCACATTTTCTGCAGGTGATATGAAAGTATTCTTTATAAACTTTATCGTTCTCTATTTCTTCTATTATTTTATTCAATTCCTCAAAAAATTTTCGTTTATCAAATTCGCTACAAAAAACTTCTATCAGAAAAGAAGTCAAGGGATTTAAATCAAAAGCGACCGCCTTTCTTCCAACTTTTACTGCCTCAAAAGCGCTCATCGCACTACCTGCAAATGGATCCAAAAATAAATCATACTCGGGAGTATAATTTTTAATATATTCTCTCCAAATATTATGCGGCTTTTTCCCCCAGTATTTCATTGCAGTATAAATCGGCGGACGCGTATCCTCAACAAGGGCAAAATTTATATCCTTTATTTTTTTCATAACTTAATTATACAAAATTATTTTACAGATTTCCAATAGCCTTTTTTGAAAACTGAAATCACCTTACCGATAATTTCCATATTGTCTTCAAAGGGAATATTTTTGTATTTTGGATTTTCCGGCTTTAAATAAAGATACGGCGGCTTGTCGTCTGAAATAAATCGTTTGACTGTTCTATCCCCCGCCACATTTGCTAAAACAATATCTCCGGAAATAAACTCTTTTTTATTTTGAACCAAAATGGCATCACCGTTTTCAATGTTTGCGTTTATCATAGAGTCTCCAATGATTTTTAGTAAGAAAACATCTTCTTTGAGTTGAGCCACATCTGTTGAAATTTCTTGCCATTCACCTGAAATTTCCAACGCGTCTATTGGAGAACCTGCGCTTGAAGACCCCAACAACGGAATTAGCGCATTTCTTTTTAAAATTTTGTTACCAAGTGGCAAAATAATCAAACTTCTGGCAGATGATTCATTTTTTTTCAAAAGTTTTTGCTTTTCTAATTTTACTAAAAGATCAATAATGGATTGGTTTGAGACAACATCTAAACTTTCTCTCATTTCTTTAAATGTTGGAGGATAGCCGGTATCTTTAATATAGTTGTAAATAATTTCCAATAATTGTTTTTGTCTTTTTGTAATTTTTTCCATTAGATCATTATAACTGACCAAAAGGTCGGGTGTCAATATTCAAGCTGTAAATAACTAAAAAGCCCGAATTTTTCGGGCTTTTAATTCGCTCAGACGTGTTTGAGCGAATTGCTTTTGCGCTTTATGTTATTTTTTGGGGTTTAAAAAGCCGGCTTGGGTGATTATATAATTCCTTAAATGTTTTACTTCTTCAATTTTCATAATATATGCCGTTAAAAGATAAATTAAAAGGCCTGAGATACCAACAACTGCTGTCTGGAAAAACAGAATCAAAAACGTGCTGCTTCCCAAATATCCGCCAAAAATCTGCCTTATGCCATAAGCTAAAAGCGTGGCTATTATTGTAGCAAATAAAACTTTACCAAAAAATATAAAAAGATTTTTGAATTCAATTTCTTTCACTTTAATTTTCAAAAACCATAAAAGCAAAATAATCTGAATTATTGCATCAATTGAAATTGCCAAAGGAAGCCCGAGCACAGGCGTGCTAGGAGTCTGGTCTATTCTCAAAACGTAAAAAATAAAATTTGAAAACCCATTTTGGCGCGCTAAAAAATGCACAAAAAAATATGCTAAGCCCGGTAAAACCGCGATACTTGCTAAACTCACGGTTGCCGGTATCCATGTGTTTTTGATGGCATAAAAAGTTTTTGAAACCAAATATATCAACCCCTGGGCAGAGAGAGAAATCATAAAAATCCCGAAACAAGCCGCAGTTAATTTTGTGGCGGTCCAATCAAAAAGCCCTGCCCCAAAAACAACTCTTACCAAGTGCGCCCTCAAGATATATGCGATGCCTGATGCCGGAATTATCAAAAACAGAATCTGGCGGAATGAAGAATAAAATTTTTGTAAAAAGTCAGTCTTGTCTCCTTTTGAGATTGCTAAGGATAGCGCGGGAAAAACGGCTGTTGCAAAAGGAATGGCAATCAAACCAATAATAGGAGCCGCTAAATCGTTAGCTAAACTAAAAACCGTAACGCTTCCTGCCACGAGTAAAGACCCAATGGCTGTAATAATAATCAGGTTAATTTGAGTTGCAGTTAAACCAATTGCTCTCGGTATAGTCAATTTTAAGGTCAATAAAAAACCCTTATCTAAAAAATTAAATGCCGGTTTAAAACTAAACCCGATTTTAGACAAAGCCGGCAACTGAATTAAAAGATGCATTACGGCCCCTAAAACAACGCCCCACGCAAGCCCGGATATCCCCATAATCGGCACAAAAAATAAAATGCCGATTATGCTCCCAAAATTATAAAGAATGGGAGAAATTGAGGTTACTAAAAACCTTTTAAAAACCATCAAAATTGCCGAAATCATATTGCTGACCCCCATTAAAATCGGGCTCAAAAGCATTATTCGAGTAAGATGAATAGTTATTTCTTTTTTATCAAAAGGAAAACCAGGGGCAATTAAAAAAACTAGTTGAGCCGTGAAAATAAATAAAATTACGCAAACGATAGTTAAGGAAAGCAAAAATAAATTTAAAACATTTGTAAAATAAAAGAACGCTTGCTCTTTATTTTTTACTAAATTTTGAGTGAATATCGGAATTACTGCCACACTTATTGCGCCCATCATTAAAACCATCGCCACAAAATCCGGAATGCGGAATGCCGCGTAATAAACGTCAAGCGTATTTCCGGCGCCGAAAATTGAAGTTAACATTCTGTCGCGCAACAACCCCAGCAAAAAACTCAAAAAAGACGCCACCGAAATAATTAAAGCCGCAGCAGGTATTTTTTCAGATTTATGCTCAGATATGTTTTTAAAAATTTTTGTTATCATTTTATTTCTCGTAAAATACCAATTGGGGTGCATTCGTCGGTCTGCCCCAAAGGATTGTCTTTTATTGCTTTTGCAACTAATTTTTTATTAACGGCTTGGCTTGCTCCCAAAATGTTTACGCCAAGGTCATTTGCATCAACAATTGCAACAGCAACGGCAATTTTTTCAGATATTTTTTCTGCAACTTCAACTGGATTTATAGGGCCTTTTGAAACATACGTATTATACGGTGGAATTGCATATGGAACAGCTCCATCAATGGCTCTGGCGCCGCTACCGGCTATTATGTAAAACAGCCCCTTTATGCGAAAAACCTTGCCTATTGCGCCTATAAATGCGGCAAAAACCAATCTAAGGGCGCCGACCTCTTCTATCGCCAACTGCATTGTTTCGGGGCTTCCAAGCCCTATTCCAACTGGCGTTTTGGTGACATAGCCGGATAAAAATTTTGCTAATCTTGAGGCTTTAATTTCTTTTATGGGATAGGACCTTCCCTGGGTTATGGCAACGGCTTTCTCGGAAATAAAAACAATATCTTTAGGCTGAAGATATTGTTTAACATATTCTTCAACAATCAAGGAAATATCTTTATCTTCTGAAGTAATTAATTTTGTCTTTACCGGATACCTTGCCCATCTTCTACCGGCCACCTCAATGATTAAATTTTTGCCTGCATTTTCTTTTAATTCCATATAACCCATCATATCTTTTTTCTATGTTTTTTTCAAATCAAAAAACCCGCTTGGCGGGGTGTTTTGATGTCTCAGCAAGACTATAAGCCGAATTCTGTTTCCGCTTTCGCGGTAAGTGACTATCTATCTGTTCTCGACATTGCTGTCGGAATCAAGCGAACTACTTTGCTCCTTTGACAAGCTTAAAATCCAGAAAATGAATTTTTCAGGGCTTTACCCTGAGCTCGCCGAAGGGTTTGTTCTTGCACTTAGGTAAGGATTTAGCCGTTTCATTCCAATTTTTCAATTGGATTCGCCCCATTCCCTTTCGGGACGGGCGCCTCACTCTTTCGAGCTCGGCGTTTCTGCTCGCACCTCTAACGTTACCGCTGACGGGCGTTACCCGCTACCCTGCTCTTTGAAATCATCAAAGAAGTGTTCGGACTTTCCTCCCGCCAACAATGCTATCGCATAGCTTTGGGCGGGCAATCACTCATCTTGCTGAGACACTTTTATAATACCAAATCACTGCGCAATGTCAAGACTAAAATAATGTTTTAGCTCCCGCCTCGCTATCTAGGGCTTCGTTTACCAGCCTATCTGCTTCTTTATTTTTTTCTCGCGGGATGTGTTTAAATTTTATTGACTTAAAATCAATTTTTAAATTCCATATTTCTATAAAAAATTTCTGTATTTTTTCGTTTTCAATCTTATATTCGCCGTTCAGTTGCTTTACCATAAGCTCTGAATCGGATCTTATTTCAACCTCACTGGTTTCAGCTATCGCTTTGCCAAATAAAGCCTTGAACTTTTTCAAAGCAAAAATTACTGCGCTATATTCTGCATCATTGTTAGTTAAATTATTACCCAAATATTCTCCATATTTTTTTATAATTTGTTCTCTCTCGTTATAAAAAACAACTCCGAGCGCCGCTTTCCCCGGATTCCCCCTGCTTCCTCCATCTGTATAAATAGTTATCTTTTTCATTGCTTTAAAAATTATTTTCTAAAATAATTATTTAAACGTTCTTTAAATTTTTCTAAGTCTTCGTTTTTTACGCGGAATCCCGAGGCTTGGGCATGTCCGCCATAAGTCAATAAAAAATCTGCGCAGGTTTTCATTGCCTCCACTGAATTTGTGCCTTTCGGATTCCTAACTGACCCGCAAGATTCTTTGTCTCCTTTTTTAAAAATAAAAGCCGGTTTTTCATACTTTTGGGAAATTATTGATGCCACAGATCCGGCTAAGGTAAGCTTCCATGACGGGTCTCCCTCAAAAACAACCTCTTCGTCGGGTTTTTGCATAATCCTCCTCTCAATTTCCTGCGTAATTTCCTTGACTTTAAACTGTTTTTGCTGACTTTCGTTAATCAAATGTTGCGCCATATCTTTGCATTTTTCCAAAGAGGGGTTAATTAAAAGAAAATACGATTCGTTCTGATAATTTATGCTTTCCGATGCATTCAAAGCTGAAATAATTTTTTGCAATGACCCTTCAAAAACACTGCCTTCTCCCAAAATATCTAAAAATGCGCGCAATGCCGGGCGAAATGTGTTTTTTAAAGACCTCAATCCTTCCTCAATAACTTTTTGGTTTTCATCAACCTGCGGCACCATATCGGCTATGGTTCCTAAAGCGGTTAATTCCAGAAAACTGTTTCTCAGGCTTTTTGATATTTTATCTCCTAGTATTTCTTCGCAAAGCTTAAATGTTATGCCTACATTTGCCATTCCTTTAAATGGATAATTATCGCTTTCCTGTTTTGGGTCAACAATAATTGAGGCATTCGGCATTCCAAACAAAGTTTCGTGGTGGTCAATAATCAAAACCTCAAAACCCATTTTGTTTGCAGTTTCAATTTCTTTTAGGTTTCCGATGCCAAGGTCTAAAGTTATAAAAAGAGCCGGCGCTTTATCCTTTAAAATTTCCAGAGCATTTAAATTAACTCCGTATCCGTCTTTTTCCCGGTCCGGAAAAAAAGCAGAATCAATGCTCCCGCCCAAACTTTTTATGGCTTCTTCTAAAATCACAACAGATGAAATTCCGTCTAAATCAGAATCGCCATACAAAATAATACGCTCTTTATTTAAGACCGCTTTTTTTATTCTCTCGCTGGCTTTTTCTAAATTTTTTATTTTATGTTTCATAAATAACATAGAGATATTTTATGCATAATGGTAACTTTGTAGTGGGGCAAATGAATTTTTAGATGCGGGTGGGACGTAGACTTCCTTGAAAAAGAGGATGTCCCGCAAGAAAAATTTATTTGCCGAGCGCGGCCAGACCGGGCAAAATGTCGCCGGATAAATATGCCAGCATGGCTCCGCCGCCTGTTGAAACATGGCTGAACTTGTCAATAATACCTTGCTTTTCCAAAAACTCAACTGTTTCTCCGCCGCCAACAACAGAATAAGCCTTACTTTCTATTATAGCCTGTGCTATTGCCAATGTTCCCTTTGCATATTTATCTTCTTCAAATTTTCCAAAAGGACCATTCCATAATACTGTTTTTGCCGTTGCAATTTTTTCTTCAAACAATTTTACCGACTCTTTATTAATATCCAATGAATCAAGCTGGCCGGTTGGAGTTATAATTTTTTCAGAATATTTAAACTTAATATTTTTTTCCAAAACTTCTTTGGCAATCAACCCGCTGATTATTAAGAAATCTGCCTTTTCTGACATCTTATCAATAATTTTTACCTTTGTTGAAACTTTTTTACCGCCGATTACGGCTATCAGTGGTTTTACGGGATTTTGCGAAATTTTATTTAAATTTGTTATTTCTTTTTCCAACAGGAGGCCGGCGCAATGGTTCAAAAACTTAGGAACTCCGGTCAAGGATGCATTTTTTCTATGGTCAACGCCGAAAGCTTCGTTTACATAAATGTCGCCCAAATATGAAAGTTTTTTTGCAAATTCCATATCGGCCTGCCCTGAGCCTGTCGAATGGGTTTCTTCTTTATAAAACCTAAGATTTTCAATCAACAGTATTTCTCCTTCTCTTAATTTTAAAGATAGCTCTTTGGTTTCTTCGCCTATGCAATCAGGGCTTTTTATTATATTCATATCCAAAAGTTTTTCAAGACTTTTTTGGATATTACCTAAGTTATATTTTTTTTCAGCGACACCGGTGCTCTCCGGGTCCAAATGACTCATCAAGATAATCTTCGCATTATTTTCCAATAAATATTTAATTGTAGGCAAAGCTTCTTTTATTCTAAAATCATCTAGGATATTATTGTCTTTATCAGTAGGAACATTAAAATCGCACCTTACCAAAACGCGCTTGCCTGTTACGCTAAAATCTTTAAGCGTTTTCATTAAAATAATCCTAATCTACGAATTTATCCAAATGCTACAAATATGTATTCGTGGCATTCGGATTTGATTTGTGTCATTCGGATTATAATTTTATTATAGAATATTTTTGGTAATTTTGCCATTTTCTATACCACTTCCTGCCGGTAACATTCTTCACAGTAAACTATTTCTGGCCGATTTGGTCTATACGTCGTTTCAAATTCATTGGGGCATTTTCCTGTATGATACGTACAATAAACTTTATATGGTTTATTGGGAGAATAAATTGTTACTGTGCTTTTACCACATAAATCACAATTTCTCCGATACAAAACCCTTTCATTTCGCCAGGCATAACGACGACTCTGCCTACACTCGGGGCAAAAAGTTGGCGGCGGCACTTTCATCTTTTCATAAAACACAAAATCATCGGGCTCTATAATAAACTCGTTGTGGCAATTCTGACATATTCTTTTTTCAGAATCTTTATCCATAGTCCTTTTTGTCCCGACTTTCATTAAAAAATATAAATAGGAAGTCGAGGATCCACGATTGCTTTGCAATCGGGACAATTCTGGCAAGCCTGCCCTGAACTTGTTGAATGGGTTTCTTGCATAATTTTATTCTATAAATCGCAATTTAGCGTAGCGATATAAATCGCAATTTAGCGTAGCGATATAAATCGCAATTTAGCGTAGCGATATAAATCGCAATTTAGCGTAGCG
>Ga0075913_132_pt1 | contig 16633 bp, 17 predicted proteins | sample RifGroA2_FD_68332 | JGI IMG/M metagenome (GOLD analysis project Ga0075913, IMG submission 68332) | Parcubacteria bacterium GW2011_GWA2_37_10 | reverse complement strand
GGAGCAAGTTATGCCACTTTTTATACAAACGGCACAGAAGCCAAGCCTGCCCCAATTTCAGAATCAGATACCGCAAATATACCGGAAGGATTTCAAACAATAGTTTATAAGTGCGCCGATGGCGCTTATTCACCAACTCTTTTTGTTTGGATGTTTCAAAATAAAAATTTTGATTATACCGGCGGAGTAGATGTCAGAGAAGTAGACTGCGGGCAACAAGCTGGCACGACAGGATACGGCTCTTTTAAAATGGCTTTTAAAACGCCCGGGGTTTATTATTTTTTGGGAGCAAATTGCAGTGGTTATATGTCTGGTCCTGTTTTGTCTGACGAAGCGCAAATTGCGGATCCTTTCAAGGGCAACATTAAATCTATTAAGATTGTTAACGGCGATGGTTTTGTAGGCGGGTTTGTAGTTCACAGCGACATTGATTTTAGGGGCGAATGCGATGACGCTCATTTTGAAATGGAAAACGTAGGCTGCTCAAAAGTTAATATTTCGGCCTCGTCTATTAATATTTTTAGATGGAATGGCGATGTTAAGGCATCTGGGAACGGGGTGACTTTTTACAGCGAACCATTCGGAAAAGAGGCAAGGACCCCGGGCGCAAAATCCGGTTTTTATAATCTAGGTTTTGAACAAATAAGCAAAAACATCAGATTTGGTATGTGGTCGGATACCCCAGACAAAATAGATTTTAGCCAAAGTTACGACTTGATAGGCGCGAGCTCAGAATACAGGATAGAATGCCCGGATTTTGGCCAATGCCCCGGTTCTATAAAAATTCAAGGGAATTACGCAACTATTTTTTACACCGGCTATCCAAATGAAGAAGGCGACACGGACACATACTACTGCCAAGTTTTTAGAGAAGACGCGCCGAATTTAAACGGAGAAGAATTTATGGGAGAGGGTAGAGATCTTATATGGGTAAATGTAATACCAATAAAATAAATAATGAAAAAATCGCAGAAAAAAAATTTGTTTTTCACTTTTTTCGGTTTTTTGGTTTTGACCGCCTTTTTTATCTGTCTACCGGCAAATAAAATTTTTGCCGCAAACTTAGAGGTTGACTATCCAACTTTGATAACCGGCGCCACGGTTGACTCTAACACCGACCTGCCCAACTATTTAAAATATATTTTTGACGCCGGAGTTTTTTTAGGCTTTTTTTCCGTTTTTCTTTCTCTCATTTGGGCCGGAGTTCTTTATTTATTATCGCCGGCAATGCCCGACGCTTTGGCAAACGGAAGAGACAGGGTTTCCGGCGCTATTTCCGGGTTGCTCATATTAGCCACCTTTTATCTGATAATGACAACAATAAATCCTAATTTAGCAATTTTTAAATTAAATAAACTTGACCCGATTCCTGCGCAACCAGATTCTCCTGCCCCTGCCGGCGTTTATTTTAATAATTCTTCAGGGTGCCAAGATAATTTATCTGCCCAAACAACGAGTTCACTAAACTTAGGCGACCTTAAAAATAGGATAAATTCGGTTAATATTGTGCAACATCCCGGAGAAAACCTTTATTATGTCGCGGTTTTATATGACTTAATAAATTATTCCGGAATGTGCCAATATATTAATCCTAATAGCGGCTGCCAAGAAATAACTCCATTTGCAGATTCCGCATCTATTTACCAATATGACCAATCACCCAACGGAGACGGCGTTTATTTTTATAGAAAAGCATTTTTTGATAAAGACGGGGGGTGGATAAAAATTGATAATTCAACTATTAAAACTTCAAAAATTTTTATAGAAAAACTTGAGAACTTATCGTATGGCGATGATAATAACTGCTCTGTTCCGAAAGAAGAACAAGATTGCGTGTTTTTTGACGACAAAGGAATTTGCAAAAAAAGAAAATGCCCTAATTTAGCCGGGGAAAATATCACGTCAATAAAAATAAAGGGAAATTACTTTGTTTTGCTGATATATTTTGACGAGCAAAAAGACCAAAAATACGGAACATGGTCTTTTTGCCAGGCATTTCCGACAAAAGACGATATAACTAAAAATGGCCCAAATCAAATAAAATGGGAGAACATCAGAAACACAGGCCAACTTCCCAATTATGTGGCGATTGTTCCGGTAAAACAGAAGTAACTAATTTTTAATTTGAATTTATTTAATTTGAAATGATTAAAACCCGACGTGTTTTCAAATTTAATCATTCAAATGTTTTAAATTGATTTCACTTAATTCCGCGGAATTACAACGAGCGGAGCGAAGTGGTTCTAATTATAAATTGTAAATTTCAAATTATTTAGGTTTTATCACTATATATCTGTCATGGCTCTCTCCTCGGCTTTCTGTAATAACATCTGTTCTTTGGGACAATTCTGTATGAATTATTCTTCTTTCGTGAGAAGGCATCGGAAAAAGAATTTTTTCTTTCTTTGCCAAGGCTACCTCGTCGGCTAAATTTTTAGCCAGGTCTTTTAGGTATTCTGCTTTTTTCTTTTTATAGTCGTTGATATCCAAGTTCAAATAAAAAAACTTTTGCAACTTCTTGTTTAAAATTGTCCTTAAAAGCCGTTGAGTTTCAAAAAGAGTCTGCCCTCTTTCTCCGATTAAAATTTGTGGTTCCTCTATTTTGATGTTTATGCCGACAACGTCTATAGTAAGAGAAAAGTCAACCTCTACTTGCAGGATATCTATTGTCATTCTTTGAAAAAACTCTTCTGTTATTTCCTTGATTTTTTCGGCATCGTTTTTGTCTAACATATTTTTAAGTCTAATCTTTTTTCTTTAATAAAAAATATTGTTGCGCTATAGAAAAAATACCGCTGACTGTCCAATAAAGCCCTATTGCCGAAGGTAATCCTAAAAGTATTATTATTGTCAACACCGGGAAAAAATAAAGCATTTGTTTTTGCATCACTTGGGAAAAATCTGGTCCGGAACTTTTTTCTTTTATAACGGTTTTAGGAAGCATCATTTTTGTTTGAAAAAATTGCAGAACTCCGGACAAAACTGCAAACACAATATTAGGCTTTGACAGGTCTACTATTCCTAAAAAATTTGCATTTATAACAACCGGATTTAAAACAAAATTATATAAATTGGCAAGCTCTGACTGCTTCAGCCCTTGCCAAAAAACCCTGTACAGAGCAATCAATATCGGAAGTTGCGCAAGAGCTAAAAATAAACCGCTAAAGGGATTTATTTTTTCTTTTCGGTAAATTTCAAACGTTTCTTTGGCTAATTTTTCTTTATCGTCTTTATATTTTTTTTGAATCTCTTTAATTTTGGGTTGTATTTTCTGAATTACCTTTTGCGAATTAAGGGATTTTACTGCGATAGGGTAAAGCACAACCCTGATTATTATTGTTAAAAGGATAACGGCTATCCCAAAATCGTGTCCCGGGATGTAGTTATACAATAAAACCAACGCGTTAAATAACGGGCGATACAAAAAGAAATCAAAAATGTTTATTATAAAATCAAACATTACAATAACCCCGCTTTTATAAGAATATTTTCTGTCGCTTCTTTTATTTCAGAAAAATTATTTTTTTCTATGCCTGGAACTGCGATAAATACAACGTCTATTCCTGTTTTTATTTTTTTAATATTTTTATGTATAATATCGCTCAACCGTCTTCTGATTTTATTTCTTACAACTGCTTTTAGGGAAATTTTTTTACTGACAACAAACCCGAAGCGAGCTTCGGGCAGATTATTTTTTGCAACCCTCAAAGATAAAAACTTATTTTTGAAGACCTTGCTTTTTGCAAAAATCGCTTCGAAGTCTTTTTTTTTTCTTACTCTGTTTATTTTTGAAAGCATAGTATATATCCTCGCTTTACACAGTAAGTTTTGATCTTCCTTTTGCCCTTCTTCTTTTAATCACTTTTCTGCCGTTTTTTGTCATTTTTCTTTTTAAGAAACCATGTGTCCTTGCTCTTTTTGAATATACAGATCAGCAATATTTATTGTGCGTCTACATATAAACAGATACCACAACTTATCCACAGTTTAATAACAGTTGCCTGTATTTTACGGTTGTTTGACAAAGAGCAAAATAAAGTAAAAAATATAATATAGGCGACCTAACACTCAATATTTATTTTATGAACAATATAGAACTGTGGCAAACAGTATTGGCACAAATGAAGTTTCATATTTCTGAAGCAAATTTTGCCACATGGTTTCAAAACACCGAAATTCTTTCAAAAGAGGAAGAAAAAATAACAATTTCGGTGCCAAACGCCTTTTCAAAAGAGTGGTTGAGCAATAAGTATAATAAACTGATACTAAAAACCCTGCATGAATTAGACGTTTCAATAAAATATTTAGACTTTATTATAAAACCGCAATCTTCAAATAACCCTACGAAAAAAGAACAAATTGAAAAAACAGAGATAGAACAGTTGAAATTTGATGAATTTAAAATAAACAGGGAAACCAACCTTAATCCGCGCTATACGTTTGAAAACTTTATAGTAGGGTCTTTTAACGAATTAGCCCATGCGGCTGCTTTGGCGGTTTCTGACAACCCCGGATTCACTTATAATCCTTTGTTTATTTATGGAGGGGTAGGATTGGGAAAAACTCATTTAGTGCAGGCAATCGGGAATAAAATTTCAGATAGCCCAAAAAAGAAAAAGGTTAAATATATTTCTTCTGAAAAATTTGTTTCCGGTATTGTCTCGGCGATAAGAAGTAATAATATTGAAAACTTTAAAGCCGGGCTTGCCTCAATTGATGTTTTAATTATAGATGATATCCAGTTTCTGGCGGGAAAAAATAAAACCCAAGAAGAATTTTTTCATGCTTTTAATTCTTTATACGAAAAAAATAAACAAATAGTTCTTTCTTCCGACAGGCCGCCGAATGCGATCCCTGAGTTAGAAGAAAGATTAAGGTCAAGGTTTGAAGGCGGCATGATAGCTGATGTAAGTTTGCCTGATTATGAAACCAGGTTAGTTATTTTAAAAATAAAAATTCAGGAAAAAAGTATGGAATTGCCCGATGAGATTTTAGAGTATATTGCCGCAAATGTTAAAAAAAACATTAGAGAACTTGAAGGCGCATTAAACAGACTTTTAATATATTATAAAACTAACAATAGTATTCTAAATATTGAAACAGCAAAAAAACTTTTAAAGGGCTTTATTTTTTCCCCTTTTGACGTTGCAAACTACAAAAAGATAATTGAAACTGTGGCTAAATTCTATAACCTGGAAGAAAAGAATCTTTTTGACCCGACAAGACGGAAAGAAATAGTAAGACCGAGGCAGGTTGCTATGTTTTTATTAAGAAAAGAGTTAAAATATTCTTTTCCAGCCATAGCTAGAAAATTTGGCGGAAAAGACCACACAACCGCAATTTATGCCTATAAAAAGATTTTACAGGAAAGTGAGGAAAATAATAAAATGACGGAAGAATTAGGATTAATTAAACAGAGAATATATAGTGGATAAGCAGTATTAAAATAGTGTTTAAGAAGTAAAAAATAGTATTAAATATTTACGATTAAAAATAATACCAAAATTTTAACAATCTTAACCACTTATTTATACACATTTTTTTCACACTATAAAATACACCTAAAAACCCGCCAATTTAAACGGCGCTAATAACAATAAATATTTTAATATTAAATAATTATTATGAAGATAGAAGTTTTAAAAGAAAATTTAAAAACAGGATTAAATATTGTGGAAAGAGTGGTTGGTAAAAATTTATCGCTGCCAATATTAGATAATGTTTTAATGGACGCCGAGGATAATTTTTTAAGTTTAAGTTCTACTGATTTAGAAACCGCCATAAAATTATGGATTTTGACTAAAATTGTAAAAAAAGGAAAAACAGTTGTTCCTGCTAGATTTTTATCAAGTTTTATTTCTTTATTACCCAACGAAAAAATTATTTTAGAAGAAAAAAAACAAAATCTTTATATTGAATGTAAAAATTATAAAAATCAAATTCAAGGCTATAATCCAGAAGAATTTCCAATAATTCCTGAATTTAAAAATCTTGATTATTTAGAAATTAATAATAAAAAGTTTTGCCAAGGACTTGCTCAAATAGTTGATATTGCATCCCCTTCACAAACGCGACCAGAAATATCCGGCATTTATTTGTTTTTTTCTAAAGATGTGGTAAAAATGGTTGCGACCGATAGTTTTAGGTTGGCTGAAAAAACATTAACCCTGGAAAATCCTGTTAAAAAGGAATATTCTTTTATTATTCCTCAAAAACCGGCAAGGGAAATTATAAACATTTTAGAGGAAAAAGAGGGTTTGTTAAAAATATATTTTTCTCCAAGTCAGATATTATTTGACTTTCCTATGAAAGAAGTAAGTCATTCTCAAGTGCAGATAACCTCAAGGTTAATTGAAGGAGAATACCCGCCATACCATGAAATTATTCCCAGTAAATTTAAAACTAGGGTTACTTTAAAAAGAGACGAATTTTTAAACCAAATAAAAACAGCTTCGCTTTTTTCCGGTAAAATCAATGAAATAAAATTTACCGTTAATCTGCAAAACAAGGAAATAGAAATATTTGCTCAAAGCCCGGATATTGGTGAAAGCAGGTCTATTCTTTCAGGAAAAATAGAAGGCGAGGCGATAGAGGCTTCTTTTAATTATAAGTTTTTAATAGACGGCTTAAATAATATAAAAAGTTCAGAGGTGTGTTTTGATTTAAGCAAAGAAGAAGGTCCGTGTATTTTAAGGCCAGTGGGAGACACGAGTTATATTTATGTGGTGATGCCGATCAAGTCCTCGTAATAATTATCTTGCGCCAGCCAGCCAATTATTTATTCCTGCCTGCCATAAAACGTATTGCGGGTCAGCCGACGGATTTTGAGGCGGAGGGCCCAATGGGTCATCTTTGTTAATATAATATAAAATAGTATTTGTGTTATTTGGATCTAATTGTCCCAATAAAACAGGATTTCTGTTTGTTATCTGGTCTGGCGGAGTGAAGTTTTCAGCCGGGCGGGAAGTTATAATTTTTTCCATAACTTTTCTCCACATAGGGGCAGCTAAGCCAACCCCCGCATCCTTTGTTGGAGAATTATCGCTGTTACCAACCCAAACTCCCACCACAGTATAAGGCGTATAACCCATAGTCCAACCGTCTTTCAAATTTGATGTGGTGCCGGTTTTTACAGCAACTTGATAGCCTGGAAAATACAACGGAGAGTTTGGTCCAAAAATAAAAGATCTGGCATTATTATCAGATAAAATATTATTTATTTGTCTTGCCGTTTGGGTATTTAAAACCTTTGTAGGTTGTTTATTATTTTGTTCAATAATATTTCCTTCGCTGTCCTCTATTTTTAAAATACTCACCGATGAAGTCTGCAGACCCTCTGTGGCGAAAACGCCATATGCCGAGGTTAGTTCTAGTAAATTTGTTTCTCCGCCGCCCAACACTAATGACAGCCCATAGCGATCAGGATCGTTTAGTGTTGTTATGCCAAAGTCTCGCGCGGCTTGCAGTGTTTTATCCATGCCGGTTAAGTAAAAAATTTTTACAGAGGGAAGGTTGAGAGACCCGGCTAAAGATTGGCGCAAAGAAACTTTTCCTCTATATAACCCGTCATAGTTTCTGGGGTTATAACATTGTTGCCCAGACGAATCTATTGCGCCGTTTCCGTCTGCGGGGCAGTTTGGATTAAATTCTGTTTTTGCATCCCATAAAATAGTGTCCGGGGTAAAACCCTTATTAAAAGCAGTAGCATATACAAAAGGTTTAAAAGAAGAACCCGGCTGCCTTAGTCCCATTGTGGCCACATCAAATTTAGGGTCAAACAAACAGCTTCCCGAAGGTTTTTCGTCACATCCTATAGGATAAGGTTTTTCAAAATAATTTTTTGAGCCTACTAAAGATAAAATTTCTCCGGTTTTTGGGTCAATAACAACCAAGGCGGTATTGTTAGCGTCGCGGGCCATGTTAAATTTTTCTGAATCTTCAATGGTTTTTTCGGCATAGTTTTGTATGTCCCAATCCAGTGTGGTATAAACTCTCAACCCTTTCTCTTTTAAATAATTTTCGCCATATTTGTCTTCAAGATATTTTTTTACATACATTACAAAATGGGGGGCCTTTATCGGGGTTGTGTCTTCAGAAAAATTTATTTTTTCTTGTTTGGCTTTTTTCAATTCGTCTTTCGTAATATATCCAACCTGTTGCATGCGGTCTAATACGTAGTCTTTTCTTTGTATAAGTTCGTTCTTGTGGGTTCCATAAGGGGAATAATAACTTGGAGCGGGAAGAAGCGCCGTTAAAGTTGCGGCCTCTGTTAGAGAAATATCTGAAGCGGGTTTACTAAAATAAGTTTGGCTGGCAGCTTCAACCCCGTAAGCGTTTTGTCCAAAAGGAACCGCATTTAAATACCAATTAAAAATTTGGTCTTTTGAATATCGCCTCTCCAACTCGATACTTAAAACCATTTCCCTTATTTTTCTGGCAATTGACTTTTGGTTTGTCAAATAAACCGTTCTTATTAACTGTTGGGTTATTGTTGACCCGCCCTGATTGGCCGATTGAAGTTTCAAATCTGTTAAAATTGCCCTTAATATGCCCGCAAAATCTATTCCTCCGTGCTCATAAAATCTGGCATCTTCCGATGCCAAAATAGAATGTTTCAAATTATCTGAAATTTTATCAAAGGAAACTATTTCTCTTTTTTCTTCGCCATAAATGTCATATAAAAGAACTTTGCCAGTTCTATCATAAATTTTTGTTGATTGTATAAAAGGACTCTCGGTAAATTTTTCTGGGCGCGGGAGGTTCCATGTGTAATAAAAAAACAAGAATATCACAAAAAGGCAAAGCAACAAAAAAGCGAACGCCAAATATTTTACGACGGTCAATATTTTTTTTTGTGTAAACATGTTTTTAAACATATTCACACATCATACTCTAAAAAGAATTTATTTTCCAGAAGGTAATGGGGCGACAGACTTATACTTAAAACAAAAATCCCCGCCGGTTTTTGGGGATGTTTGTTTTTAATAGTCTAATTTTAGACCAAATTGCTGGTTTGCGGATTTCTATTCTTCTTCTGCTTCAACGTCAGAATCGTCTTCTTCGTCTAATTTATCATCTCCGTCTTTTTCCTCCTCTTCGTCGTCCCAGTCGCTATCTTCAAAATCGTCATCTTGGTTGATAAGTCTATTTAAAAAATCCTCTTCCATTTTTTAAAACCTTATTTTTTTAGCAAACTCAGCATATTAAATTTATTACGAAATAAATTTGTTCTGGGTCTGCGAAAAGAAACAAGGTTAGTTACCGACCCTTATGGGTCTTTTATCTTTAATTTTAATAACCCTTGTCCCTATTATATTTTTTCATAAATTATTGTCAATAGCGCTTTTTCCACAAGACATTAATAGGTTTTTAGCGAGGCGCAAATTGCTATGCCGATGGCGTCAAAGGCATCGTCTCTTTTTCTATTATTTTTTTTTAGGTCAAAGCGGTCCAGGTTAACGGTTTTTTTTATCATTTCAATAACCTGTTTTTTTTCTGCCCTGCCATATCCCGCAATTGCCATCTTCATTTGTAAAGGAGTAAATTCAAAAACCGGCAGTTTTTTTTCTGCAGCCGCCAGCAATATAACCCCTTTTGTCTGACTCACCGGCATTATAGTTTTTAAATTTTTAAAAAAGAATAAAGTTTCAACAGCCACTATTTCCGTCCTGTGCTTTTCTATCAGTTTTGTTATTTCTTTATATATTTTTTTTAGTCTCTCGCCAGTTGTTGCAAATTTATCAGTTATTATACACCCGAAATCAATAACCTCAAGGCAATTTTTCTGCCCCTTATGTTTTTTAATTACAGAGTACCCTGTAATTACTGACCCCGAAGCAATCTCAAAGGTCGTCATACAAATCCTTAAATTCTATGTTTATATTTTTTATCAAATTTATTTTATCTTTTCTGGATCCTCCTTTAATTTGTTTTTCTCTTTCTATCGCGCTCACTATATTGTCAAATTCTTTATAGTAAACTAATTTATTTACATTATATTTTTTTGTAAAACCTTTTACTAATTTTTCTTTGTGCTCTAAAACTCTTCTTTGTAAATTGCTAGTCACTCCGGTGTAAATAACAGTGTTTGTGTTGTTCATTAATAAATAAACATATCCTACTTTATCCATGTTCAGATTGCTTCGTCGCTTCGCTCCTCGCAATGACGAGAGTGGCGATTAGTTTTTTAGGTTTGAGTAAATTTCGTTTACAGCATCGTTGTCGTCTAACGCGTCAAACAATCTTTGCGCCCGTTCTTTTTCTTTTTCTAAAATTTCAACTTCTTCTTTGGCAATATAGTCTAATTTTGCAGACTCAACTTTTAATCCTTTTCCCTCTAAGGTTTTTTTAACACTATCTAGGTCCTCTGGTTTTGTGTAAATTTCAAGTTCGTCGCCAAACCATTTTACATCATCTGCCCCAGCTTCAATGGCAATCATTTCTATTTCGTCATTTTTGGGCATTGGGCTTTGCGCTTTGGGATTTATTATTATCGCTCCTTTTCTTTCAAACATCCACCTTACGGCTCCCTCGCCAGCCAATTTGCCGTCATTTTGATTTAAAATAGATTTTATTTCTCCCAAGGTTCTATTTTTGTTATCTGAAATTCCATTTATTATTAAAGCAATTCCTCCCGGGCCAAAACCTTCATAAGAAACTTCTTCTAAACTTTCTCCGGCTAATTCTCCCGTCCCTCTCTTAATTGCCCGTTCAATATTTTCTTTGGGCATATTCATATTTTTGGCCTGTTCTATTACAGCCTTAAGTTTAGAATTTTTAAACGAGTCTCCCGATCCGCCGCCATCTTTGACGGCTATTGCAATCAGCCTGCCATATTTAGAATATATTTTTCCTTTTTTTGCATCATTGGCCGTTTTCGTGGCCATGATTGTTTTTGCATGACTATGTCCTGACATGGGCGTTATTTTTTAATTTTAATTTCACGAACAATACAATTCCCGCAGAAATTATTGTTATTGCCAGAGCCGTAAAAAACAAAAACCAAGGGCTTGTTTTGTTTTTTTCTTGGCTTAAACTTTGGCTGATATCTGCCGTGAAGTCCTTTGCTTCTATATTGTTCTTAACAGAATTTCCCGTTTTTGGCAAGGTTTTTTTGCTTACGGCAATAATATTTGTCGCAGAAGGAGTTAAGGTTTTGCTCCATTGCCAGCCAGAGTTTGTTTTGTTATACGATTGTCCAAGCAACGCTTTTGTAAAAGACACTGAATCCTTTACGCTCCCATCGGGAGTTACTAAATCTAAGCCGTCTTCATCGTTGTTTAAAAGTATTTCTGTTTCGGGACGTTTTAAAACCAAATAAGCATTTTTTAAAATTTTTGTATCTTTTGTAAAAGTAAAAATTGTATTAGTCCCGGCAATATCCTTAATTTGCCAGCCGGATAGATCAACTTCAAAATCATTGTTGTTATAAAATTCTATCCATTCTTCTGTCTCATCGGATCCTTCGGGGCTTGGCAAAACTTCATTAATAAAAACTCCGTCCGGATAAACTATCGCTGGCATGTCATTGCGAGGATCTTCGGGCGACGAAGCAATCTTATTCGAGGTTGGGGTTGCCGCGTCGGCTTGCGGGCCTCCTCGCAATGACAAACTATCCACATATGCCAGCCCTTGGTCTTTTATTTTTTTCAAAGTTTTTTCTCCAATGCCACTTACCCTTAATAAATCATCAACCGAAGAAAATGGCCTATCGTTTATTATTCTTTGCGCCATTGTCGGGCCTATACCTGTTATCTCGTCTAATTGTTGTAGCGACGCCGTATTTATTTCCACCTTGTCTGACGCCAGAATAAAGGCATAGGGCGATGCAAAAAACAATATAAATAAAAACAGTAAAACTTTTTTCATTATTTTTTGACGCGGACGTCCACGCGCACTGTTTTGCCCTCTTGTTTGGCTTGGGCAGTTATACTCTCAAGATATTGCGATAGTTCCTCGATGTCTTCATGGTCTTCTATCAAAGTAAAAAAGTTTATCTCGTTTTCTGATTCTGATTCTGAATCAGGTTCTAAATTTAGTTTTTCCATATTTTTTAATTATATTAATTGGCTCTGGCTATTTTTTATTTTTATGCCGAGGTGTTCGTAGGCAAGCCGCGATGCAATTCTGCCGCGGGGAGTGCGCTCAATAAATCCCATCTGCATTAAATACGGCTCGTAGATGTCCAAAATTGTGTCTTCTTCTTCCATTGCGGCAGCCGACAAAGATTGCAAGCCAACAGGTCCGCCGTCAAATTTTTCAATTAAGGCCAATAAAATTTTTCTGTCGCCGGGTTCTAACCCCATTTTGTCAACTTCCAAAAAATTTAAAGCATGTTCTGAAGTTTCTTTTGTGATTATTCCATTGCCCCCCACTTCTGCAAAATCCCTTGCTCTCTTCAAAAGCCGGTTGGCAACGCGAGGAGTAAAGCGCGAGCGTTCAGCAATAATTTTTATTGCGTCTGGCTCAATTCTAATTCCCAAAAGTCTGGCCGATCTTTCAACTATTTTTTCAATGTCTTCTGGTTTATAAAAATTTAACTGGAAAATTGCCCCAAACCGGCTTCTTAAAGGAGCTGAAAGCAAGGCAGGTCTTGTGGTGGCGCCGATTAAGGTGAATTTCGGCAATTTTAATTCCATTATCCGAGCCATGGGCCCCTTGCCTAAGATTAAATTTAATTTATAATCTTCCATTGCGGGATATAGATATTCTTCAACAGTATTGTTTATGCGATGGATTTCATCTAAAAACAAAACATCGCCCTCATTTAAATTTGTTAATATCGCCGCCAGATCTCCGGCCCTTTCAATTGCGGGGCCCGAAGATATTCTTATTTCTTTTTCCATTTCCAGCGCAACTAATTGCGCCAAAGTTGTTTTTCCCAGCCCGGAGTTTCCATAAAACAATAAGTGGTCAGGGGACTGACTTCTTTGTTTTGCCGCAGTTAAAATTATCCTTATATTCTCCTTGATTTTTTCCTGGCCGATATAGTCTGACCAAGTTTTTGGCCTTAATGCAGAATCTATCACTTCATCTTCCTTTTCTGGTTTTTTGTCTAAAACGCTTGACATATGTATTAAAAGGTGATAATATCAAAACATTGAAACAGCTCTGGAGTTGGAGGTATTTATTTGGATTTTTCTCAGTTTCGGATAATTTTGCTCCGGCTCGGTTATTCCTCAGAAAAATCTTTATTTATGTCCCAGACATAAAAACTACCTCCAACCCCAGAGCCGTTTTATTTTACTTCTGTTTCTGGTTGCGCCTCGTCTTCTTCCACAACCCTTTTAACCTCTTCCAAAGTTGTGTCCCCCAAAGCAACGTCAATTAAACCGGACTGGTACATTGTTGTCATTCCCTTTTTAATTGCCAAGTCGCGAATTGAAGAAACCGGCGGGTTGGTCAAAATAAATTTTTCCATTTCAGAGTCAACTAAAAACGCCTCAAACAATCCCTGTCTGCCTTTGTATCCCGTGAAGTTGCAGAATTCACATCCTTTTTCTTTTACTCTGGCTATTTGCAGTTTGTCTAAGTCGGGCAGTTTTATAGAAGCGGGCAGTTTTTTCAAACCTCTTTTTAGTTCAATTAGTTCGTCAGAATTGGGTTTTGAAACCGTTGAACATTTTTTGCAGACTTTTCTCACCAACCGCTGGGCTATCGCCATTTTTAACCCCGATGCGATTGAAGAGGGTTCTGCTCCCAGGTCTACAAGCCTTGGAATGGTTCCAGCCGCGTCATTAGTGTGCAAGGTAGAAAGCACCATGTGCCCGGTTAAAGCCGCCTGCAGGGCTATTTTTGCTGTTTCAAGGTCTCTAACTTCACCGACCAGTATAACATCGGGGTCCTGCCGCACAATTGACCTTAACCCGTCTGAAAAATCGTATCCTTTTTCCGGAGCCACTTGCGTTTGTGAGACGCCCTTTAAGTGATATTCAATCGGGTCTTCAATCGTGATAATTTTAATTTCCGGATTCTGAATTTTTTTTAGAAATGCGTAAAGCGTCGTTGTTTTCCCGGACCCCGTGGGACCGGTAACAATTATCATTCCGTTTGGTTTTGAAATTTCTTTTTCAAAAATTTTATACAAATCTTTTCTTAATCCCAAATCATCTAAACCGATTAAACTTTTCGGATTTAAAATTCTCATTACAATTGATTCTCCATATTCAGCGGGCAAACTGGAATTTCTTATTTCAATTAACGTCTCGCCAACTTCAATTGTGAATCGGCCGTCTTGGGGCTTGTCTGTTATATTAAGTTTTAAATGCGACAGAAGTTTTAACCTTGAAACTAAGTGTTGGTATATATTTTGGTCAAAAAAAACAACATCCTGCAAGATGCCGTCTAATCTTATTCTTAGTTTTGCGTTTGAGTCTTCGGGCTCAATATGTATATCGGAAGCCTCTAATTTTATAGCTCCTAACAAAATAATGTCTAAAAGCCGAGTAGTGTCTCCGGCTATATGTTCTTCAATTTTTGCTTTGAAAGCGGAGATGCTTTTGACCTCTTTTTCCAATTCCAAAATAACTTCCGGAGAAATCGTTACAGACCCCAATAGCTTTTTTGCAGACTGTTCCATATTCTATTAAATTATTATTATTTTTTAAAAAGATTGTCTTTTATTTGTTTTATGTCGGCTCCTCTTCTCATCAATAAACTTGCTGTTTCAAAAGTTTCAGGGGTTACTTTTGAATTTCCAAAGTTTTTTGTAAAAGCCATAATCCCAGCCAAAAAACATGTCGCAGACTCTTCTTTAACAGACTCAATATGCGGGTTTTTTACAAGATCTAAAACTGTCTCAGCCAGAGAGGAATTTTTTATTAAGTTTATTTTACCGAAGTTTTTGTTTTCTGTCCCGACCCCGTCGTGGATCCCTGACAAATCAGTCGGGATCGCCTCGTTTGCGTTTTCTGGAAGCAACGTCTGAATTTGATTTTCATAATCTATGTTTAAAATAGGAGAATCAAGCAGAAACCCAAAAGAGTCCATTTTTTTTGACATCTGGTCTCTAAAATCTTTTATTCCCAAAGTTATTATAAGGTCTGGCCTGGTGTCAGAAAAGTAAAAAGAAATATCATCTTTTTTTATAATTCCTTTATTTAGAACCAGATGGACTTTCAGCCCATGCTCATCTTTGTCGTAAAAAATTTGCGAAATATCAGCTACCTTGCTTGGAATTGAAATGACAAAATTTTTGGGATAAGAGATAAAATCTAATGAAGGAATTAAAAATTTCAGATTTTCCGGAAGAGTTTCGTCTATAACTATGTTTACATTTTTATTTAATTCTTTTAAAGTATAAAAAAGAGCCAAAGCGGTTGCAACGCTGTCGGGGTCATAATTTCCGTCAGGGATGATATAAATATTTTTAGCCTCGTTAATAAGTTGTCCCGCCTGTTGGCGAGGATCCTCGATTTCTAATCGGGATTTTGCTTGTTCCAAGTTTTCCATAATTTTAATTAACTGGGTTGATTATTACAAACTATATTATTTTAAAAAATAAATCAAGTGCCAAAGAAATATACCGCGCCCGCAGGCAGGCAGGCAACAAAAAGTTTCCGGCAAACACAGGAGTTGGGCGAAAGTTTTGCCAAAGAAATTTTAAAACAAGGCGCCAAAGAAACCGCAGTTGTTTTGGCGTTGCAAGGAGATTTGGGCGGAGGGAAAACAACATTTTTACAGGGTTTTGCAAAAGGTCTGAATATTCAGGATAAAATACTCAGCCCAACTTTTGTTATTTATAAAAAATTTAATATTCCAAAAAACAGACGATCGTCTGTTTTAACGAATAAATATTTATATCATTTTGATTGCTACCGCATAAATAATCCCGAAGAAATTTTAGAATTAGGTTTTAAAGAAATAATTTCAGACTCTAAAAATATTGTCGCAATTGAATGGCCCGAAAAAATAAAAAAATATTTGCTTAAAAATACAATAACAATTGACTTCAAATTTATCGACGATCAAACCCGCGAAATAACGGTAACACTGGACAAAAGTATAAATTTTTGATAGTATAAAATCGGTTCTTTGGACAAATAGGCAGGAGGTTCCAAATGTTCTACGTTGAAGTTATATTTGCATATGGTCATTGTCAGTTGAGGATTTTTTACGGCCTTTTTCAACAAGAAAAGCCAGAAACAAATATATCAGGGTTCTTAAAAAAATGGTAAGGGATTGTCGCCAATTTTTTTAAAGCCGGAATTAGACGCGCTCTTTCCGGATTCAGCAAATGAATATCGCGACGTGGTAAACCCCAATCATATAAAGCACGTTCGTCACGGATGGGCCTCTTCCTGAGGAAAAATGGGAGCGGCAGCCCAACTTATGTGATTCCGTGGGCTTCTGGGTAATACAAGAGGAACTGCTCAAATTTTTGTAGTATGATGCCCGCCGCCGGCACAGAGATAAGCCTGAATAAACTCTGGCTTTTTTTGTAAAAACTTTGATACTAACAATTATGAAGCTTTGTAAAAGTTAGTATCGATAGAGATACGGAAGATTGGATACTTGTTTTACATTCTTAATGATATAGTATTTTCTAATCAAGAGATGAGCCCGAAATGGAGGAAATGTAAGCGGTCGGAAATTGAAGTTTTTGATTGTTAAATTTTTTAAATAATTTTTGTTT
>Ga0075913_116_pt1 | contig 16779 bp, 13 predicted proteins | sample RifGroA2_FD_68332 | JGI IMG/M metagenome (GOLD analysis project Ga0075913, IMG submission 68332) | Parcubacteria bacterium GW2011_GWA2_37_10 | reverse complement strand
GGTTGCGTCTGTGGCCAAAGCTGTTCCCGCGCCAACTACCACATTGCCGTTTCCTCTTACCGTTAGTTTGGTTGACTGGGTTCTGTCTGTTGTTGCAGACGCTCCTGCGGTTGCGGTTTGAAAAAACATATCAGACGAGCCGGAGCCAGTGGAAATTCCGGATTGCAAAGTCAAATCTCCGCCGTTCAAATCTGCCGTGCCTGCTATTGCTCCGCCGGAAGACAAAGTTAGCCCTTGCCCTGCCGTGGCTGCCGTGGTGTTTCTTTCCATCCAGATTGTTCGCGCCGCTGTTCCGCCAAGAGAAAGCAAATATGTCGGGCTCGCTGTCCCGATGCCGACGTTGCCGTCGTATTGAACCGTCAATCTCGGTTGGGCAGTGTCCAGATTGCTGGTTGCAATATAGAAATCTCCCCGTCTGGTCGTTTCATCCCCGCGATAAATCGTACCGAACGCGGCTACTTCCTGAGCAACCTGACCGTTGAACCTGGGTGTAAATTCCATCTGCCCCAGATAGTCGCCGTTCTGGACATTCGCGCTTCCGGCTCTTTCGCGGGTAATCTGGATAATAGGAAATTTTGCATCGCTTACAACCTGGAATCTGGCGAGGTTCCCGTCGGTTTCACTGGCCCTACGCCGGAAGTGGTTTTTAAATTAAGGTCAGAGGTCGTTGCAGAACCGCCAACGAGCGTTGGAGCAATAAGCGTGCCGGTAGTGGTAAAATTACCGGTTCCAGAAAAATTATTTGCGGCAAAAGAATAAGCCGCCGGCGTTATTACTGTGCAGTATGTAGCGCCCGGAACGCAATCTGGACTTAATGTATTTCCAAGAGGATAGGGCTCATCGGAGCCATAAGTTGCAAAAGTAAAAATCACAGCAGAAAACAATCCTGCAAAAACCAAGCCGAAAAATATCCCTTTGAATATCGGATAAGATTGTTTCACTATATTTCTTTTCGGCGGCTTTATTTTTATCTTAACAGGGACCAAAAGTTCAATGTTTTTTTTAATCGTCATTTTCAAAATACTAAAAAGTATACAAAAATTCGTTCACAAATTCGTGTGGGTATTATTGTTCTATTTTATCATAAAAAACCCTTGTCAACACCTGTGAATAACTCTCCGGAATTAAAGTGTTGTATCTCCGACATACAACACTTACACTGCTTCTATTCCAAAACAATATCGCCAAAGTCCTTTATTTTTCTATATTTTATCCAATCCTCAAGGACTTGCCTGCAACCTACTTCCTTGCCTAGCACATCTAAAATAAAATCTCTTTGAGTAACTGATTTAAAATTTTCCTTTCCAATATAGTCCCGATAACTGCTCCATTTATAATTTTCCAAAAAACCAGTTACTTTTTCTGGATTTTTTATGCCGTTTTCTTTCCAACCCGACTCTATTATGGAAATCGGATTAGCATGAATATATACAAACACATTCCATAATTGTTCATCAGTTTTAATATGTATTGCTCGGAATTGGTTGAACAAATGCCCTTTTCGGTCGTATTTTTTATTAAAATAATTTGCATATCCGCCTCCTACCTTCTTCATAAACCGACTAATTCCACCCTCTTTTAATTGTTTTACTAAAAGATGAATATGATTCGACATAAAACAAAAAGCCAATACTTCAACCATTTTATCCCTTTTATCAACGGGCAATTTGTTGTATGTCGGAGATACAACACTTTTTTCAAATTTTTTTTCGGTAATGCGGTCCCTTCTCCGACGCCAAATTTGCACCGAATCCGTATTATTAAATTCATAAATGCAAAAAATACCGCGATAATAATCGTCTTCGTTTTTAAAAATCATACTGTCTCCAACCGCACGAATCACGATATGATAAATTTCGTCGTTCACTAATTTTGTTAGTTGTCTCGGCATAAATTTGTTGTATGTCGGAGATACAACATTTTTTATTTCATTATACACCTTTTTGTGGTTTAATGAAAAAATGAAAAACAAAAAACCTGAAATAAGCATCATACTTCCCTGTCAGAATGAGGCGGAGGCATTGCCTTTTTGTTTAAAACAAATTAAAAAAACAATAAAAAAAAATAATATAAAAACTGAAATAATAGTATCTGACTCTTCTACGGATGAAAGCCCAAAAATTGCCAAAAAAGAAAAAGTAATTCTAATAAAACACGATAAAGACGGCTATGGAACGGCTTATTTGGAAGCTTTTAAAATTGCCAAAGGAGAATATATATTTATGGCTGACGCAGACGGAACTTACGATTTTGGGGAAATACCTAATTTTTTAAAATATCTGAGAGAAGGTTATAATTTTATTATCGGCGACAGGTTTTCGGGAAAAATGGAAAAGGGAGCCATGCCCTATTCTCACAAATTGGGGAATCCCCTGCTCTCCGGCGCGCTGAGATTGTTTTTTGGAACTTCAATAAACGACAGCCACTGCGGAATGCGGGCAATTTCAAAAAAATCTCTCCAAAAATTAGATTTGCAGACAACCGGAATGGAGTTTGCTTCAGAGATGATAATAAAGGCTTTGAAAAATAATTTAAAAATCAAGGAATTGCCGATAAATTACTACAAACGAAAAGGCAAGTCAAAATTAAAAACTTTTTCGGACGCGTGGAAGCATATGAGGTTTATGTTGCTTTATTCTCCCCTGTTTTTATTTTTTATTCCGGGATTGATTATGCTTTTAATCGGGGTTGCGTCAATGTTTTGGTTTTATTTTGGAAACCCTAAAATTTTCGGAATAAAATTATTTTATCATCCGATGTTTTTTTCCTCCTTGCTTATGATTTCCGGCTACCAACTTATTATATTTTCTGTTTTCGCAAAAACCTACTCAGTAACCAATCTGGGCGAAGATGGGGGTAATATGAATAAAATTTATAAATACCTGACAATAGAAAAAGCAGGTATTTTTGGAATTATAATTATTTTGTGCGGGGTTATAATTTATTTTTTAATATTGGCAAAATGGTTAAAGTCTGGTTTTAGCGAACTAAACGAGGTTAAAAATTCAATAGTAGCCTTAACATTGATAACAACGGGAATCCAAACGATTTTCTCTTCTTTTATGTTAAGTATTTTGGGCATCAAAAAATGAAAATAGCAATTTTCCATAATTATATGGATAATATCGGGGGGGCTGAACTGGTTGATTTAATAATGGCGAGAGAGCTCGGGGCTGATATTTATACTACAAACATAAATAAAGAAAAAATAAAAAAAATGGGGTTCAGAACCGATAATATATTCAGCATAGGAAAAATTCCCGTAAATGCTCCCTTCAAACAGGAGGGCGCGTATTGGAAATTCAAAAATTTGAATCTGGGGAAAAAATATGATTTTTATATCATCGCCGGCGACTGGGCAATGTCTGGAGCAGCGCATAACAAGCCTAACCTTTGGTATGTTTATTCGCCTATAAGAGAACTTTACGATTTAAATAAGTATATAAGAGAAAATATAGTTCCGAGCGTTTATTTAAAAAATTTGAATAAATATATTTTTGATTTTTGGGTTTTTTATATGCGGTTTTTGAATAAAAGAGATTTAAAACATGTGGAAGAAATAGTATGCATTTCAGAAAATGTAAAGCAGAGGGTAAAAAAATATTTGCGCAGGGATTCAGAAATTATTTATCCGCCGACGGAAACTAATAATTATTATTATAATAAAAATGGAAAATCTTGGCTTTCGGTAAATAGACTAATAGGCCATAAAAGGGTTGATATGCAATTGAAGGCTTTTTCTAAAATTCCAAATGAAAAACTTATAATTGTCGGCAGTTACGAAAACTCAAAACATTTTGAGGCTTACTCAGATTATTGCCATAAAATCAAACCTGAAAACGTTGAAATAAAATCATGGATATCACAATCAGAATTGATTGATTTGTACGCTAATTGCAAAGGGTTTTTAACAACTGCAATAGACGAAGATTTCGGCATGACTCCGGTTGAGGCGATGGCCTCGGGAAAACCGGTAATTGCTCCAAACGAAGGGGGCTACAAAGAAACGATTATAAATGGAAAAACTGGAATTTTAATTGATGATATTAACGAAGACAAATTGGCTGAAGCTGTAAAAAAACTTGGAAAAGAAATTAAAAAAAATCCTTTAAAATATAAAAAAGCCTGCCAGGAGCAAGCCAAAAAATTTGACACAAAGATATTTATTGAAAAAATAAAAAAGCGCTTATAAAATTTGGGCGAGCAAGCTAAATTTTTATCATAAAATCATCTCTGTCTAAAGCCAAGTTCCGGTTGTAAAAAGGATCTCCTTGTTTTAAAAAATCGCCCCATTTTTTTTTAAAATAACTGACGTTATGATCGGGTTGGTAGTTGCCGCGGGTGGCTGATTCATAATGATACAAAACAGCGTGCGGCGTCCAGACATTATAATAACCGCGCTGAAAAATACGCAGACAGAGGTCAACATCATTAAATGCCACATCTAGCTTTTCGTCAAAACCGCCGATTTCTTCAAAAACAGAACGACGTATCATCATACAAGCCCCGGTAACCGCAGAATAGTTGCGCGCAACCGTGTTTAATCTTTTGTAACCAGGCTCTGAAGCCGCTAATCCGTAAAAAGCATGTCCGGCCAAGCCATGAAGCCCCACAACAACGCCGGCATGCTGAATTTTATTATCAAGAAAAAGCAACTTTGCTCCCACGGCTCCAACCTCAGACCTTTGAGAATGGCCGAGCATTTCCTCCAACCAGCCCGGCGTGATTACTTCTGTGTCGTTATTTAAAAATAATAAAAAGTCTCCAGACGCCCTCAAAACCGCAAAATTATTAAGGGAAGAATAATTAAACGGCTGGTTAAAAGAAATTACTCGGCATTTTAGATTGCCGACTATTTGTTTTAAATAATCCTTTGTTTCTGTTTCTGAACTTTCGTTGTCAACTATTATGATTTCATAATTAGAGTAAGTGCTTTTTTTCAAAATAGAATCAACACATCGGCGCAAAAAATCTGTTTTATCTTTAGTGGGAATAATAATGCTTATGAACGGATTGCCCTTAACATCATAGCGCAACTTATAAAGACCGTGAGACAACATTGTTATTTCTCCCGAATATCCTCTTCTGGCAATGGCTTCTGCAAGTGATTTCATCGCGGCGGGATAAGCATAGGGTTTTGCCTCGGCGTTACAACTTAACGAACTGTGTATTTTACGCCAATGGTAAAGAATTTTAGGAATATGGGCGATATTTTTAGTGAATTCGGTTACCCGAACAATGAGGTCATAATCCTGACTGCCGTCAAATCCTTTGCGAAATCCGCCCAGCCGGTTTACAGTTTCTCTACGGAAAACGCAGAAGTGGGTTATATAATTCATGCTTAAAAGGAGGTCCGGCGAAAAATCTGGTTTAAAAAACGGTTCGCTGCGGATTCCTTCTGTATCCAGTTTATCCTCATCTGAATAAATAAAATCTAATTTCGGGTTTTGGTTTAAAGACTTTGCCATTTCTGATAAAGTCCAGTTTGCAAGTTCGTCATCGCAGTCAAGCAATCCTATAAATTCGCCCGATGCCAAGGACAGCGCGGCATTGGATGCGCCGCTTATTCCCTGATTTTGCTCTAAATAAATAATTTTGATTCTCTTGTCTTTCTGCCGATACTCTTCTAAAACTTTTTTCACATCGGGTTTGGTGGAACCATCGTCTGCAATACATAACTCCCAGTTTGAATAAAATTGTCTTCGCGCCGACTCTATAGCGGCGCGCAAATAAACCTCGTCAATGTTATAGGTTGGCATAATAATACTTATAAGCGGCTTATATGCCAAAGACTTAGCTTCCTTGCAAAGCCCGCTGGAATCTTCGGATTTAGGTTCATTTTTTTCTATCCATAATTGGTAGTCTCCTTCTTCTGCGATTTTTTTAACGATAATTTTGCTTTTTTCAAAATGATTTTGAAGATTTCTTATCAAATTTTTATAAAAATTACGGAGATTAGATTCTTTAGGAAGAAAATAAAATATTATTTTTTCAAGGTTTTGGGAAAATTTCCAGGATATGCTTTTTTTTATGTTGTATAATTCCTTAGCTGACTGTGTTGCTCTTAACTCATTGTCTGCAGCCGTAGCGCGAAGTTGATCAAGTTGAAAATTTTTCTCTTGGGTAGTCTTGCCAAGACTATATTTTTCCTCCCTTAGTTTTGTTATCTCTTTTTCTTTTTCTTCCAGCGCATTTTTATAAAAATCAACATCGTAATCTTTTTTCTTAAAAGAAAAACCGGAAATATCAACAAGATATGAGCCTAATTTTAACCCGGAAATTAAGCCGTTTGACGCCAAGGCTATAAAATAGACGGCTTCTTTATTTTCTGAGACAACGGGTGGAAACTCATTTTTTTCTTCGCAAGCATTTGGCTGTTTTTCCAAATAATATTCCGTAATTTCCGTTAAATTGCCGCTGTTTGAAACAGGAAAAATATTTGAAATTGGATTGACTTTCTGTCCATAAATAAAAACTTCTTTAAAATTATTTTTAAGCAATTCGTCAAATTCCTCATAACTCATTTCCTTTAAATGAAATGGATTTTGAAAAACATTATAGCCCGGTTTTTGCGAATAGACATATATATTTGGAGTTGAAATTATAAGAATGCCATCCTCTTTTAACAGCCTTTTTATTTCCCTCATCAATTGTTCCTGTTCTTTTATGTGCTCAATGGCTTCAAAGCAAACTATAATATCAAAAATCTTTTCTCCGTCAATGGGAATGCTTGTCATTGAGCCCCGGATAAACTCAAGGTTGTTTTTTTGGTATTTTAAAGAAGCGTGTTTTATGGTTTCCTCGGCAATGTCTACGCCGAAAACTTTTTTTGCCGAACCTGCCAATAAAAAACTTCCGTACCCCTCTCCGCAAGCCAAATCAAGAACTGCTTTGTCTTTTACAAATTCCTTAGCAAATTCATATCTATGTTGGTGCTCTGAATGTATGATACCCGGCTCCATTTCCGGAATATATCTTTCGCCCGTTAAATTAAGCATAGCTACAAGGATAAATATTTAAAAATAATTTCCTGCGGATTTCCTGCGCCAAAAATTTCTCCTTCATTCAGCCAGATAACCCTGTCGCAATATTTTTTAATAATGTCTAAGTCGTGGCTGGCTAAAACAACCGTGGCTCCTCCTGTTATAAATTCCTCCATTTTTTTTATGGCTTTTTCCTCAAAATCAATATCTCCCCCCGAACCAAAAACTTCGTCTAATAGAAGTATGTCGGGTTTTGAATAATGCAAACAATGTATCATAACCGAAAAATTAAGCCTTATCACCATGCCAGAAGAAAATTGGTAAATTTTTGTATCTAAAAATTTTTCAAGCCCTGAAAAATCCACGATATCGGCAAATTTTATTTTTATATCTCTCTGACTCAACCCCAGCACAGAACCCATTAAATAGATATTTTCTCGCATTGTTAATTTATGACTCAACCCCTGCCCAAGCCCCATTAAACAAACAATGTTTCCCTTTGTTGTTACTTCGCCAGAACTTGGTTCATAAACTCCGGCCAAAATTCGCAACAGGGTGCTTTTGCCAGAACCGTTTCTGCCCACAATTCCTAAATTCTCGCCTGATCTGACAGAAAAAGAAACGTTTTTCAGCGCCAAGAAATCTTTTTTTGCTTCCTTGCCTGAAAAAAACGAGATAATTCCGGCCAAAGCCGTTTTTTGCTCTTTATGGCACCCAATTTTAAATTTCTTGGAAACGTTGCTTAATTTTATTGCTGTATCCATTTATAATAATTCGGCAAATTTTGTTTTAGATTTCTCAAAAATAAATAAACCCGACAAAAAAAACACCGAACTTAAAACAGCTGTTAAAACCACCTGTCCGATTGATAGAATAGAGCCGCTAATCACCATTTCTCTGGCTATGTTGACAAAATAAAACAAGGGATTCAATTTATTTATAACCGAGGCGCTTCCGAAAGATATTACATAAAATATGGGTGTTGAAAACCATAATAAGTTAATTAAAACGCTCCAAACATTATTTATATCGTTAACATAAACTCCAATACTGGCTAAAATAAAAGATGCGCCAAGGGAAAATAAAAATAAAAATAAAAAAACAGTAGGATATAAAAAAAATCCGATTAGCGAAATTTTAAAAAATATCATAAAAAACAATAAAATAACCAGTTCAAAAAGATGAGAGAAAAAAGACAGTATTGCCGAGGAAACCACAAAAGATTCCGAGGAAATTCTCATCGATTTTATAAAAGCGGCGTTTGTAACTATTGAATTCGTGGAATTTATTGTCGTTTGCCTGAAAAAATTAAACATTATCAGTCCCAATAACAAATAAATCGGATAATTTTTAATGTCATCAGTATTTGCCAGCACTCCGCTCAATAGAAAAATAATCAAAAACATTGCCAAAGGGTCCAATAAATACCAAAAAATGCCGAGGTAACTTCCCTCGTTTCTTAATTTAAATTGGGTTTTGGCCAAAGAAAAACTCAAAGACAATGTTTTTTTAATGTAATCAATGGTCATTATTATTTTAAAAATTTGTATAAAATAAATCCCTCGTTGCTTTCGTCTAATTTTTGGAAATTATCACATAAAAAAGCCGTTGAATAAATATAATCTATATTTTTTTCTTTTGCAATCTGAAGTTTTTTGTTGCAGTCAAAACTCATAAATTGTTGGTATATTATAGGGTTTTTAGGGTCCATTGTAATTGTCCCCCCTTTTGTTACAACCGGATAATTGTCTGTGGCTATTCCTATGACTGTCCCTTTCCACGGAATGCTAAAAAACTTTTTATGTTTAATATCTTTAAATATCCTAAAGTCTTCATCGGTCAAATAATTGTTTGCCGGCGCCATCGGAATGGAATCTGCCTGAATTAAATTGTTTCTCAAAATTAATTTTCGCCAAGTTTCTCCTTGCGTGTAAAAAGGAATAAAAAATAAAAATATAATAACGGCTCCCGCTTCTATATATTTAAAAACTGGCTTAATTTTCTCAAATTTCAAACTTAAATATTTTTTAATTTCCTCTATTCCAAACCCCGAAATTAAAACAACCAATATTGATGTAAAAAACACAACCCTTTCATATCCAATTATTATTCTAAAATTTGAAAATGCGTAAAAAACCCAAAAAACAATGCCCAATATAAACTGATAAAACAGCCAATTTTTATTCTTAAAAACATGATACAAGCCGAAAATCGCCAGCAAAATGACGGGCCACGGTATTATGTAATAAAAACTAAATTGCGGCATAAAGTCGCCTGTATACGAATGGTAAAATAAATTAGATAAGATATAAGTTAATGCCCCGCTTAGCGGAGAAATCATTAAAACAATGTAAAAAATTAGAGCGGCTGAAAATAAAAAAATGGCGTATTTAACCCACGCAAAAATTTTATCTTTCATTTTTGGCAAATTAAACAAATAAACTAAAAACCCGATTAAATAAAAAATAATAAGCGGCGGGTAAAACAGCAAAACAAAAACACCTGCCAGCAAAGCCAAAAGCAATTGCCCGCTCCGACTGCGCAATAGTATTGCACAGTCGGAGCGGGCTAAATCTTCCGCGGATAGAAAACAAAAACCCAAAAGCGATAAAATAACCCCTATTGTAACCGGTATTAAGTTCCAAATTCCCGGCAGGTTTGAAGCAGAAGTAATATACAAAATAGACAAAGAAGCAATTGCCGCGGCAGGCTTTGAGACATTGCTAAGCCTTAAAAATAAATATGCCAAAAGTATTATTAGGGCGTTCATAAATATAGAAAGAGCCGTATATTGCGTTAACGGGTCAAGTCCTAAAAACAACATTGTTTCGGCTATAAAAGAATGAAAAAACATTTCCGGATTTAGAAAAAAACTGTTGTCAAAGGGATTTTTTAAGGGCAAAGAGTGATTATTTATTGACTCTTTAACAAGCGAAACCGCATACCATTCGTCTGAAAAATAAGGGTAAATATATTGCATATTTTTTGCTTCGTGGTACTGAAACAAAACGTCGTTTGCCGTGTTGAATTTTCCCGTATAGTTATAGTGAACCTGATAGAGAGTTGCAACAGAAATAATTGCCACAAGCAGAATCACCCAGTCAATACGAGCCAATAAATTTTTTCGAGGCGAGGGAAACCCCCATTGGAGAGGTCGAGCCGCAGAAAAAATTTGATTGGCGAGTATTGCTAACACGCAAATCAAGTTTGCCCATAAAATTACTTCATAATAAAATATCCCGAACAATTGGGTAAAAACTGCCAAAAGAGTATGAAATACAATTAAAAAAAACAGGACATAAATAAAGCCTCTCTTTTTATCTTTAAAAAAACCAACTAATAAAAACGGGGCAATTAGCAAAAATATGCCGACTATAAATTTTATCATATTACTATATTCTATATCGAATTTTGCTGTAAATCAAAAAGCGCATTCAAAAATCAGCGCTTTTTAATAAGAAATCTTTTTAACTAACACGTCCAATAAATTTTTGACCGCTTCTTGGGCTTGGTCCTGGGTATCGCTTTGGATAAATTTTTCCCACAAGTTTAAAATAACAGGATCATCCAGGTCTCTAACAGAGTTTTCCAGCTTCAGCCGGTTTTCAAAAGAAACTTCCCCTTTTGCCTTCAAAACTTTTTCAATAAAAAGGCTGGAAAAATTTATAATTTTTACGTTAAACTGCTGGCTTTTCAACTCTTTCTGCATTTCTTTTATTTTCGCCTTTTCCGAAAAATATCCTATTGCAAAAGCAATATTTCCCAAAACAAGAAGCGCAATTATAATCGCAATAATCGTTTTTTTCTTATCTACAATCATTGATACAAGCGTTTTTTCTCCGTTTAATGGTATAATATTTCCTAAATGCATACAAAAATTTTAAATTGTTGCGGCGGCTTGCCTTTCCCTTTTTTTGTCGCGATAAAAATTGTAGAGCAGCAAAAGAATTACTGCAGCCAGTAGAAATGTTTTCCAGTCAACGATGTTTAAAAACCAAAATTTGGTTTTTAGTTCTATGTTGATATGTATGCCGCTTCCTTCTTTTACTTCAAAAGGCTTTCCGTCATAACTTAAATAACCCGGCGCGTCGACCTTTAAATAATAAAAACCGTCGGGCACTAAAAATGAATATGTCCCTCTCACGTCTGTTGTCTGCGGATTTTCTTGCTGATAATTTTTAGCCGGCCATAATTCATATTGTTTGGTTTCAGGATTCAGCCAGTAAAGAGCCGCTATAGCGCCGGCAACTCTGGTTTCTCTGTCTCCGGATTTCTCATAAATATATCCTTCGGGGTCAACAACGGTAATCATCTTTATTTCTTTTGAATACAGGATTTCATCTTCGTATTCCATAACCGTAATAATTTCGTATTCGCCGTCAACCACCGGCATCTGAACTTCTGCTGTATAAACTCCGTTTCCCGCGTCAATATAATCAAATTCAGCAAGCACTAGCCGTTGCTCTGCCGCCTCAGTTGGCGGAGACCCGATCTCCCCCGAACTTGCATTCAAGTTTTCAGGAGATCGGGTCTCTCCTGCTTTCCCGCCTTCCACTGGAATCTGTAAACTTAAAGCCGCGGGCAAAGCGATGTTGGGATTTGAAAAAATGAAAGAATACCCCAGCGCGTTCATCGGAACGTTCAAAGACGGCCTGCCGCTTGGCTTTTTTGATTTAAAAATTATGTATCCTTTCACTCTTTTTACCGGAACATCCGGCTTTACCACCAGCTCCAAAAATTTGCCGGCAATAGCCTTGATTCTCTGTTCGCTTCTGCCCTGGTTGTTGATGGAAAGCGCCACATTGATGTCAATAAATCCTCCGCCTGCCTTTAAGAAAACAATGTCAGTTGGAATTCTAGATTTTGCTATGGCCGACATCTGGGCAAGGGGAATGGCTTTCACAACAGAAATTTTTCCAGCCGCAATTTCAACGCTCGTCAATCCAGCTGTTTCAGCCAGTGTCGGCAGGCTCAATTTTGAATTTTTTATTTTCTGGATATTGGCGGCATTGCTGACGCCGACTGCAGAAAAAATTTTGCCGACTTCAGGAAATTTTTGGGCTAAAAGTTTAACGTCCTGCGGCAAGGGAGCCAAAACGAATCTTGCGATTGGCTTTTCTGGCAGGAGCCGCCATGCATATTTCAGCGATGGCTGGGCTATTTTTGGAACCGTCACCACCGGCATTGGCAAAGGCTTTGCCGCCTGCTGGAAAAATTTGGGGATTAAAGGTTTTAATTTTTCCGCCAACTGCCTTAAAATGGGGCCGAAAGGCGGGAGCAAAGTTGTTTTTTTTTCCTCCAGTGGTTTAATAAATAGTCTCTCAACTAAAAAATCAGCAGTTATTGTTTTTCCTATATTTCCAGCCAAATCTCTTGGGGTAAATTCTAAGTGATACAAACCTTCCGGCAATTTTCCTAAAGTTATGAACCACTCCCCTTTTTCATCGGCCCGGAATATCCCATAATCGGCGTCAATTAAAACTATAATCTCTGTATTTGGTTCTGTCGTCCCGGCTATAATAATTTCTTCATTTGTTGCATATTTATCTTTAATAGAAGTTATATTTATTTCCGGCGGTATTTTATCTAAAACAATTGTATCTGGCGCTGGTTCTTGAATCGGCGCTGACTCCTGCGGAGGTTGATACGGAGCAGGTTGCGGTCCGCTGTTTCCGCAGCCGGATGACGGCCTCCAATCGGTATACATATTGCAATTTGAACAGTTAAAATTTAACGTGTCTATATTGTCTCCGGTTGCGTGGCCTACAAACTTTCCGTATCCGGCCTGTATTTTCATTCCAAGCATAGCCGGTTAGCGCGGAGTCGGTAACATGGACATTTCCGTTTGTTGCGCCAAAATTCACCCAGCCAATCTGGTCAGACCAAGCAGAACCAGAAACTGTTCCATCGGTGGTAGAAGCAAAAATGGCTTGGGGCAAAAAGCCAAAAAGAAAAACAATCATCAGTATAATTTTAAAATTTTTATTAAAAATCATGAATTTAAAATTATTTTCTAGTTACACACACCGGGTATGTGGGACTATGTGGGACTTAAAAAAAACCTAATGACAACGGATATCGCCGTCTGGTGGATAGTCATCATCAGACATCCAGACCAGATACACATTCTCGCCATCTTTTAATTTATAATTTTTCAAATATTTTTCTTTCCATTCAAACCATGTGTTGTCAAAATCTTCATCGCCTTCAATAAAATAAACTCCTGATGACATAGAGTCTTTAAAATAAAACTGTTTTATTTCTTCTTTTAATAATGTACTTAAACGAAATTGCCCAACAAGAAATTGACATTGATTGCCAGAACCCCAATTTCCGACCTCTGCTGTTTCTGTAATCAGATTAGATTGTTTGGGGTGCATAGGATCTACAAATATATTGAAACTATCTTGAAAAATTTTTAGACGGTAATTATTAAAAGGAATTTTATAGGTAAGATATATAGTAAACAATATAACAACTAAAAAAAATATTGAAAAAATAGTTGCAACAGAAATAATTATTTTTTTGTAAAACAATTTCATATGGTTTATTTTAACCAATCTTGGGATAATTTGTAAAATTCATTAGCTATTTGCAAGCCACGATCATTTGGCTGAGGATTGATGTGAGGATTTTTTTTCAACGAGTATAATGACGCAAGAACTTCTGGCTTTTTATTTAAATCTATAAACTTTAACCATTCGTCAATTAAAGAGCGGAGATGTGCTGCCCCAAAAAATATACTATGTTTTGGTTCTTTTATATAACTATATATTTGCTGGCGAGACACTTTCTTAATTTTTTCTTTTGATAAAAATTTTTCTGGATCGGGGTTGTAATAGCCGAGCAACATTAAGTTTCTCGCAACATCGGTTTTAACTTGAGCAATTCCGCCGGAAGTATTTTTTCCTATAAAATTTCCCGCCAATAAATCTGTAATTTCTTCAAAGGGACTAAGGCGGGCTATTTCATCTATGAGCACACCCGCTAAAAGATAAGTATCTACATCAAATTTTTTTGCAGCTGAAAATATTATATCTTTGATTTCTGTTAATTTATATTTTGCGGTTATTTTTGCTATGCTAATCTGGCCATCTATAATTATGTAATTTTCTATTTCTTCTTGAAATAAATTCTGTTGGTATTTTTCCCAATAACTTTTTAGAGTCGGAACAGATAAAATTTTACCCAGATCATTTAGGGAATAGAATAATTGATAGGAAGATATTGATATATAATCAAGATTATCTTCTTTAGAGGCGTTTGATGAAGTACGCAGATAAAAACTGCCAGAACGACTAACGGCATACACATTCTTAAACAATCCGTCCTTGGCAGATTTTATGGCTTCTTGCAATGAATATACTCGCAACATTTCGTCAACAAAAACAGAACTCCTTTTTTGAGCATCTGTGGCAACTAAAATAATTTTTACAATATTTTTATCCATATAACTACACATACCGGGTGTGTGGGAATAAATACTCTTACTCTAAAGTTAAGCCTTCTAATATTCCCCAAATTTTATTCCTCTCTTTGCTTCGCAGTAAATCTTTTACAAATTTCATGTAAATATCCTCATTATTATAAATTTCCCCAAGCAAACCCTTGTCTATTAAAATTGATTTCCTTCTTCCCATAAATTCTTGATGCGTTCCCCAATTATAATTATCGGCGAATTGCCAAACTTCGTTAAATTTTTTAGTACCCTCCTCTTTTAAATTTGGTTCTAATAACTGTGCGGGATTTAAAATATTTATATAAAATAAAAGATATTTCAGAAATTCATCGCTTTCAACACAAACTGCTTTGAACCGCCCTTGGAACAAACTTCCTGGTCGGCCATATTTCTCAGTAAAATATCGCGCATAGCTATTGCCTAATTTCTGCATAAAACGGATAATTCCGTCTTTTTGGATTTCCTGAAGCAAAAAATGAAAATGATTCGGCATTAAACAATCTGCGCAAATCTTGACCAAAGGATCATGTTCGACATCATTATTGTTAAGAAGATTTTCTATATCAGCCAAAGTATAACCACTCTTGCCTCTATCTAATTTTTCAATACCTCGGAAAGAATTACTATTGTTGGAAAGATACATTGCCTGGAGAAATCGGTATCTGTCTTTGTCGTTATAAAAAATATCTTGTTTTCCATTGCCCCTATTGAAAACGTGGTAGAATTTTCCGGGTTCAAATTTTACTTTTCTTGTCGGCATATTTCTACACACACCGGGTGTGTGGGCTTATTAAAAATCGCACCTTAATTTTAAAATAATTTTATTATGATTTGCCACAGATTATTCATTGGCGCGGAAATACCCGCTGTTGCGTTTTTTATAATTGGCAAAGACGAGACCTTTTCAAAGCCTGTTTTAAAAATGCTTTTTATAAAATCCTGTACGGCGTTTATCAGCCCGGCCGCCGCATCTTGAATTATCTCGCTTACCGAGTTTGCCGGGGGCTCAAAAACAGGTTCAGCAACAGGTTCAGCAACAGACTGCTCGCCCGCTGAAGCTGGCGGAGACCCGACCTCCACGGAATCTGCATTCAAGTTTTCAGGAGATCGGGTCTCTCCTGACTGTTCCGCCGCTTTTTCTTCTTTCAACTCTTGTTTCACCTCTTCTTTTATTTCTTCTTTCATTTCCTTGACAGCCTTTTTGGCTGTTTGGTCCGCTGTTTCTGCGGCATGCTGAACTACCTCTTGAACCTGTTCTTGTATTGCCTGCTGGGCGTTTTCCACTGTTTCCAACGCATTGCTGGCGGCCTGCTGGGCGGCTTGCGCGGCTTGGGCCGCTTGTTGAACTACCTCCTGAGCCTGCTCCGACGAAGCTGGCAGAGACCCGATCTCCCCCGACGAAGCACCAGATGTCGGACTTCCCGCGGGAAGTCCGACATCTCCTGACTCTGTCGTTTCGTTTTCGGCATTTGAATTTTGAACATTTGAATTTGTTTCGGATTGAACACTACGGGGAGAGCCTTTAGGCTCAATCGGATTTAAAATTTCGGATTTATCGGTTGTTGCTACAACCGAGCCGCATTCTCCTTTTGCTTTTTGCCACTCGCCTCCAGCAATCCACGCACAATAAATTTCCCCTGTTTCAGAATCCACCATTTCCAGATTCTGTGTTCTGGCGGTCTTCACATTCAATTTTTGCGCCACAATCTCCTCAACCGTGGCAATTCCCTTGTTTATGGAAGCGCCCAAGGCAAGCAAACCTTCCTTAATTTGACTGCCAATATAACTGCTTTGAACCCCGGAAACCTGCCCCGAACCGACGGCTCCATTGGAGGTTAGACCTCCCAATTTCAAGTCCTGAATTGATTTTATAATCAGCGGAATCAGCTTGTTATAGTCAATGGCTTTTAAGTTGTCTGACCTGTATATCATCGCGTCTGGATAAATTTCTTCCACTTCTTGGGCTATCATTCCCGTGTGCTGTTTTTGCCCGCCTTTTTCTTTGACATATTCTTCTTTGTATAAAAAGTCTTTTACAGAGAACTGCATCAGCTGGCTTATTCCGAATTTTGTGGAAGAGATATTTTCTTTTGTGATTATATCTGATGGCGCGGTAACATTTATGGTTGAGTTTCCAATATACATTGTGGTCGACCCATCGCCTAAAGACCCTGTGCTAAAACCGTTGTTGGCCGCTACGGCTCCCAGCATTACCGCGCCCTCAAAGTACGCGCTGTTTGTTCTTGTTATTGTTGTGTTGGTTCCGGCAACCGGCTTTGGCGCATAAAGAGTGAAGGCGTCTGTCACTGTTATTGCATTGGTTGAGGCAAATGTGGG
>Ga0075913_128_pt1 | contig 17041 bp, 11 predicted proteins | sample RifGroA2_FD_68332 | JGI IMG/M metagenome (GOLD analysis project Ga0075913, IMG submission 68332) | Parcubacteria bacterium GW2011_GWA2_37_10 | reverse complement strand
TTCCTTTGATGCTTCTTTTTTCCCCTCGCTACTGCTCGGGGTAAGTGTTCGCTCCGCTCCCTTATCTTTTTTATTTTCTTTCGCCATGTTATTACTATATTATTAATAAACCAATTTAATTTTACGATATAATTACACCTTTTGCCATTCGTCGCCGTTTGGCGCTTCTGATTCGTCTGGGCTGGCTTTTGGAGAGTTGGCAAAACTTACGCAGGGGTGTTCATAAACTTCCCTTGGTTTTGCTCCGTCAGCTGGGCCAACAAGCCCCTTATCTTCCAACATATCAATCAATCTGGCGGCTCTTGAATAGCCAATTCTCAAACGTCTTTGTAAAAATGAGGCAGATGCTTTTTTAGTTTCTAAAACTATTTTTTTTACCTCTTCAAATAGCGGCTCTTCTTCGCCAAAAAATGTTTCTCCGCCGACTTCCTTGCCCATAGCGTCTGATTTTTCAAGGCTATCCGCTAAACTCTGCGTCAATGCCGACTGATGTTCCTCTATTTTTTTTCCTTGTTCTACGCAATGGTCAACAACTTTTTTAACCTCTTTTTCTGAAATATACGGTCCTTGAATTCTGCTGATTTTCGCTGATTTAGAAGACAAGAACAACATATCTCCTGCTCCCAATAATTTTTCAGCTCCCGAAGTATCTATAACTGTCCTTGAATCAATTTGAGAAGAAACCTGGAAAGTAATTCTAGTTGGCACGTTAGCTTTAATCAGGCCGGTGATAACTTCAACGGAAGGCCTTTGTGTAGCCAACACAAGGTGTATTCCCGTAGCTCTTGCCATTTGGGCCAATCTCACAACACCAGCTTCTATCTCTCTACCCTTAGCCGCCATTAAATCGGCTAATTCATCAACCACAAAAACAATATAAGGAAGTTGTAACCCTGATGCAACTATAGATTTATTTGCGTTATAGGTTGCAAGATTTCTTGCCGGAACTTCAGAAAATACTTCAAACCTTTTTTCCATTTCTCTTGTAAGCCACTGTAAAGCATTTATAGTTTTTGTGGCGTCATAAATTACGGGGCATAAAAGATGCGGAATATCGTTGTAGTGCTGAAACTCAACTCTTTTGGGGTCAACCATAATCATTCGCAAAGTATCGGGCGCGCATTTGTACAGCAAACTCATAATCAGGGTGTTTAAAAATATAGTTTTACCTGTGCCAGTGGCTCCAGCTACCAACAAGTGCGGGCCCTCTGTGACATCAGTAAAAACCGGCGTTCCTGAAACGTTTCTCCCTAAGGCAACAGTTAACGGACTATTTTCATTATTATAGTTTGGATGAGTAATTAAATTTCTTAAAGTAACAATTGACCTTACTTTGTTTGGCACTTCAATTCCAACCAATGATTTTCCGGGAATTGGGGCTTCAATTCTGATAGGATGAGCCGCTAATGCCAGCGCCAAATTATTTGAAAGTGTTGTGATTTTTGAAAGCTTGACGCCTTCGGCGGGCTTAAAAGCATATTGGGTTACAGTAGGCCCCACATTTACTTCCGCCATTTCAACCGAAATGCCAAAATTTTCCAAAGTGCTTTTAATTATCATTGAGTTCTCTTTAATATTTCCTGAAGTGGGAGCCAATTCATTTTTATTCAATAAATCCAATGGAGGCAAAACATAACTGCCTTTTGAAGCAATTCCCTCCGGTTTTTTAACTTCTTTTCTTTCCGGCTCATCATTTCCTTTTTTAAACAAAGATATTTTTGAAACGGCCGGGGCATTCCTCTCCTGTTTTTCAGGTGTTACTCCTTTTATTTTTACATCATCTGTCTGCCCTCTGTTAAGCACATATGACTGCTCTTTTTCCTGTTTCTTTTCTTTTGGAATTTCAGACCATATAAACTGCAAATATATAAACAAACCAATAAGCAAAACGGCTCCGAATATAATATTAGCAACCAGCAAGCCGAAGAGGCCCACAAATAATTTTGCCAAAAGATATCCTATCCATCCCCCGGACATTTGAGCCAAATCTTTTGCGGCTAAAATTCCCGCCACGCCGACAAGAGAGATAATTATTGCCAAAACTATGGCAAGATTCCTTCCTTTTTTTCTGGATTTTAGGAATATAAGTCCTGCGATAAATAGAAATAGCGGAATTGTATATAGCGCTTTTCCCACCAAAAAGTCAGAAGCTTTTATAAAAAAACGGCCGGCAGAGCCCGCCTTATCAAAAAAAGGAAAAGACAAAATAGTGATAAGCGCAACTAAAAACATTAAAATTGCTTTCATCCATCTTTTTGTCCAAGATGTAAAAAGCGGACTTTTTATTTTTTCATCTTTTCCGTTTTTCCCGTTCCCGTTTTTATTTTTTCCGTTATTTTTATCTTTCGCCATAAAACTACTAAATTACTAATAGATACTAATATACTAATTCGCCGATTTATTAGTAGCGGATGGGGTAGATTAATAAATTATTACGTCGCCTTCCGTTACTTTGTAAATTTAAAAGTGGAAATTATTTGGTCACAAAGATCGGAATTATAGTTAACTGCCCCATTTTTATTATAAATTTCAAAAAGATATAATTTATCGCCTTTTACTAAGAATATAGTGCTGTCATTTAGAGTGTTTTCTTCAACATAATTAGGGTTTTGGGGATTTGCATCGCTCGGAGGATTGTCTTTTATAACTTTTTTACCAACTACTCCGCTTATTGCTATATCACTGGTGAAAATATTTTTCATGGGAGAAGCCGCGCCAGTCCCCACCATACTAGCGTATTCGTTGGCAGTTAAATAAGTGGGATTAATTTGCACTTCAATCCTGAAATAAATGGGTGTATCATTTTGTGATTCAAGTGTTAAGGTAAGCTGTATATCTGACCTCAGACTATCAGCAATACTCTCTTCTAGCGTAAGATTCATCGGATATTTTATTTCAAAGCCGTGTTCGTTATTTGTGTATGTTTTCCATTCAGCAGTCTGGTCTACTGGTTGCGCGTTGTCAACTGGCTGATTACTCGTTACTGGTTGTTGGTTTTGATTTTGGGACTGGTTATTTGGCTGGATTAAATATTGATAGCCAAAAACTCCGCCGAAAGCGACAACTGCCGTGGCAACAATGATTATTATGCCAATTAACGTTGAAACTCCTTTTTCCTTTGCCATATATTTATATCTTACAAATATAGAATCTTTTATAAATATAAGATGTTATTAATTTTATAATTTAACATGTTTTCTAAAATTTCAGGCGGTATATCATTTTTTCATATTAACTTTTTAATTTGTTTGATAAACTCTTCAATGTCACCCAATTTATTTTGTAAAACATCGTGAACTTTATCGTAATCTATTTTGCTATAATCGTGAGCTATGAAATTTCTAAAACCAACCATTTTTACCATTTTTTCCCGAAGTTTAATAGAGATAATTTTTTCTTCTTCCAATATTTCAAATCCCTCTCTTATTGTTGTCGGCTTCCGAAAATTTCTTAAAGATATAAACGGCTCAGCGGTATCAATTGTCGCCTGAGTCGATAGATAAAGATATCTTTCAAGCGCTCCCCTTATATTAAAATCGTCTTCAATTTCTTTTCTTGAATATTTTTTATAATTCTGTAAAATATCTAAATATTTTTTGACAGAACTTATTTTGTTTTCAATCACAGAAAAATTTGTCATAAAGATTGTTCTTATGCCTTTGTTAAATTATGTCTTAAAAGCAAAGCGTGAAAATCAAAATATTCGTTAAAAATTTTCGGCTCAATTATTACTTTAAACGGCTCTTTTTCAAAAAGCAAAATTCCTTCTTTTACAATGTTGTATTTTAATTCAGGGCCGTCAATATCATTGAGGATAACCAAATCTAATTTGTCTGTTTTCAATTTTGAGGAAACCTCTCCCATTAATCTCAGCCTTAAATCAAACCTTTTTTTCGCGTCTTTTTCATCTAAATAAACGGCGAGGTCATAGTCGCTCAAGGGCCCAATTTTACCATTTGCCCGAGAACCAAAAAGATATACCAGTTTTACTTCTGAATATTTTTCAAAAATAGGGGTTAAATTTTTTATTTCTTCTGTAATTTTCATAATTCTCATTATTTCGTAATTTTATCACCTTTTAATTCTTGATGCAAACCCCGTTAAAAATTTGCTATCCTAAGTTTCTAACGGGGCAAACAAAATCGGGCATAATGCCCGATTTTGTTTTGTCTTATTTTATTTTTTTGGGATAAATCCTGTGCCAACCGGAATGAGTTTTCCGATGATTACGTTTTCTTTTAATCCCTTCAGTTTGTCTTCTTTACCCTCCAAGGAGGCTTTAATCAAAACTCTTGAGGTTTGCTGGAAAGAAGCGGCTGACAGGAAAGATTCTGAATTCAAAGCAACTTCTGAAATTCCCAGTAAAATTTGAACGCCAATTGGCGGTTCTTTTTTGAGTTTTTTTAGCCTTTCAATTTCTTCATTAAACATCGGCCCTTCAACAACTTCTCCTTTTACCCACTGGCTGTCGCCCTCCTCTTTTATCCTGAAACGAGAAAACATCTTTTGAATTATAACTTCAATGTGTTTGTCGTGAATATCAACGCCTTGTGAAGCATAAATTCTCTGCACTTCTTTTAATATATACTTTTGGGTTTGTTCCAAGCCGGCTGACTTATGCATTTTTTTCAGGTCTAAACTGCCTTCGCAAAGAGGCTGATTTTCTTTTATCTCTTGGCCATCCTGAACTATAATGGCAATTTTTCCGGGAATTTTGTACTCCATTATATCTTTTTTTCCGGTTTTTTTTGCCTGCCCTGAGCGAACCAAAAGGTTTGTAGGTTGAATTTTTACAATCCTGCTTTCCTCGTCAATTTTTACAACTTTTCCGTCGGTCAAAGACATCACCGCCTCGCCTTTTGGGGCTCTTGATTCAAAAATTTCTTCTATTCTCGGCAAACCTTGAGTAATGTCTCCCGCCCCGACAACACCTCCCAAGTGGTGGGTTCTTAAAGTCAATTGAGTTCCCGGTTCGCCAATTGCTTGAGCCGCCACAATTCCAACAGCTTCTCCCAGTTTTACTATTTGGTTTCTGCCTAAATCCCAACCATAACATTTTTGGCAAACCCCCCTTGAGTCTTTACAGCTCAACGGAGAACGGACAACAACTCTTTCAATCTCTTCTTTTGTAATTTCGTCAGCTGTTTTCCAATCAATCATTCCGCCCTTTTTTGCCAAAACTTTTTTCTCCGAGCCCGCCGAATGGGTTACAACGTCTTCCAAGCAAATCCTTCCTACAATTTTGAAAACAAAATTTTCCTCAATGTCATCTGCATCTTTTTTATAAACCGTAATTCCGGTTTTATCTCCGCAGTCTTCTTCTGAAATTATCATATCGTGGGCAACATCAACTAAACGTCTCGTTAAGTAACCAGCCGAAGATGTTCTCAAAGCGGTGTCTGCTGTACCCTTTCTGGCTCCGTGAGTTGAAATAAAATATTCCAACACGTTAAATCCTTCGGCAAATGAACTTTTTACGGGCAACTCAATAATATCTCCTGCCGGATTATTCACCAGCCCTTTCATGCCGGCCATCTGAACAGGCTGAGCCCATGTTCCCCTGGCTCCTGCATTAATAATAGAAAAAACAGGACCGTCTTCGGGAAGAGTGGTTTTTAGCAAAGCCTCAATTTTTGTTTTGACAGATTGCCAGACTAAAATCTTCTGAGAGGTTTTTTCGTCGTGGGAAAGAAGCCCTTTTTCAAAGTGGCTGTCTATTTGCTCTACTTCTCTCTCCGCATCAAAAATTAACTGCTTCTTTTCTTTCGGAACAACTAAATCATCCATACCCCAACTGATTCCGGACAAAGTGCAGTATTCAAATCCTAATGCTTTTATTTTGTCCACAATTTTTACAGCTTCTTCGTTCGGATATTTTTCAATTATATTTCTTACAAGTTGTTTTAACCCCTTATTGTCAATCAATTTATTTACATAAGGATAATCTGACGGTAAAACGGAATTTAAAATCAATCTTCCGACGCTTGTCTCAATTAATTCGGGCTTACTCTGAGCCGTGTCGAAAAGTTTTGGATTAACAACTTTAATTCTTTCGGTTTGAAGTAAAAATCCGTATTCAAAAGCAATAACCGCCTCCGAGGCTTCTGAAAATATTTTTATATTTTTTTCTGCCGGTTCTTTTAATTTACCCTGAGCCGCGTCGAAGGGTTCTTTTATTTTTGTTAAAAAATAACATCCCAAAGCAATATCACGAAACGGACCCATTACGGGCAAACCGGTTGCCGGTCTTAAAAGATTCAAGGAAGAAAGCATTATTTCTCTGGCTTCTTTTTGAGCTTCGTCGGACAAAGGCAAATAAACGGCCATTTGGTCGCCGTCAAAATCTGCGTTAAATGATTCGCAAACCAAAGGATGGAGTTTTATTGTTTCTCCTTCGGTTAAAATAGGACGAAATGCCTGAATGCCAAGCCTGTGCAAAGTAGGGGCTCTGTTTAACAGAACTAATTTATCTTTTATAATTTCTTCTAATATCGCCCAAACTTCTGGGGTTTTTTCTTCAATGAGTCGCGCGGCTCCTCTTATATTGTAAGCCAATTCTTTATCTAAAATTCTTTTAATCACAAAAGGCTTGAAAATTTCCAATGCCAGGGTTTTTGGCAAACCGCACTGGGAAAAATGTAGTTCAGGCCCCACGGCAATAACTGAGCGGCCTGAATAATCAACACGTTTTCCCAAAAGGTTCTGCCTAAATCTTCCCTGTTTTCCGGCCAACATGGCGGCTAAAGATTTTAACAATCGTTTTCCGCCGGTTGTTGCAGTAGTTGTAACTCCCTTTCTCATTTCGTTGTCAATTAACGCGTCAACTGCTTCCTGAAGCATTCTTTTTTCATTCCTTACAATAACTGACGGAGCTGAAATTTCAAGCAAATATTTTAATCTGTTGTTCCTGTTTATGACTCTTCTATATAAATCATTAAGGTCGGAAGAGGCGTATCTTCCGCCGTCCAACTGAACCATTGGCCGTAAATCAGGAGGTAAAACGGGCAATACATCCATAAACATCCATTCTGGCATTACGTTTGCGGCAAGCATTCCTTGAAAAAGTTTTAACCTTCTTAAAACTTTTTTCTTTAAAGCGGGTGGAACTTCTTTTGATTCTTTTACTAATTCATCGGTTGTTTTTTTCAAATCAACTTTAGAAAATATCTCCCTCACCACTTCAGCGCCGGTTCCGGCTTCAAAAATTTCTCCGTATTTTAAGGATAAAGTATGATAAGCCACTTCAGATAAAATTTTCAACGGCTTAATGTCTAACACCTCTTCTTTTGCCTTTTCCCTTGCCGCTTTTAGTTCGTTTTTAGCCCCTTCCGTTTTTTCTCTTTTAACTTTTGATTTATACTCCTGGTCAATTAAATCTAAAATTTTATCTCGGGCTTGTTCGTCAACTTTGGTGATAATATAATTAGAAAAATAAATAACTTTTTCCAACTGCTGAGAGCTTTTATTTAAAACCATTCCCATTCTTGAGGGCACTCCTCTTAAAAACCAAATATGCGAAACCGGAGCGGCCAATTTAATGTGGCCCATTCTTTCTCTTCTTACCTGAGACTTTGTAACTTCAACCCCGCACCTGTCGCACACAACTCCTTTGTATCTTATTCTTTTATATTTTCACCGTGAGACCAGGACATAATATCCTCCGGCGACGCTAATTTTATTCTTATTGATTCTAAATCTAATACTCGCATGATTTTCGAGCGAAGCGAGGAAATTACCCTGAGTTCCGCTTTGCGGGACGAAGGGTATGCCTTGCTGTTTTTAGTTTTTATTTCGTAAACTTAAAAGTGACTAATAATTGATCAATTGTTCCTTTAAAAGTTTCTCTGCTTTCTGGGTGATTAAAAATAATTATGGAAATACCTTCGGTTGAAGACTTAGGCAGATAATAAGTACCATCTCCAATTAAATTCGACTTAATCCCATTAATTCCGGCGACCTTAACGTCTTCTACTAATGTTGCTTTAGCATTACTTTCCATATATGTCTTGTAAGAAACAAATTCTTTCAAGCTTATGGATGCTGATTTTTTATAATTTGCAATTTGTATTTTAACCTCCCCTTTTTCTTGAAATTGTCCTTGTTTCTTTACGGGGTCATAATTAAAAATATTCAAGCAACAAGTATTTATAGTTAATCCATCGTCTACAATCCACGTTGCTGGATATTTAAAACTAAATCTGAAGTCGAGTTCATTATATGTTTTCCACCCTTCGACTTCGCTCAGGGCGGGGCTAGCGGTTTCATTTTGAACATTCGGATTTTGGACATTTGAATTTGTTTCGGATTTCGAATTTTGTGCTTCAAATTTTGTAAAGTATTGATATGCGAAAACTCCGCCAAAAAGAATAACGGCAACAATGACAATAATTATTATACCGACTAATGTTGAAATTCCTCTTTGCCCGCACTGAGCTTTGCCGAAGTGTTTTTGCATATTTTTTATAACATTCACACATTCTCGAGAATATTAGAATGTTGTTATTAATAATTTTGAAAACTTTGCGAATTTTTTGGCGGCTCTTGACAAGGATGTATGCCAGATGATAAGATAAAGTATAAATGGCTAAGGCCTCCGAGGCTCCCGCAAGGGAGCCGATTTTTTTACGGCAGAAACTTTTTAACTTTATTTTTTATTTCTTCAAATTCTGCTTGTTTCATCATTCTCATTTTTCTTAATAACCTTTTACTGCTTATCAACCTGATTTGCGATAATATAACAACCGAATCGTCTTCTTCTCCTTGCGTTATGCGATAGTAGAAATCTCCGCCCTTCTTTGATCTTGTCAACGGTAATGCCCACAAAATATATTTATTAAACTTCCTTAAAATTAAAACTGGCCTCTCAAACATTTCATTCTTGCCATTTTCCTCAAAACCAATATTACTCCCAATGAGCACCACCAAATTTCGCGCTCGTGAAATAAAATTCTCTCATCGCGAACATGTAGCTTTTTCTTCAATTCGTTCCATTTGTCAAAATCTTTGGAAAAATTATCCATAAGCAATCTTTATTCTAATTGATTCAAGGTCAAGTACTCGCATTGGTTTTATTTTTAATTATTTTCTTATTTTTTATAATACAACAGCTCCCACAAAAAATAATGCAAACAAAAGAAGTAAAATTGATAAAATTGTGTATATTGCATATATCCCCTTCGCCTTTTTCTCCACCAAAGACACTATTGCGAGCCAACCGCTAACAATAAATCCGATTATGATTAATATAACAACGATTCCATAAGTCAACAACCCCTCTCCTATGCATTCACTAGATGGGCTACAAATTAAACGAACAAAAGGAGTAAAAATCTGCTTTTGGTATATCAACGATAAAAACAATATAAATGAGATTGTAAAAGATATAATACCTGGTTTATTTTGCATAATTTTGTGTCTTACAAATTTAGAACATTCTAAAAATGTAAGATGTTAATAATTTTTAGAATTTAATAATTATGATATAATCAATTTGCCGTGGGGGTAGCGTGGTGCGGACTGCGGTTTGTCACCTGCGAGTCCGGGGGTTCAATTCCCCTTACCTCCACGGTCAAAAGGTTCAAACTCTTGACAGGGCATTTGGATATGATAAACTTAAAGTGGGTGACAATCCGCAGTCTAAGTATCACGCACTATGTGAACTCACCAAAATTTCCGCAGAAATGCGGATTTTTTGTTGCTATTTTCTACTATCACGCCTATCGTCTCTTTCGTCGTCGCGCGCCATTCGCGGTTTTTCTTTTACTTCAACTGACATGCCCAACGATTTTAGTTCTGCAACAAGCAAATTAAAAGAAGCCGGAATGTTTGGGTTTCTAATTGGCTCGCCTTTCAAAATTGATTCGTATGCGGCGGCTCTTCCGACAACGTCATCAGATTTTATTGTCAACATTTCCTGTAAAGTGTGAGCGGCGCCATAACCCTCCAAAGCCCAAACTTCCATTTCTCCAAACCTCTGGCCTCCAAATTGGGCCTTTCCTCCCAACGGCTGTTGGGTAATTAATGAATAAGGCCCAATTGATCTTGCGTGAACTTTGTCGTCAACCATGTGAATCAGTTTCATCACATACATATAACCAACTGTAATTGGTTTTGGAAAAGGAAGTCCTGTTTTTCCATCATACAAAATTGTCTGGCCGGATTCCGGCAACCCTGCTTCAGCTAACTCTTTTTTAATATCATTTTTATCAGCTCCTAATAAAGCCGGTGAAATTGCAATGTAGTTTAACTTGTGAGCCGCCCAGCCAAGATGTGTTTCAAGAATCTGTCCGATATTCATACGGGACGGAACAGACAAAGGCGACAAAACTAAATCAATTGGCGTGCCGTCTGCTAGAAATGGCATTTCGGCTTCAGGTAAAATTTTTGAAACAACTCCTTTGTTTCCGTGCCTTCCCACTAATTTATCTCCAACTTTTGCTTTTCTAGTTTCGGCAATTTCAACCTGAATTCTTTTTATTACTCCGGGCTCCAATTTATGGCCGAGGTCTCTTAAAAATATCTTAACATTAATTACTTTTCCCTTTTTCCCGTGTTCCATCCGCAAAGAACTATCTTTTACATCTTTTGCCTTGTCGCCGAAAATTGCCCTTAATAATCTTTCTTCGGGAGTTAATTCAGCTTCTCCTTTTGGAGAAATTTTTCCGACTAAAATATCATTTGGCCCGACTTCAGCGCCAACTCTTATAATTCCCTCTTCATCCAAATCTTTTAATTTTTCTTCTCCAACATTTGGAATATCAGAAGTTGTAACTTCAGGCCCGAGTTTTGTTTCTCTCACGTCGCAAGTAAAATCTTCAATATGAATTGATGTAAACTCGTCTTCCTTTGCCAATCTTTCTGAAATAACCATAGAGTCTTCAAATCCTCCTCCCCTTAACGGCAAAAAACAAACTAAAATGTTTCTGCCTAAAGCTAGCCTGCCCTGAGAAATGGCAGACCCATCAGCCATTGCGTCGCCTTTTTTAACTTCCTCGCCCTTTTGGACTATTGGCCTTTGATGAAAGCATGAATATTGGTTAGTTCTTGAAAAATTTTGCAATTCGTAAGTTTCTTCTCTTTTTTTATCTCCGATATCGTATAATACTTTAATATGCTTTGCATCAACTTCTTTTACAACTCCATTTGCTTCAGCCAAAACAACTTGACCGGAATCTCGGGCAACATTTCTTTCGGTTCCCGTTCCGACCAAAGGAGCTTCGGGATTAATTAAGGGAACTGCCTGTCTTTGCATATTTGAACCCATCAACGCCCTTGAAGCGTCGTCGTTCTGTAAAAATGGAATCAAAGAAGTTGCCACAGATATAAACTGCTTTGACGAAACATCAATATAATCTACTTTTGAAACCTCAACTTCTGCCGGTTCTCCTTTCACTCTTGCTTCAACTTTATCTGGCGGAATTTCCGGCAAAATTTTACCTGTTTTTTCTTCTATGGGAACGGAAGCCGGAGCTATAATATGCCTCTCTTCCTCCTGCGCTGATAAATAATGCACTTCATCGGTTATTTTTCCGCTTCTGACTTTAAAATATGGAGCTTCAATAAACCCGTATGGATTTACTCTTGCAAAAGTTGCCAAATGACCCACCAGTCCCACATTAGGGCCTTCCGGAGTTTCTATTGGGCAAATTCTTCCATAATGAGAGGGCTGTACGTCTCTTACTTCAAAACCGGCTCTTTCTCTGGTTAAACCCCCGGGGCCCGTAGTTGTTAATCTTCTTTTATGCTCTAATTCGGCAATCGGGTTTTCGTTATCCATAAACTGCGAAAACTGGGAAGAAGTATAAAATTCTCTAATAACCGCCATTAGCGGCCTTGGATTTATAAGCTGAATCGGAGTTATCGTAGCGATATCTAGGGTAGACATTTTGTCTTTGATAATCCTTTCCATTCTCATTAATCCGACTCTCATTCTATTTTGTAAAAGTTCAGACAAAGTTCTTACTCTCCTGTTTCCCAAGTGGTCAACCTGGTCGGCTTTAGCTGAAGGATTATTATTTAATCTGATAACCTCTTTTACAACTTCAACGATATCAGAAATTTTTAATATTCTGTCTTCTTTCGGAATATCTTTGTCAGCAGAAAAATCTTTTTTATCCGGAGCCAAATTTGGCAACCTTTGCCATGTTTTCCATCTTCCAACTTTTGACAAATCGTATCTGTCAAAATTAAAAAACATATTAAAAATTAAATCTTGGGCGGTATCTGGAGTAACCAAATCTCCGGGCCTCAATCTTCTGTAAACTTCCACAAGCGCCTCTTTTTGGTCTTTGCAAGAATCTCTTTTTAAGGTTTCTTTTATGTATTTTATTTCTCCGGTGTCTGTATCTTTAAATTCTTTTTCAACTTTTTCCACATTTTCCAAACCTAACGCCATAAGCAAGGTAGTCGCAGGAACTTTCCTTTTACGATTGATTTTGACTCCTATAAAACCTGACTCTTCTGTTTCAAATTCAAGCCATGCTCCCCTGTTCGGAATTATCTTTGCGCCAAAATAATTTTTTCCGCGAAATGACCTTGCTGTAAAAAATGCTCCGGGAGACCGGATAAGCTGGGAAACAACCACCCTTTCCACTCCGTTTACAACAAAAGTTCCCCTTTCTGTCATGACGGGGAAATCAGCCAAAAAAACTTCTTGCTCTTTTACTTCTTTTGTTTTGAGGTTCACTAGTCTGATTTTGACTCTCAAAGGAGATTCAAGCGAGTCATTATTTCTTTTTGCCTCAAAACCATCTTTATGATTTGGCTTGCCTAATTTATAATCTGAAAACCAAATTTCCAGCTCTTTGCCTGTATAATCTCTGATTGGAGAAATTTCTTCAAAAAGTTCCCTTACTCTAACCTTCCAAAAATCCTTCCAAGTCTCCCACTGCATTGTTAAAAGGTGAGGGGTTGGAAAAGAAATTTTGGATTTTGAAAAGTTTTTAACTTTTTGTACTTTTTCTGCCATGTAAAAAATTGCTGTAGAGAGAGTTCGACTCTACAAATTAAAAATAATAAAAAAAACAAAAAATTTCGGTATTCAAAAATAACCGAAAATAGAATATTTAATTTTCCTTAGAGTAAAGTGGCCACTTCTTATTTAAAACAGTTTATTGATCAGATAATTAAGAATAAATCTGCTTTTCCATGGGTGGTTTGCGGCGGGCGTGTAATCGCGTTTCTTCGCTGGAATTATCCAGTCTGTTTTTTTACTTTTCTGCGGGCGCTCGGTGATGATTTTGGCATTCAGATATTTATCTCTGATTGAAAAGTGAATCGCGCCGTCCAGCCGTTCTTCAACTAAAATTGTGTCTTGCTTTCGGACAGTTGCTGGTTGTTCTTTAAATAATTGATGCCATTGATGCCCTGTTTCCCGCGACTGGCGTTTTCTTACAAACACCGGGTGTTTGTATCATCGGCGGGTTTTAATGCTTTGGATAATGCCAAGTGAAACAAAACTGCCGATCAACCCCGAGCCGCCGTAACTTACAAAAGGAAGATAAATTCCAACCACCGGCAACATCGAGAGGTTCATTCCAATATTTATTACAAACTGGGCAATTAAAATTATTGCAAAACCCGAGGCAAAAAGACGAGGAAAATTTGATTGAGAATCAATTGCGATTTTTAATACCCGCCAGACTAAATTTATGTATGCTAAAAAAAGAACCAACACTCCAAGTAATCCCCATTCTTCAGCGATTACAGAAAAAATAAAATCTGTGTGGGGTTCGGGCAAAAATCCGTATTGGATTTGGCTGCCCTGCCCCAAACCTTCGCCAAAAATTTGACCCGAACCTATTGCAATTTTAGTTTGTGTTTGAGACCAGGAACCGCCCAAAACATCATAAGGAAATATAAAGGAAATAACTCTATCTTTCTGATAATCTTTCAGCAAAAAATGCCATGAAAAAGTTACCAACAAAATAAAGCAGAGCGAAAGAATCAAAAAATGATTTATTTTAATTCCTGAAATTAACAAGGTTCCCAGCCAAACCGATACCAATATCATGGTGCCTCCTAAATCAGGTTTTATAAAAATCAAAAATGCCGGAAGAAAAATATAAATGCCGGAAAATATAATATGACGGAATTTATACATTTCAACATGCCTCATTGAAAAATACTTTGCCAGAAGAATTATCAAAACAATTTTTGTCGGTTCTATCGGGTCTAACGACAAAAGCCCTACTTTGTACCAGCCCCTTGTGCCCCTTATCACCGGAGCAAAAAAATGAAGACCGGCTAACAAAATTAAACACAGCCCGTATAAAACCAAAATTAAATGTGAATTGTTTCTTAAAAGCCTGTAATCAAAAAAACTTATTAAAAGCATCAATCCAAACCCGACAATAAAAAAAACAATCTGTTTTTCCAGATTTAAAAAATCACTCTTTGCCAAAGAATAACTATATATAGAAGACAGCCCGAACGCCACGAGCATTAATGCGGAAATTATAATTCCCCAATCTAATTTTTTAAAATGTGTTGATAGAACACTCATATAATAAATTTACTTAATCATTTTAGCGAACTCATTTTCTGTGATAATCTTTATGCCGAGTTTTTGGGCTTTGTCGGCTTTGCTTCCCGGGTCTCGACCTACAATAACATAGTTTGTTTTTGAAGACACGGATTCAGAAATATCTCCTCCCAATTCCCTAATTTTTTGTTTAGCCTCGTCTCGCGACATAGATTCTAAACTTCCCGTCAAAACAAACGATTTGCCAGATAGTTTGTAGTTTGTAGTTTGTAGTTTGTAGCTAATTATTTTTATTTTTTTTTCCAATTTCTCCAAAAATTTTAGATTGTCCTGTTCCTGAAACCACTTATAAACCGATTTCGCAACAACGGGCCCGATATTCAAAATTTTATCAAAATCTTCTAACTTTGCGCTCTTCACTTTTTTTATAGAGCCGAAATATTTTGCCAAATCCATCGCTGTTTCTTCGCCTATATTTCTTATTCCCAAAGCATAAATAAATTTTGATAAAGTTATCTCTTTTTTTTCTGAAATTGTTTTTACCAAATTTTCAGCTGACTTTTCGGCAAATCTTTCAAGCGGAGATAAATCTCCTTTCTTTAAATCAAACAAATCTGCCGGGTCTTGCACTAAACCTTCGTTTAATAATTTATCAATAATTTTGGGGCCCAAGCCGTCAATATTAAAAGCAGTTCTTGAAACAAAATGGTAAAAATTTCTTTTCTGCCTGGCAAAACATTTTTCATTTGGGCATCTCCATAAAACATCTTCCTTTACAAGTTTTGTATTGCAAGAGGGGCATTTTTCCGGCATTTTAAAGTTTTTTTCTTTGCCGGTTCCTAATTCGGGCAATACTTTTATAATGTTTGGAATAACGTCTCCTGCCCTGCCAACAATTACTGTGTCGCCAATTTTTAATCCCAGCCTTCTTATTTCATCTTCGTTGTGTAAGGTGGCTCTTGTGATTGTAATTCCCGTTACCTGAACCGCCTCTAAAACCGCAACCGGAGTCATGGCTCCGGTTCTTCCAACCTGGATTTTAATATCTAAAACTTTTGTAGTTGCTTCGGCTTGAGGAAATTTAAAAGCAATAGCGCCTCTGGGCGCTTTGCCGACAACCCCTAATTTTTCAAAAATTTTATTGTTGTTTACAATAACCACAATTCCATCTATTTCGTAATTAAGTTTTTCTCTATTTTTTTGCCAATGAGCATGAAACTCAAAAACCTCATCTAAATTTTTGCAGTATTTGTTGTTTGCATTTGTTTTAAAACCAAAGGATTTTATAATTTTATGAGTTTCCTCGTGCGTCTTTTGCTTAAAATCGCTTTTTAAATCATATGCAAAGGAATCTAGGCGGCGAGAAGCCGTAATTTTGGGATCCAATTGCCTGATAGAGCCGGCCGCAATATTTCTTGGGTTGGCATAAATAGGCAATCCTTTTTTTTTCTGTATTTTATTTATTTTTTCAAATTCTTTTTTAGAAATAAAAACCTCGCCCCGCACCACTGTCATTGCGAGCGAGCCCGCAGGCGAGCGTGGCAATCTATAGTCCGTATTTTCACTCTGGATTGCTTCGTCAGGCTTCTGCCATCCTCGCAATGACGGAAAAATAGGAATAGAAAGAGGAATCGCCTCAACGGTTTTTAAATTTTGGGTTACATCTTCGCCAATTGTGCCGTCGCCCCGCGTGGCGCCGGCTTTTAAAAAACCATTTTCATAAATTAATTCAATCGCTAAACCGTCTATTTTTAATTCGCAATAAAAGTTCAGTTTATTTTTTTCTTCACCTGTCAACAATTTTGAAATTCTTTCAAGCCAGTCTTGCATATCTTCCTTTGAAAAACCGTCGTTAAAAGAAAGCATCCTTTGAGAATGTTTTATTTTTTGGAATTCCTTCAGGGGTTTCCCGCCAACCCTCTGCGTGGGCGAATCTTCGGTTATAAATTCAGGGTATTCTTGTTCTAAGTCAAAAAGCTCTTTTTTTAAAGAATCCAAAGCCGCATCAGAAATTTCCTGCATATCTTGCACATGATAAAGATAGCGATGATGATTTATCGTTTTTTTAAGTTTATCTATCCGTTGTTTTATTTCTTGTTTATCCATATTTTAATATCTTAAATTACGAAATAATAAGTTTTTGTTAGGAACTACCTCACTTCAACGAAGGCGGTGTCGGAAACTGTTTGGTCGTCCCCCGAGGTTACTATTACCATAGCCATATAAAGGCCTCGTGTTAAAAAACGTGTTTGGCATATCTGGCCAATTCCGATGCAATCAACTGCCCAAATGTAAGAGTAATTTCCTGTCCCCCCTGAAACAGTGACGGAAAATCTGACTATTTGACCAATAGACGCTGGGTTGGGCGATGCTATGGCTGAAACAATCAAGGATAGAGCCGGAGTAGTGGCGTTGGCTGTTACATAGGCCGAATATATTCCTACTCCTTTGTATGCCCTTACCTTGTAGTAATAGGTGGTTTGCGAGCTAAGACCGCTATCGTTGTAAGATCGCATTCCGCCGGTCGGACCAAGGTTGGCAATTAGGTTAAATGTTCCG
>Ga0075913_114_pt1 | contig 17653 bp, 20 predicted proteins | sample RifGroA2_FD_68332 | JGI IMG/M metagenome (GOLD analysis project Ga0075913, IMG submission 68332) | Parcubacteria bacterium GW2011_GWA2_37_10 | reverse complement strand
GCGGGAACATCTTTTACCAACCAAGTCATTGCCTCGCCGATCTCATCTAATGGAATATTCAGCGAGCCTTCAATATGCCCTTCTTTATATTCTTCTGCCGTGCGGACATCAATAATCAGCGCGCCATTAGCAATAATATTTTCCAAATTCTCCTCCATAAATCTATTTTTTATTGAAACAAAAAATGATTACACATTTTAAAAATTGCAGGAAAAGATTGTAAATATTTAAAAAGAAAATAGGAGGCGAATAAAGAAAATAATAATGATAAAATAATTGCTATTCTCAAAACTCCCGTAAAAAGTCCTTCACTTTTTTGATCTTTATCAGATTTCCAAACACTTACTACTTTTAGCACCAAATACCCCACTACTAATCCTATAGTATTAGTAGCAAAAGCGATAGTATAAAAAACCATTTCTAATATACCGGCGGAACACCGGATAGAACATTCCTGAATAGTTGAATATAAAAATATTTCTCTATTAATTTCTTCGTTCTTATGGTTAGGATCTTCTTTAGTTTTCTTTTCATATGATTGCTCCTTCAATTTTAACAAAATATATTGTAGTTTTTGGGTCGTCAAAGCAATAATTAAATTTCCTAAAAAAATAACCGCAGAAGCTATGATTAAATACAAAAAATTATGTCCTCTAAAAACGAGAGGCAGAATAGAAAAAAATATGAATAATCCAATAAATAATCTAATATAAAAACTCCTGATTAATTTTTTAGAATTTAACAATAGTTCTTCCACCGATTTTTGGGGCACTTCTTTTTTTATATCTTCTATCTCTGCCATAATTTTATTTTTTAAAAAGATTCGGCAAAAAAGAACCCGTGGCAATTACCATAAATTCAGATACTGCACCATAAATTAACACCTTTAATAAAAATTCTCTCCAAAAAAGAGAAGTCCACATTGGAGAGGATGTTTCTACAAATGCAATGCCGATAACGATAGTCGCAACTAGAATAAGAACTTGTTTTCCAGAAAATTCTTCCATAAATTTATTTTTTTCTATTATTTTTCCAACCAAATGTATAAAATAATAAAATTAATGGAGTTCCCCAAAAAAGAAAACTCATAATAAAAGTATTATTCCAATTATCAATTTCAACTAAAGCCCCAAAAACAAATTATAAAACCAATTATCCATAAAATAATTAATTGTCCTTTTGAAATATTATAAATATTCATATTTTTTAATTTTAATAGTAAAAAATTATACTAAAAACGCGGCAATCAATAATGCGACTATGTTGAGAACTTTGATTATTGTTTTTGTAATACCAAAAAATCCTTCTTGAAATCTATGTTTAAATTATATCCAAATCTTTTCAAAAGACCAACGCCAATTATTGGCATGCCGCCGCTAATTAACGCGCTAACCATATTTTCTACTCCTTCCATTGAAACCATAGCCAAACCCGCATACATTTGGCTTTTTTCGCCGTTTGCCAATTGCACAAATTTTAAATGGGTTGAAGATATGCCCAAATCTATTGCCTCTTTTGCTGATAATTTTAGTTCTCCGGTAAAACCAGTATCAACTAAGGCTAAAACTTCTTTTGTTTTTAACCCCCATCCAATAACCAAATTTATTAAAGGCCTGTTTTTACGAACAGCTCCTACTACCATGGATTTTTTTCCATATTAGATAAAATTTCAGCAGCAGAATAACCAATCTTTACTATAAAAAAAACTTTATCGGGATGAACTTTTTTAGCCGCCTCAACTGCTGTCCCTTCGCTGGCTATCTTTTCCATATTAACTTTTTTTAGTAATTCATTTTCGTCCATAATTTTTATTATTATGCTTTTATCTTATCACTATAAAATCTACTGTCAAATTTACGTTTTTTTAACTATTTGACACTGTGATCACCTGTTCCATTTTCTCCAAATGTTTCTTTACATATACTAAAACCACCTTCCCATCTGCAATCCTTGCCACACTCCCAAGTATCATTTGGATTTTGGCTGTTGCTCTTTAATCCTTCCGCCCACCTAACACAATCTTCTGAAGAATCTAAATCTGGACTCACTATATAATTATCACAAACCAAACAACCGTTGGGATAATAAAGTCCTCTATATATCACTTTTTCGAAAAAAAGTGTATATCCAAAATAGACGAACAAAAAAATTATGATGAAAATTAATATTTTTATGAACTCGTTCATAATTTTAATCATTGGGTTTATTGCTGGGCCGGCGGTGTCTTTGTATGGGTCGCCAACTGTGTCGCCGGTGACTGCTGCTTGGTGGGCAAAAGAACCTTTGCCTCCGTGGGCTCCGCCTTCAATATATTTTTTGGCGTTGTCCCAGGCCGCTCCGCCGGTTGTCATTGAAATGCCAACGAATAATCCTGTAACAATTGAGCCGATTAACAATCCGCCTAAAGCATGGACTCCCAAAATATATCCAACTAAAATTGGAGCCACAACCGGAATTAGCGCGGGCACCATCATTTCTTTAATGGCGGCTTTGGTTACAATATCAACGCATTTTCCGTATTCTGGTTTTGCTGTCCCCTCCATTAAACCTTTAATTTGCTTAAACTGCCTGCGAACTTCTTCAACAACTTTTCCTGCTGTTTTGCCGACAGCTCCCATTAAAAATGAGGCAAATAAATAAGGAAGCAATCCGCCGATTAACAAACCCGCAATAACTTTTGGGTCGTCTAAAACAAACGCGGTAATTCCGGTTTTTGATAAACCGACAACTTGTTCCGAATATGCGGAAAACAAAACTAGCGCCGCCAATCCGGCTGAAGCAATTGCGTATCCTTTTGTTACGGCTTTTGTTGTGTTGCCAACTGCGTCTAACGCGTCTGTGATTTTTCTAACGTCTTCTGGCATTCCTGCCATTTCTGCAATTCCGCCTGCGTTGTCTGTTATTGGGCCGTAAGCGTCAACTCCAACAACAATTCCTGAAATTGAAAGCATTGACACAACAGCCAAAGCTACGCCGTAAATTCCGGCCAATTGGAAACTGATTATTGTTCCAAATGCAATTAACAAAACCGGAAATGCTGTTGACTGCATTCCTAATCCGATTCCGCGGATTATATTTGTTGCGTGTCCGGTTTCAGAGGCTTTGGCAATTGATTTTACGGGCCCATATTTTTTTGAAGTGTAATATTCTGTGATAATAAACATTCCAATTGCAATTACTAATCCAATTAATGTTGAAAAGTATAAATTATTTACTGATATTGCCTGCCCGGCCATCATTGTTGAAATAACAGGATAAAATGCCAAAGCCGATAAAACAACGGAGGCAATTAGTCCTTTATACATTGCCGCCATAATTCCTTGCCCATTCCCTTCGGCTCCGCTCGGGGCAGGTCCAAGCCTCACAAAAAAGCTCCCAACAATAGAAGTTAAAATTGAAACGGTTCCTAAAATTAAAGGAAGCATAACAAACTGGATTGCCCTTGGGAATAAAAGAGCTCCCAAAATCATCGTTGCAATTATTGTAACAGCATAAGTCTCAAAAATGTCAGCAGCCATTCCGGCGCAATCTCCCACATTGTCGCCAACCTGGTCTGCAATAACCGCTGGATTTCTTGGGTCGTCTTCTGGAATTCCTTTTTCAACTTTTCCGACTAAATCTGCTCCAACATCAGCGGCTTTTGTATAAATTCCGCCTCCAATTCTTGCAAATACAGAAATTAAAGAAGCGCCAAATCCTAAAGCAACTAATCCCTCAATTCCCGTTAGAAGGTAATATCCTGAAACAGACAACAACGCCAAACTCACAACCGTTAAGCCCGTTATCAACCCTCCCTTGAATGATATGTCCAAAGCCTTGCCTAAGCCCTTTTTTGCAGATTCGGCAACCCTTGTGTTTGCCTGTGTTGAAACCAGCATTCCCACAAACCCCGAAGCCCCGGACAAAACAGCTCCTATTAAAAATCCGACTGCCACTTTCCAACCCAAAGCAATTAAAAGAACAAAAAACAAAACAATAGCGGCAACACTGATTGTTTTATACTGCCTTTTTAAAAAAGACGTTGCTCCTTCTTGTATGGCCTGGGTTATTGCTATAGCCTTATCTTTAGCCGCAGGCGCTTTTCTGATTTGCGAGGTCAAAAGCCAAACATAGGCAATTGCAAAAAGCGACACAATAATCGGATAAAATAACAAATTCATATTTTTATTGCGTCATTGCGAGGAACGTAGCGACGAAGCAATCTCACACTCACGCATTGGTGCGTAGATGTGTCATTCCCGCGAAAGCGGGAATCCAGATTGCTTCGCTGCGGCTCGCAATGACGAATTAATTGATAATTAAATTATTTTTAATTTTGTAATTTATACGCCTCTTCAATAATTTTCACTATCTCTTCTAAATTATCATTGTTTTCTATTAAGATATCTGTGTAATTACCTCTGTCGTAGGTCTTGTAATTTTTAACGATATTAATCAAAACATTATAAGGTATTGGGACTGAAACCCATATTTTTTTTCTTTTGATATTAAAGAAGACAAAATTTTTGTCTTTCCTCAAAGAAATATAGTATTTTGTAGGATTTATCTTTATATTTGTGTCGATTTCTAAAATTCTATCTTTTATCTCATTGTAAATAGAAATTATAAACTGGTCGACTCCTTCCATATGAAAATTTTCAGTATAAACTGTTTCCGATTTTTCTGGTTCTGGAGAAAATTGTTCAACAGAACTAATCTCTTCAAAATCAGGATTTAATACAAATATATTCTTTTCGTCAGCGGTGTATTTTTTAAGAATTTCAACCCTTACAAATTTAGCCCATTCTGTAATAGTATCCGAAGTCTCTTCAAACTGGGGTTTATTTTCATCTATTATCAATAATATATTTTGATTATTTTCAACAACATCTTTAATGGTTTTATAAATTTCCCTATTACCTAAAAACTCCTTAAACTTCTGCTCTGTTTGAGGGTTTTGCTTTATAAATTCAAATAATTTTCCAATTAATTCGTCTCTTCCTTTTTGATTTTTAAAAAATGTAAAAAACTTTTTAATTTGTGGAAATATATGACCGTCAAAATCATGTTTTTCTAATTCAACCTCGACTAAATAAAACTCGGGGTCGTCCTCATTTTTAAAATTAAACAAAAATCCATCTGGGATAGAGTTACCAAGTGTTTTAGTCGCTATCTTGTTTTTTATATCAAGATATATTGTTTTCTGACCAAATAAGGTTTGTGAATTTTCCTTTACTTCTCTTTCAAAATCTTCCTCTGTTGTAAAGCTAGTTTCAGCAAACCTTTTTCCGTCCATATAAATTGCTGATTTCATATTTTTTATTATTTAATTTATTTTTTTTCTTGTTTTAACTCCTCTAATAATCTTAATGTTTTTCCTTCGTCTAATAATTTTCTGGCAGATGGATAAATAATCGGCAAAAATCTCTCTACTAAATTCTTCGCGGACTTGGCGAACCTTTTCAGTGATTTCTCTCCGTTCTAATTCCGGAACAATTGGCTCTATTGGCTCGTTTTCATCGTGTTGTGAAATTTCTCCCATAATTTTAATTAATTTTACTAAATTATTTTAGGTCTTGACAAGGGCATTTATTCTGCTATACTTAGCTCAATCACCATTTAAAAGCACTTCTTAAGGTTCTGTCCTTAAGCGGTGCTTTTTCTTTTATACTCCAATTTTTCCTTTAAATTATCTAAAAACATCAGTTTTTCTTTTGCGGTTTTCTTTAGAAGCGAAGAACAAGTTTTTGAACATGGGCTTATCACATTCTTTAATTTTTCTTTCGAATAGAAATAGTCAACTAAAGAATAAAAATCTCCGTCGCTGGTTAAAATTACTGCCTTGTCAAATTTGCTTTCGTGAAAATCAATCATTGCCCGCAAAACCAAATCAGCATCAATATTGCCCTTTGGTTCTTTGTCGTCAATAACCGGCTTGAAAACTAAAGTATAACCATATTCCTGAAAAGCATTATACATTCTTTGATTCTCCGCAACAAAACCAATAAAAATATAAGTTTTTGAAACGTCATATTTTTCCTTGAGATATATTTTAAATCTTCTCATGTCTAAAATCCAGCCCATGCTTCTTACCCCAAGGTTCAAATTCTGGCCGTCAATATACGCAAAATTGTTTTCTTTTGGAATCATTCTATGGTTATTTTTTACCATAACTATAGTAATTTTTTACCATAATTACTCTGATTTTTCTTCGGCGGGGGATTCGGCTTCGGAGTTTTTGGATTTCTTTTTTTTCGGCTTCTCTTCTTTTGCCTCTTCTTTTTCTTCAGCGGGTTTTTCTTTGTCCTTTCCTTTTTGAGCCTCTTCAGTTTCCGCTGTCTTGATGTCTATTTTCCAACCGGTTAATTGAGCGGCTAGGCGAACGTTTCTGCCGTCTTTGCCGATGGCCAAACTCAATTGGTCTTCCGGAACAAAAACAACTGCTGTGTTTTTTTCTTCAATTTTTACTTCAACAATTTTTGCCGGCGCCAATGAATTTGCAATAAATTTTTGCGGATTTTCCTGCCATTCAACAACATCAATTTTTTCTCCGCCCAATTCGTTTATCACTGCCATTATTCTTGTTCCTCTTTGGCCAACGCAACTTCCTACCGGATCAACCCCTTGCTCCTCTGAAACAACTGCAATTTTTGTACGAAATCCTGGCTCTCTTGCAATTGATTTTATCACAACAGCTCCCGAAGCAATTTCCGGAACCTCCAATTCAAAAAGTTTTGAAATTAATTTTGGATATGAGCGCGACAGCAAAACAACAGACCCCTTTGGAGTGTCTTCAACTTTTAACATATAAAACTTCAATCTTTGGCCAGGCCTGTAAAATTCACCGGGAATTTGTTCTTCCCTGTTTAAAACTCCCAGAGTTCTGCCAATATCAACAAAAATGGTGTGGCCCTCAATCCTCTGCACAATTCCTGAAACAATTTCACCCTCTTTTGATTTAAATTCCGAAGAGATAACTTCTTTTTCCGCCTCCCTTATTTTTTGCAAAATAACCTGCTTCGCTGTTTGGGCGGCGATTCTCCCATAATCTTGTTTTGCCTGCAAAGGAATTTCTAGTTCGTCTCCCGGATTTAGTTTAGAATCAATCTTTCTTGCCTCGTCGGCCATTATGTGTTTTTCTTCATTAAACACAAACTTTTTTGCCTCGCCCGCCGAAACTTCAGCGGAGGCGGGGCCCTCATCGCTGATAAATTCTTTATTTTCCTTCATCCTTTCAATTTCTTCTTCTGTATAAAGCATTGAGCTATCTACAACCAATTTTATTTGCCAAAACTTAACATCGCCTGAAACCGGGTTAAATTTTGCCTTTATTTTCTGGCCTTTTTTACCATAGTCTTTTTTGTAGGCTGTTGCAATGGCTGACTCAATTGTTTCTATCACTTTTTCAGGCTGGATGCCTCTTTCCTCGGCAATCTGCGCTAATGCTCTTTGAAATGATTTTATATCCATAGCTTTTACTTTGTAAAAGAAACTCGAAATTCGAATTTCGAAATTCGAAAATTTGGATTTGTTTCGAATTTCGGATTTCGTGTTTCGGATTTCTCTTTTTATTTTATAAAAAGAGTCCGTGGTCAGACGGACAAATAATTCTTCTCCTGATTATATTGTAAGTTTAGCAAAATAAAAATCTCTTGTCAATGTCACGGGTTTTTTCAGACTGCAATAATGTTCTCGTGGTGGGTGAGCCGTAAAACTGTGCGGTTGGGATTCAAAACAATACATATTGCGTCAATCCTTGCAGGGCCATCCCATTTTTTAAACATTGAATATGCCAGAACATTATGCAAAACTTTATATAGTTTTCTTTTGTCTAACGTGTCTTCCGGGCTGCCAAAATTTTCGCCAATTTTTGTGCGCACTTCAACAAAAACCAAATCTTTCCCTGTGAAAAATCCCTTGGATTTTTCAGCAATCAAATCGATTTCAGCATATTTTGTCTTGTAATTTTGCTCTAAAATTTTATATCCCTGTTTCTCCAAATAAACCCTGGCCAAATCCTCTCCAATTTTCCCCACTTCGTTATGCTGACTCATAGTTTTTCGGTTTGTATTGCAGGGCTTCTGCCATGTGGGCAATGGTAATTTCGTCTGCATTGTCCAAGTCCGCAATTGTGCGCGCCACTTTTATCATTTTCATATAGGACCTGGCCGAAAGCTGAAATTTTAGGCTTGCCTGCCTCAAAATTTCCTCAACATCTTTTTGAAGCTTGCAATATTTTTTAATATGGCTATTTTTCATCTGGCTGTTTGAATAAATTTTTTCATCGGCGAATCTGGTCTCCTGCATTTGCCTGGCTAAAACCACCCTTTGTTTTATTTTTTCAGACGGCTCTAAAAATTCAGAATTTTTTTGGTTGTCTAAAAACTCTGCAGTGTCAACGGGCATAACTTGGATATGCAAATCAATTCTGTCTAAAATCGGCCCGGAAATTCTTTTCTGGTATTTTGAAATTTGGTTCGGGCTACAATTGCAATTTTTTTTAGGATGCATGGCATATCCGCACGGACATGGGTTTGCCGAGGCCACCAACATAAAATCGGCAGGATACATTACTCTTTGTTTGCTTCTTGAAATTGTTAAATAACCATCTTCTAGGGGCTGGCGCATTGCCTCCATAATTGACCTTGGAAATTCATTAAACTCATCTAAAAACAAAACTCCTCTATGCGCTAAACTTATTTCTCCTGGCCTTGGCTTACTTCCGCCCCCAACTAAGCCAGCTAAGGAAGCCGTGTGATGGGGCGAGCGAAATTGTCTGCGGGTAATTAAAGAACCGCCCGGCGGAATGTCGCCGGAAGCTGAGTAAATTTTTGTTACTTCCAGAGATTCCGGTTCGTTTAATGGAGGCAATATTCCAGGCAGGGCTCTTGCCAGCATTGTTTTTCCGGAACCGGGCGAGCCAATCATTATAATATTGTGGCCTCCCGAGGCAGCAATTTCCATGGCTCTTTTTGCCTGCTCTTGGCCCAAAACTTCTTTCATATCAAACTCTGCGGGCAATTCAACATTTTCTAAAACTTGCTTATATGAAACCGGATCAATTTCTTCTTTTTTTAAAAAATGCAGGCAAATTTGATTTAAATTTTCAACCGGATAAACCTTCAATCCCTTGATTGCCGCGGCTTCATTGGCTGAATCTTTAGGAACAAATAAATTTGTAAACCCGAATTCCTTCGCAAAAAGAGCCATTAAAAAAGCGCCTTTTGTGTGACGCAAAGATCCGTCAAAAGACAATTCGCCTAAAAATAATGACTTTTGCGGAATAGGAAATTCAAGCACACTGCTTAAAATTCCAACAGCAATGGGCAAATCGTAAACAGAACCCTCCTTTGGAACATCTGCCGGCGCCATGTTAACTGTTATTTTTTTTATAGGAAAACCAACGTCTGAACTTATAATTGCCGTTCTAACCCTTTCTTTGCTTTCATCAACCGCTTTGTCGGGAAGCCCCACAATTTCAAACCCAGGCAAACCCTTGTTTGCCAAGTTTATTTCAATGTCCACCTTTATGCTTTCTAGCCCTAAATTAGCCACTGACGGAACTTTAATTAACATAAAACAATTTTCAATTAATAATTTTCAATTTTCATTAAATGTTGCAATCGCGCAATTTTTATTTTCCCTCTAATGCTACTGCAAGTTCAAATCTTGTATAACCATTTCCGTACTGCAGATTTTTAATTTCGACCGTTTCCAAATCATTTAAAGTTCCGCTAGCCCTGGGGCCGTCACTCCTGACAACTGGAATATTTCTCTCAGCCAACACGGCTTCTATTTTTCTAACATAAAAAGAATTTTTTGGGTCTTCCGCCTCTTTCAGGTGTCTATCAACAATCTCGTCGAATCTTTTTTCTCTGGCTTTTCTTGAATCTATTTTAGAATTGTAGTTTTTTAATTTATCAGGTGTGTTTTTTGAATCATCCAACAAGTCCATATAAAGCGGGTCTTTCATTAAGATGATTGCCATTCCTTCCCTTGTTAAAGGTTCTGCTCCATGTTTGTGAAGCATTCTAAATTTTAAATAGCGTTCATCTTTATCTTTTGCTGGATTATATAAAACGCTGATTCCGTCTAAATCCTCAGGTTTAACATAATTTATTTCTGAGCAAATTGTCACGCCAATTTTGGTACCAGGAATTTTATGCACAGGCCGCGCCGCCCATGTTTTTGGGAAAGCATAAGCAATTCCGTCTTTACCAATAAAAATGCCTAACGTTTCTGGTTTATGATTATCGGCCATTTCAGTATCCTCAACCAAAATTCCGCTATCTTGTAATTCTTTTTTTATAACCCCCCATGTTGCCCATCTGCTATGGTGATTATCGGGAGCCATAATAATGTCTGTTCCATTTAACGCCGCATCTTTTAATTTTTGAATATCGGCTAAAACTTCTTCAATTTTAAAAGTATATTCTTCCAAACCGTATCTATCTTTCCTTCGTTCCGCGCCGCCTGGACTTTTGCAATCATATCATCCACTGTTATACAGCTATCCAAACAAAGAATATTTAAGTCTAAAACTTTTTCTTTTTCGGGATTGGGTTCGTTTCTCTCTGGGTTTGGCATAATTTTATTTTTAAAAATATTTTACTCTTAGCGGCGTTGGTTATCACATGATAACCTGAAACGGCGGCCGATGTTATAATTTTTTGGTTGCTTTGGGCAGTTTTTTGTTTTCGGATTTTAGTTTTCGCTGAAGCTTTTTTGTGTCTTCTTCTGCGGGCAAAGTTTCCGGAACAATGCCGCCTTTTACCAAGGCCTGGCGCACATTCTGATTATTTCTTATGTGTTCGCCAGTAATAGAACTTTCACCGGCTAATCTCGCATCCTTTTTAACATTAAAACTTGTCATTTCGTTTGCCAAGTCCTTGGCTTTTATTGTAACGCTTGGCAAAAAATCGGCAAGCGCGCGCTTTTGCGACACTCCAATTCTATTTTTCATATCCTGCGTTGTGTTCCCGCCAAACAAAGCCGCATCGCCCTTGCTTTTTATTCTCGCAAAACCTTGGCTATCAACTCCGCGCTCAAACAAAACTCCTGAAAGTACTTTTTCAGAAACCGAAAGTTTTTCTCTGGCTCTTAGGCGTTCAATCTGAGACAATCTTTGTTCTATAATTTCTTGTTTTCTTGTCTGAATGGCAAAATAGGTCATCGCAAAAGCGATTTCGTCTTTTCTCGGATCTCCGTTTTGAGCTATTAAATAACAAGCATAGCGGGTGAGCATAATATCTGGTATTTCTTTGCTTGCTCCCTTGGGCATTTGGATCGTTTTCGTGGCATCACGAAAATGATCATTTATCGGCTGTTTAGCGGTCTCGCAAGCAATTTTTGCTTTCTTTATTGGATTTTCGAAATTTTCCCAGCGGTCATAACCAAGTAAATTTTGCAGTTCGCGAGCATACCAAAATTCAACACCATTTTTATTATGCGCGCAATCTTCAAAGTTCTTGTGCAGCTTGATTATTATTTGCCTATCCATGTTAATTTATTTTTATTAGCCACTGACGGCACTTTTATAAGCATATTTCACTTTTTAATTTTATTTATTTTTTTCTTTCTAAAATATCGAATCCGCATAAAACAGCATCAAAAATAAAATTTTCCAGTTGATTTTGATCGTCCATAGTTTGCGCCTTATACAAAAAACTATAATATAATCTTTTTTGTTCTTGTTTTATGATTGCCGGCGCAAAATTAAATTCCAAAAATATTGCGTTCATAAGCAATCTGCCAACCCTCCCATTTCCGTCGGAAAATGGATGAATTTTTTCAAATCCTGCGTGAATCTTTGCAGATAAATTAATAATATTTTCTTTATCTATTTTTTTAATTTCAGAAACAATTTCTGCCATTAAATCCGGCACTTTTATATAATTTGCGGTTGGCAAATCAACGCCCAAAATCCTCACAGTATGATTTCTATAATATCCTGCATCTTGCCTGACTCCGTTCATTAAAATACTGTGCAATTTTAAAATAAATTTTTCGTTAATTTGGTCCTTTTTTAAAATATAATCAAATAAATAATTCAATGCTGTTTGGTGATTTTTTGCCTCTAATTGTTCGTTTAAACTTTTATTTGGCAAAGCCACATTATCAAAAAGCACCGCTGCTGTGTCTGATTCCGATAAAGTGCTTCCTTCAATTCTGTTGCTGTGATAAGTTAATTTTAAAATAAATTGGTCTCTTATGTCTGGATTGTCTAAAATAAAAGAAATGATATTTTTATGATCTAGTGACTTTTTTTGCAACAGCTGCTTTTTAGCTAAAAGATGATCCTGGGGAATTATTTTCTGGCCAGTAATTTCTAAAAATAATTCATTTATTTTTGCTTCTGCCTTTTTTCTTGGCTCTGATTTTCCAGTCCACCATCTGTTGAACGCAACAAAAGACACGCCGATTTTTTCAGCTATTTTTGTCTGGGATAATCCTGTTAATTTTTGAATAATCTCTAATTTTTGTCTTATTGTCATAATTTTTCTGCTTATTTTACTATCTTATCAAACTTTATAAAGTTAGTCAATTTTCTAAAACATTATAAAGTTTAACCGCGCCTCAAATTCGCCACTGACGGCACTTTAATTAACATAATATTTTCCGTTATCTTGATTGATAAAACCTTTTAATTGCATTAGTGATAAAGCTGTGCCGATTTTTGCAACAGGAATGCCAAAACATCTTGCCATTTCATCGGCTTTCATTGACTCTCTTTTTAATTGGTCTATTATTTTTTGTTCCAAAATAGAAGAAGTTTGGGGGACTCCCGATGTCCTCCAACTGGGGGACATCGGGAGTCCTTTAGCTTTTGTTGGGTTTACCAAAACTTTAAAATAACTTAAAATGTCATTTGCTTCTGTCGCGACTTCGGCGCCTTCTTTTATCAACTTTATTGTTCCTTTTGAAACTTCGCTGGTAATTTGACCGGGTATGGCAAAAATTTTTCTGCCATATTTTCTGCCGTAGCCGGCCGTAATAAGCGAGCCGGAATTTAATGCCGCCTCCGTAACCAAAACTGCTTTTGAGAGCCCTGCAATAATTCTGTCTCTCTGCACATAAGTAAAATTTTGAGGCTGGGTGTCGCCTTCATATTCAGAAATTATCAAGCCGTTGTTGTCTAAAATTTCCTGATAAAGTTTTTTCTGGTTGGCAGGGTGTATAATATCTATTCCGCATGGCATTACAGCAATGGTTCTGCCTCTGCATTTTACAGCCGCGGAATGAGCGGCTTCATCGCCCCCGTACATAAACCCAGAAACTATTGTAACTCCGGCAGCCGCTATTTCTGTTACAAACTGTTCTGTCACTCTTCTCCCATAAGATGTCAGGTGTCTGGAGCCTACAACCGCCAAACAGTTTTTAAAAATGTCGTCCCCTTCGGCAGGCTCAGGGCAAGTCCCTTCGGCAGGCTCAGGGCAAGTCCCTTCGGCTTTGCTCAGGACAGGCCAATTTCCTTTGTAAAACAATCTTTTCTGCCCTAAATGCGGCTGAAGTTTTTTCAAGGCTTGTTTTAAGGCCTCGGGATATTTTTTATCTTTTACTTCAATTATTCCACTGTCTTTACCCATTTTTTCATCAATGTTTTATACCTATTCTTAACAACTTATCCACAAGCCATTATTTTATTTTATTTAATGGCGGGTAGAATTGTTTATCAATTGTTCTTTCAAAGCAAACTCTGCCGACTCTATGCTGCCAATTATCGCCCCGCCCCTTTGCGGGCGCGCTCATTGGCCTAACTTCGGTATATTGGCCATATTGGTCGACTCCTTCTTTGTTAAATGTGGCGCACAGCTCAAAAGATAAATTTGCGGCATCTTTCACAGTATATTCGTACGGCTGGTTGGTCTGAGAGTCAATCGGAACATTAAATCCGGAGATCGGGTCGTTTAAATCATAAAGGGAATTTGGCAAGGTTTCTTTTCTTTGCCAGTAGTTTACAATCTGAGACTGTATGTTTTGTAAATCATAAATCTTTTGCTGGTCAAACTGAGTAAGCCTTGCTGTGTTTGGAGAACCGATTACGAAAAACGCGCTTACAATTCCGAGCAAAACCAAAATGCCAGTTAACCAAACAAAATATTTGCCAAGTTTTGAAGGAGCTTCCCGCCTTACATCATCTAAATAGTATCCGAAAACAAGTCCGGCAACCAATAAAACAGAAAGCGCCTTTAAAATAAACCTCAAAGTTGTTTCTCCTCCCAAAAGATTATTGATTACAGCCACCAAGTCTCCGACAACCACCAACGCAGCAATAAAAAGAGTCAAATAAATCAGCCATTTTCTTATTTTTGATTCCCTCACCTGCGTCTCTCTTGCGTAAATTTTATTTAAATACCAAGAAACCAGAATAAAAATCGGGAAGACAATAAATAAAGCCGAAACAGAAAACCTTATTAAACCTAAAGAGTGGCTATAAGAATAATCATAAGATAAATTAATCGGCAAATAATAATTTATGAATTGCCACAGCAAGGTTACGAAACTTGCTGCTGACCAATAAAGCGTAACTATTGCCAAAAGATGCAAAAACAAATCTCTTGGTATGTTTCTTCCTCGCATTGTTTCTATATTTTCCATAATTTTTTAATTTAATACTATTATCTTGATTATAATACATTTTATCTTTGACTTCCTTTTCCAGCCGATCCAAAAATTTTTTGAAGTACTCTGTTCTTTCTTTTCCAATCTTTTTTGCTTTTTTTGTATAAAGTTTATCAACTATAAATTTTATTTTTGTTTCAAACTCTATCTGAAAACTGTGTTTACTTTTATCTTGTATTCTGCCGTTCATTTTACCGTCGCATAAGTTTTCTTTTATATATTCATCTAAATTGTCCGGCTTATAATATATTTTAGCGCGGTTATTGCCGACCCAAACAAAAGCTCGCGCAATCCCAATCGCTCCCAACGCATCTAATTTGTCCGCATCAAATAAAATTTTCGCCTCTATTGTTTTTGGTTGATTTTCTGTTTTATATCTATGCGAAACAATGCAATCCTGAATATGTTTTACTTTTTCATCAGAAACTCCCATTTCTTTTAAAATGGGCTCTGCCATTTTTGCGCCGATCAATGCATGGTCTGTTTTTCCCGATTTATCCTGTATTTCTTTCTGCCCTCCTATGTCGTGAAGCAAAGCCGCAAACTTTATTACCTCCAAATCACAACCTAAAATATCTTCCGCCAATTTCAGACACATATTATAAACTCTCAAAGTATGTTCCATATTGTGGCCGGCGTCAGTACAATTTTCCTCTTTTTCAACAATTTTTTTTATTTTTTGAAAGTTATCTTCCACGTTTTTTTAATTGACCAACGAAAGCAAGAAACTTGTGTTTTCTTCTGCCTTTAACGAATGCGCAACATTTTCCCGCATTTGGATAAACGCGTCGGGCAACATTTCTATGTTTTTACCGCCAAGACTAAAAATTCCCTTCCCTTCAATAACAAACACAAATCCCTGTTTTGTAGAAGTATGCTCTGAAATTTCTGTGCCCCCTGCCATACAAAACAAAGTAACATTTAATTTATCACTCTTAACAATTATCTTGCTTAAAATCCCGCCTTTTGAATAAGTAACTAAGTCTTTTAAATTTTGAAAATTATTTTCCATAAATTTTTGGAGTTAAAAATTGACCATTTTTGCTCCGCCGGCTTGCCCTGAGCCTGCCGAAGGGTCTTCGTCCTCTTCTGCTTCGTTCAAATCTCCGTCAGAGGCGGATTCGGCGCCGTCGTCTGCTTCTTTTAAAAATCCGCCGGCTTGCAATTCCCAAAGTCTCAATAATTTTCCCGTTATCAATGACTATAATTCTGTCCATTTTTTGAATTGTTGATAATCGGTGGGCAACAACAATTACGGTTTTGTCTTGCATTAAATTGTTTAAAGCGTCTTGAATTAACATTTCAGAATGAGAATCTAAACTTGAAGTTGCCTCATCTAAAACCAAAACCGGCGCATTTTTTAAAATAGCCCTTGCAATCGCCACGCGCTGCCGCTCGCCGCCGGACAATTTTATTCCTCTTTCTCCAACATAGGTTTCAAACCCAAACGGTAAATTTGAAATAAACTCGTTGCAATGGGCAAGCCTATCGGCTTGTTCAATCTCTTTTTTTATAGCATCTCTTTTCCCGTAAGCAATGTTTTCCGCCAAAGTTCTGTGAAACAAAATCGGGTCTTGGGGAACCATTGAAATGCTTTTCCTCAAACTTTCCTGCGACACTTTTGCAATATCCTGCCCGTCAATCAAAATTTTTCCAGAAGTGGGCGAATATAATCTTAACAGCAATCTTACGAAAGTTGTTTTTCCGGCGCCCGAAGGCCCCACTAAAGCCACTTTTTCACCAGGTTTTATTGTCAAGTTTATATTTTCTAAAACTTTTCTGGTTTCGTTAAAATTAAAAGTCAGGTTTTCAAACTTAATTTCGCCTGCCTGCGCAGGCAGGCCGGTTTTTACAATTAATTCTTTTGCTTCAGGAATATCATTTATTTCGTGGGGCAAAAGCAAAATTTCAACCATTTCCTTCGCGTCTGCATACGATTGATAAGCATTCCTTACAACGCGGGTAAATCCCCAAAGCTCATGGATTAAACCTATTATATAAACCTGCAATAAAACAAAAACACCGATTGTTATTAAACCCTGCTGCCAGTATTTAATGGCAAAATAAAATAATAAAAATTGTATTGCAAAACCCAAAAATGCCTGGCCTGCCTCTATTGTCGCGTCTAAATTCCAGCTGAATTTTGTCATTTTCGCCTGTTCGTCTGTTACGGCCCCATAACCCCTAGATTCAAATTTCTGTCCATTAAAAAGTTGAATTGTATTTTGGTTTGCGATTGTGTCGGCCAAGTAACCGGTTGTTTTAGAATCAATTGCGGCAACTAAAATGTCATATTTTAATTTCCACCTTGAAAAAACAATGTTAAATAACAAAAATACAGTTATCCAGACAATAATAACTATGGCAATCCATTTATTTATTGCTGAGACAATTATAACTGTTAAAATAATTCTTACAAATAATGGCAATACATCCCAAATTAATCTGTCGCTCAATGTTTCAAAAGCGCGGGCAAAACGATTAACTCGCTGTACCAAAGAACCAGTAAAATTATTGCTAAAAAAACTATAAGAATGCTCTATTAAATAATCGTACGATTGCTGTTTTAAACGGGCAATGGTTGCTGTTTGGTATGCGCTGTTGTATAAAGTGGCTAACCTAAAAAACAACCAAACAAATCCATTCAAAACAGCTATCTTAATTATTATCATTAAAAGCTGACTGGCGATTGCGTTTTTGTCTCCATTAACGGAAATAATATCAAAAAATTGCTTATAAAAAATCGGAATTGTAACAACCACAATATTAGCCAAAACCATAAAAACGATAATGAAAAACAGCCCCCACTTCTGCGGTTTTATCCCGCGCCAAAAAGATCTCAAAATATCTTTGAGCCCAACTTTTGGATATGTAATTGCTTTTTGCGCTTTTTCTGTTGGCATATGCGGCAAATTTTAAACTTTGCGCGAACTTTTTTTGAAAAAACTCTTAACGCTCGGGCGGGCAAAAAGGAAGGGGGTTGGGGGGAAGGAATCCTTCGGCTACGCTCAGGACAAGTTTTTTGCCCGCCCTCGCTTTCCGATTCCAATTT
>Ga0075913_121_pt1 | contig 17855 bp, 18 predicted proteins | sample RifGroA2_FD_68332 | JGI IMG/M metagenome (GOLD analysis project Ga0075913, IMG submission 68332) | Parcubacteria bacterium GW2011_GWA2_37_10 | reverse complement strand
GGGTCCGGATTAAATTTCCATACTTGCGGAGCCGCAGTCATTCCGCAATCTAAAAGCAGTTTTGTTCTTTCCGTAATAACCAAATGAGAATTATTTGGAATATTTTCATCAAACGCCTCTCCCACTCCTAAAAATATTATTTTCATTTTAATCGTTGTATCCTTTAATTATTTTGTGGGCATGGGCGCGGAATAGCCAGTTTAAAATATATCCTGTTAAAATTCCTAAAATAGCTCCTGCTAAAATATCTGACGGCCAGTGTATACCCGCAAAAACCCGGGAAATAACAATCAAAAAGCTGGCAATATAAAACAATATTCCGGCTTTTTTATTACAAAGATAAACAATTGCGGAAATCGCAAAATAAAACAGCGCGTGGCCCGAAGGGAAAGATGCTTCGGCTGGATTCTGGTATATAAGCGGAATAAAATTTTCAACCACAAACGGCCTTGGGCGAAACCATAAAAATCTTATTAAAAATCCAATAATAAACCTTGAAACAACGCCGGCAGCCAAAGCAAAAAATACCGTTTTCCAACTCTTTTTCCAGTTTGCCAGCAGAAACAAAGCTAAAACAAACAACAAAACATATCCCAAATATTCTGCGCAAAAAATTCCAAAATAATCCAGCCATGTCCACCTACCGGCAAATCCATTTATCAAATTAAAAAAATATAAATCTATCTTCATTTATTCTGGAAGCGGAAATTTTTTGCAAAACTTCTTAATTTCCTCACGAACCTTCCTTACGTTCTTTGGGCTGCTTATTACTTCGTTTATCCAGCCTGCAATTATTTTCATTTCTTTTTCTTTCATTCCTCTCGTGGTAATTGCCGGAGTCCCCATTCTAATGCCAGATGGTTTAAACGGCGGAGCAGGGTCAAAAGGAATAGTATTTTTATTTATCGTTATACCGGCTTCCTCTAATAAATCTTGCGCTTCGGGACCTCCGATATATTTATTTCTTAAATCTACTAAAAGCAAGTGGTTTTCTGTTCCGCCCGAAATCAAATTAAATTCATATTTTTTTAATTCGCCAGCCAGAGCTTTGGCGTTTTTTACAATCTGGTTTGCGTATTTTTTAAAAGCCGATGTTCCAGCCTCTTTCAAGCACACTGCAATTGCCGCCACCTGATGCATATGAGGCCCGCCTTGAAATCCAGGGAAAATCGCTTTATCAATTTTTTTAGCTAAATCCGGGTCTTTTTTAAGCCCTTTTTCTGTAACCATAATCATTCCGCCCCTCGGGCCTCTTAAAGTTTTGTGGGTTGTGGTTGTAACTATGTGAACAAACGGAACAGGAGAAGGATGCGCTCCCCCTGCCACTAATCCAGCAATATGAGCAATATCAGCCGCCAAATAAGCGCCAACAGAATCGGCAATTTCTCCCAATTTCTTCCAGTCAAAGATTCGCGGATAAGCTGTGGCTCCCACAAATATCAATTTTGGTTTGTTTTCTTTTGCCAATTTTTCTATTTCGCTATAATTTAGTAAATGAGTTTTTTCATCTACTCCATATTGAACCGATTTAAAAAATTTGGCAGAAAAATTCACTTTCCAGCCGTGGGTTAAATGTCCGCCCATTGGCAAAGCCAAACCCATAATAGTGTCGCCCGGTTCGCAAACCGCCATATAAACGGCGGCATTAGCCGGAGAACCGGAGTACGGCTGAACATTGGCATGTGGAACTTTAAACAATTTTTTTGCCCTATCTCGGCACAAATCCTCTAAAACATCGTAATATTTTAAACCGGCATAATATCTTTTACCCGGATAACCTTCGGCATATTTATCGGTTAAAATAGAGCCCAACGCTTCGCGAACAGCCGGCGAAGAATGATTTTCCGATGGAATCATTTCAAGCGAAGTTTTTTGCCTTTCAGTTTCCAAATCAATTAATTTCGCAATTTGCGAATCTTGTTTTTTTAATTTTGCCATGTTATTTTCTTATTATTTTTATGTTATTACCTGTTAAATCAATAATAGTCGACGGAGCATTTTTTGGCAAATCGCCCTCGTCAATTATTAGCATTGCACGCTCCGACCGTGCAATAATCTTTATGATAGCGCTTATTTTTGTTAAAACTGGCTGGCCGGAAATATTTACCGAAGTTTGGGCCAACGGCTTGTTTATTTTTTTTAATAAATTATTTAAAAATTTATATTTTGGAATTCTTATTCCGATTGTATTACCTTTCCCGATTACTAATTTAGATATTTTATTTTTAATTTTGACTTTTGGATCTGATTTGAAATTTAGATTTTGACATTTGGATTTCAATATAAATGTGTGTTTTCCCGGCCAATATTCCCTCAAAATTTTCTCCTGACGTTCATCTATCTTTGCCAATTCTTTTGCCATTTTTATGTCTTTTACAAAAACAGCCAGAGGCTTTGACCTCGGCCTTTTTTTTATTTTAAAAATCTTTTCAACTGCTTTTTTATTCGTGGCATCTGCTAAAAACCCGAAAACAGTATCTGTAGGACAAACTGCCACTCCGCCGTTATTCAAAATTTCTACAACTTCACTTATTGACTTCTTTTGCAGTTTTACATTTTTCATATAAAAATTTAGATAATTTTTCTACATCTTCTGGTCTTCCAAAATCCATCCAAAAATCATTTAATTTTTTTACTCTTACTTTTTTTTCTTTAGCCAACAAAGAAACGGCATCTGTAATTTCATATTCTCCTCTTTGCGATTTATCAATTTGAAAAACTTTTTCAAAAATTTCCGGAGTAAATTTATACAAACTGGTATTGATTAAATTGCCTACGAACTCTTTGGGTTTTTCAATAATTCCTTCTAAAAAATCATCTCCATCCTCAATTAAAACCCCGAATTTTTCGGGGCGCTCGTTAAAAATGCCAGCAACATAGTTATAGTTGTCATCTATATTCATTAATTTTAAATCTTCAACCGTATAAAAATTATCGCCGCACAAAGAAATAAAATTCTCATTTTTTATTAAATTTTTAACGCATTTTATGGGACAGGCTGTTCCATATTCTTTTTCTTTCGGACCCAAAATTTCAAACTGGTTTACAACTTTAATATCAAAATCTAAATCGTCAAACTTATAATTTTTTAGCGTAGCGATATAATTTTTTAAAAACTCTCTAACCATATCTTCCCTGAATCCAACAACTAAAATTATTTCTTTATATCCTGCTTTCAATATATTATCTAGCAAATACGCCAAAAACGGCTTCCGAAGAACACAGATTAAATGTTTTGATTTATTTTTTGAAAGCTGGAGCATTCTGGTGCCCTGACCGGCTGCAGCCACCACAACTTTTTTAATCATGGGAATTCGCGAGATTGAAAGCTTTCTTGTTTAACTCCAGATATTTTTTGGAAATTATTTCTTTTATCGCTTTTAAAACTGAATCCGGCTTTAAAGGAATTAATTTTTTAAAAACGCAGTAGCCTAAAAGATAAACTGAACTTACAACCTCTTCTCCCAATTCCTTTTCACAAATTTCCGAGGCAAGAACAAGCCGTAAATTTTTTCCAACCGAGGACTTTATTTTTTTTTCTATCTCTTTTTTAGAAATATTTTCTAAAAATGAAATATAATTATCGTTCACGACAAAAATAGTTTTAGGATTTGAAAACCTAACGGCTCTCATTCCTTCTGTAATTTCTAATCCCAAAACCAAGTCAGCTTTCCCCGCCACAACAAGCGGAGAATATACTTTTTTCCCAAACCTTAAATGGGTTTCCACGCTTCCAGCTCTTTGAGACAGGCCATGTAGTTCTGAAGTTTTTACGTCATACCCGCCGTTTAAAGCGGCTTTTGCAATAATATTATTTAAAGTTATAAGCCCCTGGCCCCCCACTCCAGCTATTATAATGTTAAATGTTTTCATTTTGTTGTTTTAATTGTCTTTTCTCTAGCAACGCGCAGATTTTTCTGGATATAATTACAGATGTTTCTTCTTTATTCAGAAAATCTTTAATTGTTTCGTCTAATTCTTTTAAATTATCAGGACTTATAACTTTTATATTTTTTACTCCGCAGGCGGCTACTATTTCTTCAATTTTTAGCATTGGAGAATCCTCCTTCATTCCGTTTTTACCCATTCCCGGATTTTCCTGATGCCCCGTCATTGCCGTAATTCTGTTATCTAAAATAAAAAGTAAAATGTTGCTCTTATTATAGACAGAATTGATCAACGCAGGAATTCCCGCATGAAAAAATGTTCCGTCTCCCATAATAGCAACAACTTTCTGGCTGGTGGACTTTATGATGCCATGTCCTATACTGACGGAAGATCCCATAGAAAAAAGATAGTCCTGTATATTATGAGGCGAAACTCCAGATAACATATTGCAACCAATATCTCCTCCGAAAATTGTTCCCTCGGGTGAGAATTTTTTAATAGCTGAAAATGCGGGCCAATAAGGGCATCCTGAACAAAGCTGAGGATGGCGCCTCGGCAAATCAGAGTTAATAATTATCGGTTTTTTGTATTTTATTCTTAAAATTTTTGACAAAGCAAACTTTATTTTTTCTTGGTTTAATTCTCCTATTTCAGATACCAACTCCCTTCCGAAAATTTCAAGTTTTAAATTTGATTTTTGAACTGTCGCCATCACTTCCTTTTCAATATAAGGGTCAACTTCTTCGGCAACTAAGACCTTTTTAAGAGGTTTTAAAAAGCCGTTTATTTTTTTCTCAGGAAGCGGATAAAAAAGACCTAATTTAAAAACAGGCAAATCCAAGTTCATTTCTTCTAATGCCTCTTTTACATGCAGATATGCAACTCCCGAAGAGATAATCCCTAAATTGTGGTATGTCCGACATCCCACAATTTTATTTAGTTTTGATTTTTCTGCAAATTGTTTTATTTTTTCAATTTTTTCCAGCAATTCTTTTTTCATTTCCAAAACCCGCGGAGGCATTGTGGAAAATCTTTTATAGTCCTTAACGAATTCCCCTTTTTTTAAAAATTCGTTTTCTATTTTTACGCCCTCAAACTGAACCGGCATTCTTTGATGAGCCACTCTTGTTGTAATTCTCAAAATTACAGGTGTGTTAAATTTTTCTGAAATTTCGTAAGCTAATTTTGTAAATTCGTACGCTTCCTGCGGGTCTGCGGGTTCAACCATAGGAATACGGGACAAATAAGCATATCCCCTTGAGTCTTGTTCTGATTGCGCCGAACTCCAGCAAGACGGGTCGTCAGCCACAACAATTACCATTCCAGCTTTTGTGCCCGTATAAGCTAAGGGAAATAAACTGTCGGAGCAGACATTTATTCCAAAACTTTTCATATTCACCAACGATTTTAATCCGGAAAAACTTGCGCCAATTGCGGTTTCCAAAGCCACCTTTTCATTTACAGACCATTCTGCATAAATTCCTTTTTCCTTCGCAACATCCAAAAACCCCTGCCCGATTTCAGCAGATGGGCACCCGGGATAACCCGAAACAAAACTAACGCCTGCCTCCAGCGCGCCCTGAACTATCGCCTCGTTTCCTAATAAAATTTCTTTTTTCATATTCTATAGTTTAACTTATTTACTAAATAATTTAAAGAGCCCGTGGAGGCCCGTCCTCCACAGAAACGTCCTCCACAGAACTTACTCTGTTTTTTATTGATTCTTTGCAACCATTTATACCTCCGATTAGCTCAGATAGAAACTCCCTTTCAGTCACTGATGGAAAATTTTTTATTCCAATAAAATCCGGGTAGCTATGCCACTTATAATCCTCTAAAAATTTTATTACTTTTTTTGGGTTTTTAATTCCAGATTCTTTCCATTTCGGCTCTATCAAAGATATAGGATTTGTATGTATATATGTAAAAACTGTCCTCAATTGGTTATCATCCTTAACATAAATATCTTTAAATCTGTTTTGAAAAACATATCCTTTACGCTTGTATTTTCTATTAAAATATCCTGCGTAACCAGTTCCAACTTTTCCCATAAATTTAGTAATGCCATTATCTTTAATTTGTTTTATTAATAGATGAATGTGGTTTGGCATAAAGCAAAAAGATAATATTTCAACAAGTTTATCCCTTTCATCGGGCATAATAAGGGAATCCTTATTTTCTTTTTTAAAGCGGCTTCTCGCCTCTCTTTTCCTTTGTATTGTTGCAGACGCACTATCATTAAACTCATATATAGAAAAAATTCCGCGATAATAATCGTTTATATCTTTAAAAATTAAATTATTATCAATCCCGCGTAAAATGATGTGATAAATTTCGTCGTTAGCAAATTTATCTTTTCTATATGGCATATTAGCCAATTATATCAAAAAATTAAGAATCTGTGGAGGCCCGTCCTCCACGAACTTATTTTGGCTTTTATTTTGTGGGTGTTGCCGTGTTTTAACAATCCCAAATAAGAGTTGAGTGTTTCTATTTTTGGATTATCTTTGATTATTCTAAACATCCTATTTTTGATTTTTGTTCTCAAAATCCTGTGATCTGGAAAATTTATCCAGCCGAGAAAGTCAACGCCGGAATACAAGGTTTTGATAAAAATTTTGTCTGGGTGCAAAGTAAGTTTTAAATCATTCTGTAAAAAATTCTGAATTTGTGGAATTAAGTCTTTTAGCATATTTTTGTCTCGAGAGAAAAACACGAAGTCATCCGCATATCTGATATAGTATTTTACTTTTAGTTTATGTTTTACAAACTGGTCAAACTCGTTTAGATAAACATTTGCAAATAATTGGCTTGTAAGGTTTCCGAGCGGAAGACCGTTCGGCTTAAAACTAAAGATTATCTCTTTTAATAAATCTATTATGTTTTTTTTATCTGTCATTCTCAATCAAGTTGGGAATCCGCCCAAAACCATAATCTCAGGCAAGATTCGCCTATTACCGATTTTATTGTATAAAAAAACACTCCGCAGTGCAATCCATGCAAAGCGGAGTTTTTGTGCGACGAGTTCAAAGGACTAAATTCCAAGGTCAGAAGACTAAAGAATTCAAGTCCAAAGAACTTAGCTACTTGCTCACGCCGGCGAACGACCAGCCGTCACGCCAGCCGCGCCCGCTGCGGTCCACGATCACGCGGCGCTCGCCGCCGCGCCACCGGTCGAAGAGGACATAGCACCATTTGCCATCAGGGCATTTCCAGTGAGACCCGTTGGGGTTGGTGTCAGTAAAAGCCGGATCGGCTTTATTGACAGCCATTTGGGCGTACGGATCGGATTCCATATTCCGAAGGTCGTACTCCTTCTGGAGATCATCGTCCGAAATGTAGCCGCCTCGCTTGGAGAGGTCAAGTTTGAAGAAACCCACGCGAACTTTTTTACCCTTACCGCGAGGCATGGTTTTCACAACCTCGGGGTTGGTGTACTGCACACAGCCGGTGGCATCTATCGCCTCCTCCGGGGACTCGTCGCGGTTAACCTCCACCTCCCGCCAGATTATTTCACCGATCCTGCCGATTTGTCCACTGGTCATCACCTGCAATTCAGATGGGTTTATGGTTTTAACCATGGCGTCACCTTCCTTCTTAAAAGAGGTTTAAACACAACTGCCACGATAACAGTCATAGCCAAAAAACAACAATCTGATTAACCGTCATTGCGAGGCGCGAGCGGAGCGAGCAACGAAGCAATCCAGAGTATAGATTGCCGCGTCGCTTGCGGGGGCTCCTCGCAATGACAAAGTGTTGCGATCTTTTGGCTGTGACTGCTTTTCGCAAGTATTTTATTATAAAGTGCTATAATCGCAATTAGCGTAGCGATATATTTTTAATCATATCATATTTACTTGGTCTTGTCAATAGTTACGAGGTTTATCAACTTATTTTGAACAAAAACCACTTTTTCCACTTCTTCAGCGTCAGCTATCCAATTTTTTATTTTGTTAGAGCTTAGGGCCAAGTTTTCGGTCTGTTTTTGGTCAATCCCAAAGTCAACTTCTATTTTATCTCTTACTTTACCATTTACCTGCACAATCAACAAAACTTTTTCTTCCTCAATTAATTTTACATTATACTTTGGCCATTTTTGCTCGCAGCACAAACCTTTAAAACCAGCCAATCTCCATAATTCTTCAGCCAAATGCGGAGCAAAAGGAGACAAAATTAACAGCAATATTTTTACATCGTCTTTTGTTAAAAAATCTTTATTTTTTATAAATTCATTTGTCAAAATCATTAAAGAAGAAACTGCTGTGTTAAATTTCATTTCCTCAATATCTTCTCCAACTTTTTTAATAGTTTTGTTGATTGAAATTTCTAAATTAGATTGCTTCGTCGCTGTGGCTCCTCGCAATGACGAAGAACAGAGTTTCCATATTTTTTCCAAAAATCTTCTCGCCCCCACAACTCCTTTCGTGTCCCATGGTATCATCTGGTCAAACGGGCCCATAAACATTTCGTAAATGCGCAAAGTGTCAGCTCCATATTGCTTTACAATTGTATCCGGGTTTATCACATTCCCTTTTGATTTTGACATTTTAATTCCCTTTTCTCCTAAAACCATTCCATGCGAAGTTCTTTTTTTGTAGGGCTCTGACCCAATTGATTTTGGCACTGCTCCAATATCCCACAAAAATTTAAAAATAAATCTCGAGTATAACAAGTGCAGAGTTGTATGCTCCATTCCGCCGTTATACCAGTCAACTGGCATCCAGTATTTCAGTAATTTTGCATCGGCTAATTTTCTATTATTTTTCGGGTCGCAGTACCTTAAATAATACCAATTAGAGCCGGCCCAATTTGGCATTGTGTCTGTTTCCCTTTTCGCCGGACTTTTGCACTTTGGGCATTTAACGTTTACCCATTTTTTAATCGCAGACAAAGGCGACTCGCCGGTTTCGGTTGGCTTATATTTTTTAACTTTTGGCAATTCCAATGGCAAATCCTTTTCCGGCACTGGCTGCCAGCCACATTGCGCGCAAAAAATTAATGGAATTGGCTCTCCCCAATAATGTTGCCTTGAAAAAACCCAATCGCGCAATTTGTAACTGATTTTTTGCTGAGCTGAACTTTTAGACGCCAGCCATGCGACAATTAACGGCCTGGCTACCGCTGACTTCATACCGTCAAATTGCATTGAATTATATAAAATTCCCTCGCCGTCAAAACATTCCTCTAAATTTTTCGTCTTTTGGACTAATAGTTCATCATCTGGCTTAATTGATGTGCGTAAGGGTATGCTATATTTTTTTGCCATTTTAAAATCCCTTTTATCGTGCGCATCGGCAAAAATAGCTCCGGTCCCATATTGTTCTAAAACAAAATCGGCAATCCACACCGGCATTTCTTCGTTTGTCGCAGGATTTCTGGCGGTAATTCTTTTTAACTGCACTCCGGTCACATCTTTGTCTATGTTTGTTCTATTTATATCTGTGGCAATTTTGGAATCTTCCCTATATTTTAAAACCTCGTCTATATTCTCAATTTTACTTCCATACTTATCAATAAATGAATGTCCGGGCGATAAAATTAAAAATGTGCCGGAAAATATTGTGTCTATTCTTGTTGTAAAAACTTCGATATTATCATCTATGCCTCCTATAGAAAACTTAATCAAAGCCCCGCGAGATTCTCCTATCCAATCCTTTTGCTGTATTTTTATTTTCTCTAAAAAATTTACGTTGTCTAAATCTTTTATCAATCTGTCCGCGTATTTTGTAATTTTTATCATCCACTGCTCTTTTTCTTTTTTTTCAACTTTTGTTCCGCATCTTTCACATTTGCCGCTTATAACTTCTTCGTTTGCCAATCCGATTTTGCAAGTCGGGCACCAATTAATTGCAATTTTATCTTTGTAAGCCAATCCATTTTTAAATAACTGTAAAAATATCCACTGAGTCCATTTATAATATTTTGGGTCTGTGGTGTTAATTTCACGAGACCAATCAAACGAAAACCCCAGCTCCTTCATTTGTCGCCTGAAGTTATCCGTATTATTTTTTGTAACCACCGACGGATGCGCTCCTTTTTTAATGGCATAATTCTCAGTGGGCAAGCCAAAAGCATCCCAGCCTATGGGAAACAAAACATTGAAACCTTCCATTCTTTTTTTTCTGGCTATAACATCTATCGCCGTATAACTTCGGCAGTGGCCGACATGCAGTCCGTCGCCGGACGGATAGGGAAATTCAACCAAAAGGTAAAATTTCTTCTTTTTAGACCTGTTCTGCGCCTTAAAAACATTGGAGTCGTACCATTTCTCCTGCCATTTTGCCTCAATTTTTTTCGGATTATACTTTGCCATAATATTTTTTAATAATACCAAAATTCTTACTACCAGTAAACCTTGACTATCTCTTATAATGTGCTATTATTCACCCAGTACACAAACTTAGAAACCCCAACCCAACGGAGGTGTGAGATGAAGACCGTGTTATTGTATGTTCTTTTCGTGCTCTTAGTCTGCGTTATAACTAGTGTGATTACTTCGCCAATGATCTTCATTTTTCACGGCCAGCAAATCAGGGCACAGCAGCGCCAGGACGACCAACTCTGCCAAATGATGGTTTCGTTCGCTCGGCTCCAGGGGGCCACTGATCAAACCAACTTTCAAATGGGCAAAGAGTATTGCTTCTTCTTCGCAGACTACGAGCGAGGAATCGCAATACTCGGCGAGTTTGACCATGGCATCAGCTACGACAAAACGCCCCGCACCAAAACATATGCCGCCGAGGCCGAAGCCTCGACGGATTTTTTTTAATTTTTAAATTGATTTTTTTCTTTTTCTATTTCTAATTTATATTTAATTTATTTAAAAATTAAATACGCCTTATCTAAGCGATCGCTACGCTGTGGCGTATCAGATTAGCTTAAACATCTCTTTAAATTTTTCTTCTCCATCTATATTTTGAGCAACTACTAGCTTGATCTCTTGGCCAGACAAGCCAAAAAATGATTTTAACAAATCTATTTCATCTTTACACTCATAAGGAATAATCCACGCGCTTTTTTGAAATAGCTGAAAACCTAACTCTTTCAACTTTCCCCTCAAAGCCTCTCTGTGCGTTCTTCTCATTTCTGCTATATCAAACAGCAATATCCTCCATTTTCTGTCCCATTTTTTAGGTCTTTTTATTTTTAAATCATCTATTTGCATCCACCCTGCCTTGTTTTTACCCTTCCCAGTAAGAGAAATATAAATTTGATTGTTTTTTTCACAAAAATTTATAAACCCTTGCTGTTTAAGTTTATAAAAAGCATCATAAACTTTTTTATTTGGATATTTTTTGAGTTTTTTAAACCCGCGCAATAAATTTTGAATAAAAAATGGAGACGTGGCAACAATAGTTATTATACCGCAGATAATTAACATCGCCAAGATATCTTTTGCTATTTCTGATTTTGGTTTTTTAAAATAATATTTATATTTGCTCATAATTTTATGATATCACATAGTAAATAAATACGCCACAGCGTAGCGATCGCTATTTTAAGGCGTATTTGTATTGGTGATTTTCTTTTTTGGTATTATTTTTGCACAAAAAAAAGACCCCGAAGAGAGTCTCACAGCACAGAATGACGAAGTTCCGGATATTAGTTATCCGGTATAATACGATTGAAAAAAGTATGGTCTCTTATCGGGGCCGGTCCAGAAAGGACTTTTCCTTGAAAACCAAGGTATGAAGAAAGCGAGGAAGAAAGGCTCGGAAAATGGCGTGAGGCAAATCACCCGACCGCCCTGCTGTTAATAGCGGTCGATATTTTCCGAGACACTTTCTTCCTCGCACGGAAGCTTTACAAAGAGCAAATCAAAACGAGGATGGTGACAATTTCAAGCATATAAAAAACAAACCTATTTGTCAAGGCTTAGTATTGTACTGTCAACGGGAAATAAAAATGTCATACTTTCAAGGATTTAGAATTAAGAATAAATCTGCTTTTCCATGGGTGGTTTGCGGCGGGCGTGTAATCGCGTTTCTTCGCTGGAATTATCCAGTCTGTTTTTTTACTTTTCTGCGGGTGCTCGGTGATGATTTTGGCATTCAGATATTTATCTCTGGCTGGTTTAAAATTTTGAATAATATTTTTGCGTTTTGTGTTGTCGCGCCTGCAACTTCCTGAAAACTGATTCCTTTTATATCCGAAATCTTTTGAATGACGTGTTTTATAAAAATCGGCTCGTTACGTTTGTTTTTGCCTTCCGTCAGTGGCGTCAAATATGGACAATCGGTTTCAACCAAAATCTTATCCAACGGACAATTTTTTATAACTTCTGTCAAATCTAGCTTATCTATAATTCCGTTTATTCCCAAGTAAAAACCAAACTCCAAATATTTTTGAGCTTCCTCCCAACTGCCCGTAAAACAATGTATCGATCCTTTTACATTTTGCATTTTCAAAATTTCTATTGTGTCTTTATGCGCCATTCTGCAATGGACTATTATCGGCAGGTCTAATTCTCTCGCCAAATCCAACTGCTGTAAAAAAATCTGTTTTTGTTTTTCTTTAAACTGTTCTAATCTTATTTTCGTTTTTGGCTTATAATAATCTAAACCAATTTCTCCGACAGCAACGACTTTTTTTGATTTTGCAAGTTCTAAATATTTATTTTTATCAAATTCTTCGCCAATAACTTCGGGGTGCAAACCAATAGACGCGTAAATATTATCATATTTTTTTGACAGCTCAACTGCATTCTTGCTTGAGTTATAGTCTGTGCCAACATCAATACAAACGAAGCCTTCTTGTTTAAGACTTTTTATAACTTCGTTTCTGTCATTATCATATGCCTTAAAACTTAAATGCGAATGCGTATCTATAATCATAACTTTATATTATCTCAAAATTTTAAACAAAAAAAGAGCAGGTTGCCTCATAGCTTCCTGCTAAATTACGACCTGTCGAGCATTCGCCCGACCTTGAAAATGGGGACTATACAATGGGGTTATCATTGTCAGCCGAGGCTTTACGACGAATGGCGTCATAAACCTCACGCCGGTGTACGGGTATCTCGCTGGGAGCCTCAATCCCTAATCGGACCTTATCGCCACGAATTTCCACCACGACGATAATAATGTCATCGTTGATGACAATACTCTCGTTTTTTTTGCGGGATAACACGAGCATGGCAAAAATCCTCCTTCAGGATGCTGGGTCGCCCCTCGGGCCTACCATGACCCGATTGTAAGAGCTATTTGCATTCTATACGAAAAACATCAAACTGTCAAGTCTGCCTTGCCAGCCAACTTAAGACCTTGACTCTGACGACCTTTTTGCCTCTTCCCTTTGTAAAAAAACTTTCCTGTCTTTCGGCCAAAACATATCACCGAAAAGACAATACACGATTACAATCATACCCAAAGCTGTCAAAAGGCCTGGCATAGTGTTCTCCTCTCCATATGGACTGTAGAATGTGCTGTTTGTTAAAACCGCGAAACTGTCTCCAATCTTTGAAAGTTTAGGAACTGTTTCGTAACTTAAACATTATTTTATAATCCGCGGGAATAATGCCACGGGCTTTATTTCACTTGATGCTTCTTTAATTTTTTCTGATGTTTCGGGTAAAAACGGCGACAATAACTCTGCTATATTCTGCAGGGCAAAGAGCAAATCAAAAATTACCTGGGCAGAATTTTCTTTATTTTCCCATTCCCATGGCTTTTTTTCGTTTATATATCTGTCGCACCAACCAATCAAGTCCCAGATAGATTTTAAATCTTCGTTGAATTTAAATCTCTCTAAATATTTTTTACATTTTTTTTTTGTTTTCTCAATTTCTTTTTTCAGTTTTGGATTTATGATTTGTTTGGGATTAGACGCTACGGGGAGAGCCTTCGGGCTCAATGGGGTTTGGGATTTGGAATTTAATTTGGCGGCCATAGCTAAAACGCGAGAAACTAAATTACCGATTCCGCCGGCTAAATCTGAGTTATATCTCTGCTCAAATTTTTTATAAGTGAAATCGCCGTCCTCTGTTGAGGAAATTTCTCTCAACAAATAATATCTGACGGCGTCTGCGCCATATTTTTCTACAAGTTCGAACGGGCTAATAACATTTCCCGTTGACTTTGACATCTTTTGACCGCCAGAAGTTATAAACCCATGAATAAAAATCTGTTTTGAGTTTGGCAAGCCCGCAGATAACAACATCGCCTGCCATATAGATGACTGCTGGCGAAGATTATCCTTTCCTGCCACCTGAAGCCCTGGCCAAAAATCTTTAAACTTTTTATAATTTTCAGGCCACCCTAAAGCAGAAATATAATTTACAAGCGCATCAAACCAAACATACATAACATGTTTATCGTCATCTGGCACCGGCGCCCCCCACGGCATTTTTTCCTTTAACCTTGATGTGCTAAAATCTTCAAGCCCCCGTTTTGTAAATTCTTTTATCTCGTTATACCTTGATTCTGGAACAACAAAATTTTTGTTTTTTTTATAAAAGGCCGACAACTTTTTCTGGTATTTTGAATATCTAAAAAAATAATTTTCTTCGTCAATAATTTCTAATTCCCTGTTTGGATGCAAAGCGCATTTTCCATTAACTAACTCTGACTCTGTTTTTTCCAATTCACAGCCAACGCAATATTTTATTTTGTAAATTTTTTTGTAAATATCTCCGTTTTTATAACATTTTTTCCAAAAATCTTGCGCCGCTTTTATATGATGCTTGTCTGTAGTTCTTACAAAATTGTCATAACTTAAATTTAAGGCTCCTTTTAGTTTTTTGTTTTTTTCTGCATAAATATCGCAGTATTTCTGGATATCAATTTCTTCTTTTTGCGCTCCTTGAAAAATTTTAAGCCCGTGCTCGTCAGTTCCTGTATTAAAAAAAACTTCATATCCTAAATTGCGGTAAAAACGAGCCACGACATCTGCCTGTATAATTTCTAGCGCAAAACCGATATGCGGGTCAGCATTAACATAAGGCAGGGTTGTGGTTATATAAAATTTTTTACTTTTTGTGAGCATAGTGTAGTATTATATAATACTAACAAATTTTGTCCTAAAATCAATGATTTTACTCGTGCATATGCTATTTGGCGCGGCTGTTTCTTCATATATAAAAAACCCGTTTTTAGCGGTTATTTTGGCTTTTTTCAGTCATTATGTTTTGGATTTGATACCACATATAGAATATAATATAGAAAATATCAAAAAGGCGCAATGGGATAAATCTCTGCTGGATATTTTAAAAGTAGCCTCTGATTTTTTAATAGGCGTTCTGTTTATTTTTTTATTTTTAGGCTGGCAACTTATAATTTTTATCGTTGTTTTTTTTGCTATACTGCCTGACGGTTTGACTGTTCTGAGCTATTTTTTTCAAAACAAATTTTTGGAACTGCACAAAAAATTTCACCAGAAAAAAATACATTTTTTAAGAGACAACCCTTCGGCATCCTTCGGCACGGCTCAGGACAAGGACTCAGGGCAAATAAAAATCTCCAATTTCTGGAGAATTACAAATCAAGTTTTAATTATTATTATTTCTATTTTTTTGTTAAAAATTTAATCATACTGTTCTCTGCCCTCTCGCCTCTTTTCTAAAAACTCCTTTACAAATTCGTAAATAATTCCAAAAATAGGAACCGCAAAAATTGTCCCTAAAAAACCAAAAATTTTGGCTCCAAGAAGTAAAGACACCAACACTAAAACCGGGGGCAGGGCGATCATTTTTTTCATCAACAGCGGGGTTAAAAGTTTATTATCGACTTCCTGGACTAAAATTATTGCAATTAAAACATAGAGCATTGTTAGCCAAGATCCTGCGGAAACCGCAATAAAAACAACTAAAAGAATACTCGTTATCCATGGCCCTATATAGGGAACAAAATTTAAAATTCCGGATATTAAAGCTAAAAGAAAAGCGTATTTTACTCCAAATATATAAAAAACAATAAAGGAAGCGACGGCTACAAAAACACAAGATAAAATTCTGGCGCCAAACCAACCGGCAACTCTGCTCTGGGCGCGTTCAAAAAGAGACAAAATATTTTCTTCATATTTTTTGGGTGATATAAGAATTAAAAATTTTTCGGCGCCTTTTTCCTCTAACGAAAGGAAAAAAGAAATAGTGAGTATAAAAACCGCTGAAGAAACGCCTCCCAAAAAGGTCATCAAGGCTTTAATAACACTTTTTGAGCTTTGGACCAGGCTACCGGTAAGAATGGCTGTAATGTCATCAAAACTTTGAGACATATCAAATCCTACTTGTTTTAACGCAGGGCTTATCTGCTCAAAATAACCCGGCAGAGATTGCGAAAGCTGTTTTAACTCAAAAATAAAAATAGGGGCCGTCAGAAAAATCAAAACTCCTAAAATTCCGAAGATAGACAAGTAAACAATGAATATTGCAATAATTTTGGGGATATATATTTTTTTGAAAAAATTTATTGACGGCTCCAACAATATAGAAATAGACAAACCGAAAAAGAACCAGAGGGCGATTTCTCTTGCCAAATAAACAACATATAGAATAAAAATGGCTATAAATACTTTTATTATAGTTTCCCAAGATATGTCTAAAACTTGCCCTTTTTCCATTTTTTAGAGTTTTAATATCTGCTTTAATTTGTCTGATTCTTTTTCTTCTATTGGGCCAATGACTGCTAAATTTAATTTCTCCGGCGAAAATATATCTTTTGCTATTTTATTTATGTCGCTTACCGTGACCTTATCAATAATTTTTAACTTTTCTTCGGGAGTTAGAATATTCTGTTCCGTAACCTCTTGCATTGCAAAGAAAGATGCCTGCGCGTCCGTCGCGTCAAGTGATAAAGCCATAGTTCCCCTTAAATAGTCTTTTGCTTTTTTTAGTTCTTTGGCTGTAATTTTTTTATCTCTCAAATCTTTATATTCTGACAAAACTAATTCAACCGCTTTTTCCAAACTGTCATTTTTTATTCCAGCCTGTGTAACTAAATACCCAGTATCAGTTGTGGCGTCGACAGAGGTGTGGACATAATACGCAAGTCCGTTCCTTTCTCTCACAGAAATAAAAAGCCTTGAGCTCATATTCCCGCCTAAAATTATTGCCATTAAACCTAAAGCATATCTGCGAGAATCAAACATATTATAAGTCCTGACCCCCAAACAAAAATGCGTCTGATCCGTTTTTTTATAATGAACCAAAACTTCCGGATTTGACTGCTCTTCTTTTGTTGGAACTTTTTCCGGCAGATGGCTTGTTTTTACTTTTCCAAAATATTTATTTATTTTTCCCTGAATTTGCTTTACATTAACGTCTCCCGCAATGCAGACAACTGTGTTTTTGGTTGAATAGTGATTTTTAAAATAATCTAAAATTTTCTCCCTGTTAAAGCTCAAAATATTTTCTTTCTCGCCCACAATTCTCCAACCTGCGGGCTGGTCTTTATAGAGCAGATCCTCAAAAAGCTCCGAAACATAGGCTGTCGGCGTATCCAAATACATATTTAATTCTTCAACTATTACGCCTTTTTCCCTTTGTATTTCTTCTTCCTCAAATTTAGAATTTAAAAACATGTCAGAAATCCAATCTAGAGCAATATCTGTATTTTTTTTATCAACTTTTGCCCAGAATCCGGTAATCTCTTTTGAAGTAAACGCGTTATATTCCCCGCCGATTCGGTCTAAAGTTTCTGAAATTTTCAAAGTGTTCGGCCTCTTTTTTGTTCCTTTAAAAAACATATGCTCTAAAAAATGGGAAATTCCGCTTATGTCTTTTTTTTCGTATTTTGAACCGGTTCCGACCAATATTGAAACAGTAACGCTCTTGGTATTTTTTATTGGAATCGTAATCACCCTTAATCCGTTTTTTAGCGTAGTTTTTTTATACATATTTTTTATTTTACTATAACATATCAATTATTATAAATCTATGCTTAATTTTGTGATAATTTTATCGCAATTCCCGTGTTTTATCAATCCTAAATAAGAATTCAATGTTTCAAAACTCGGGTTATTTTTTATCTTTT
>Ga0075913_107_pt1 | contig 18587 bp, 15 predicted proteins | sample RifGroA2_FD_68332 | JGI IMG/M metagenome (GOLD analysis project Ga0075913, IMG submission 68332) | Parcubacteria bacterium GW2011_GWA2_37_10 | reverse complement strand
AAGATGCGAAATGAGTTTGTTAATCTGCGGGAGAAATCGCTACACGGAGCGTCGGCAGTTTGAACAATCATTACGCGGTTACGCGGTATGGGCTGGCGTTACACCAGGAAAGATGGTTGGGTCTGCAAACGGTGCGCCAAGAGGGTAGTTGAGCATCGGCGCAGTCGCCGAAACAGAAGCAGACGGGGAGTTGTATAAGTTCTCATTAAAGGAGGCGCGCAACATTGCGCAGGGTCTCAATGGAGACCTTTTTTGTTGAGCCTGCGCGCTGTATTTTTTTCTAAAAAATGGTAAAATTATTAAATGGGCATTTAGCTCAGCGGCAGAGCGTTCCGTTCACATCGGAAAGGTCATAGGTCCGATTCCTATAATGCCCACCATGCTTAGCGGACTCACACTATGGCGCAATTTTATAAAAAATTTTATTGGACAGAGCACTCAAAAATAAAAATGCGGCAGTACGGGCTTTCAAAACAAAAATTGTTTGGAATAATTCATCGTCCAGAGAGAAAAGAAAAAGGAATTGCGCCGGGAACAACAGCCGTAATGAAAACTAATAAAACATTTTTTAGGGCAAAACAAACAACTTTAGCTAAAGCCTGGAGTTATCCGCGGAAAGCGCCCGGGGAAATCTGGCTGATGTATAAAGATGTAAATTCTTTGCAAATGGGGCAGGTCAGGAAAATAATTTCAGCCTGGCGGTATCCCGGAATTTCAAAACCCGGCGAGGCAATTCCAATTCCAGAGGACATCCGCCAAGCGTTAATAAATGATGATGAGTTTAAATAAACTTTTATCGCTACGCTATCAGCTTGCTAGTTTTGGGTTTGGCGCTAATTGGGTGGACTTTTTGGCGGTAGCGCAATATTGGGAATTGGTGTAAAATTAATGAAGTAGATACCAATGGAATCAGCGGAACGGCAGAATATTTTTAACACGTGGTTTTTATGGCATTTTTACGAGACGCCTAAGTTTTTATTTTCAGTTTGGAAAAATTTTATAAGGTTTGGTTCAAATTATTTTTCAATACCCCTGCTTTTAAAAACATTTTTTTCCCCGTGGAGAAGGTATAGGTGGTTATATCCGAAGGGTTTTGATATCGTAGAGTTTTTTAATACTCTGGTTTCCAATACTTTCTCCCGAATTTTGGGATCAATATGCAGGGCAGTATTGATTACGTTCGGAGTTATTTTTCAGATTTTTATTTTTATAGCCGGCATTGTCGTTATTCTTTTCTGGCTGTTTATTCCGTTAATTGTAATCGCAGGGCTCTTTTTCGTTAATTATGATTTTTAACATAAAGGAAACATTGGTGTTTAGAGCAGTAAAAACAGAAAAGTTTTTTGTTTTTAGGTTCGCCGGAATTTTTTGGAAAATATTTTTTTGCCTGTTCATTTTTTCCGCTTTTTTTCTATTGCTTTCTCTGCTTGACCTTTTCTCCGGTATTTTTGCCTTGCGGATGTCAATTATCTTCCTCGCACTTTTTTTATTGTTCTGGGAATTATCATTATTTTCAAATTTAAAACTTAAATCTGACAATTTGCGGGAAATTGATGCGGAATTGTCTGATGCTGTTTTTGCTCCCGAAGGTTATAATTTCGCCGATTTTTTAAGTTTTGAGGCATGCAAAATAGTTGAAGGGGCGGTAAAGTTTTGCAGGCGAAGAAAAATTTATGAAATTAATTCAACATCGCTGTTTTATTCTGCAATAAGAAACGGAAAAGAGACCAAAACGATTTCCTACAGACTCGGGTTAAATGTAAGAAAACTTCAGGAAGACTCCCAGAATTTTTTAGAAAAAATTCAAAGGCAGGGTAATGCTGAAGAAAATTTTTCCGGTGATTTTAAAAATATAATTTTAGAAGCCGCAAAAGTTTGCGTAGAAAGGGGACGCGAGTATATTGGTGAAAAAGAAATTTTAATTGCCCTCGCCCGACATGACGAATTTTTTAAAAAGGTTTTGGTTTCAGCTGACCTAAAAGAAAAAGACATCGAAAATATAACCCTGTGGCTCGATTCTGTGGAAAATGCTATTTTACAGCATAAAAAATTCTGGACTTACGAGAATTTATCAAAAAATGGATCTTTGGGAAAAGATTGGGCATCCGGTTACACCGTAACATTGGACAGATATTCCATTGATTGGAGAAACGTTGTTTCAAGGTGGACATTTAAGGAAGTTATCGGAAATAAAAAAGAAATAGAGCAGGCGGAAATTATTTTAGCCATGGATAATTTGAGCAATGTTTTGCTGGTTGGAGATCCGGGCGTTGGAAGAAAAAGCATTGCGCAGGCAATAGCCCAAAGATGCTATTTGGGGACAAATTTGCCTGAGTTAAATAACAAAAGGGTTGTTGAACTTGATATGGTTTCTTTGCTTGCCGGAATCCAGGATTTTGAAAAATTGGAGACTATTTTGGACAAAATTTTTCAGGAAGTGTTGATTTCGGGAAACGTTATTTTGGTTATTGACGAGCTCCAAAATTTTGTATTAGAGAAATCTCCACGACCCGGGTCAATTGATATAACCGCAATTTTGTCAAAATATCTGTCTATGAAAAATTTTCAATTTGTAGGAATTACAACCTATGACGGGCTTCACCAGAAAATTGAACAAAATTCTTTTTTCCTGCAGTATTTCAGAAAAATTGAGGTCCCCGAAGTTTCAGAGCAGGAAACAATCAGGATTTTGCAAAATTTTACTTTAGAACTTGAACAAAAACACAAAATTTTAATACTGTATCCATCAATACGAGAAATAGTCAATTTGACCGGGCGTTATTTTCCAAGCGTTCCGTTTCCTAAAAAAGCGCTGGATATTTTAGACGAGGTGGTAATTTATGTTTTGGCGCAGAAGGAAAAAATAGTTTTGCCCCATCATGTTGCTAAAATTATATCTGATAAAACGGAAATACCGGTCGGTAAAATGGAATTTAAGGAAAAAGAAGTTTTGCTGAATTTGGAAAATTTAATTCACCAGAGAATAATTAATCAAGAAGAAGCCGTAAAAGAAATTTCAACTGCAATGAGAAGGGCGAGGGCGGGTTTGGCTTCAAAGAAACGTCCGATGGGAGTTTTTTTGTTTTTAGGGCCCACCGGTGTGGGAAAAACTGAAACCTCAAAAGCGTTGTCGCAAATTTACTTCGGGTCAGAAGACAAAACAATAAGGATTGATATGTCGGAGTTTCAGCAAATTTCTGATATTGCGCGTCTGATCGGAGCCGTATCTCCCTTAGAACAGCAGGGACTTTTAACAACGCCCGTTAGAGAAAATCCTTTTTCGCTGATATTATTAGATGAAATTGAAAAAGCGCACCCCAATATCTTAAATTTATTTTTACAGGTTTTTGACGAAGGATATATTACAGATGGACAGGGGAGAAAAGTTATTTTTGCAAATACAATAATTATATGCACATCAAACGCCGCCGCCGAAACTATTTTTAAGGAGGTTGAATTCGGCAGAGCGATAGAAAAACAGAATCTTTTAGACGAACTTTTTGAAAAAAGGATTTTTAAACCAGAACTTATAAATCGGTTTGATGCTACGGTAATTTTTCATCCCCTGACAAAAGAAAATCTTTTAGCGATTGCTCAATTAATGCTCGGAAGTTTAAAAAATAATCTCAAAGAAAAAGAAATTGATTTTGAGATTACAGAATCGTTAATGGAAAAGATCGTTGAACTTTCATATAAGCCGGAGTTTGGCGCAAGAGAAATGCGCAGAGTTATTCAGGACAAGGTTGAAAGTAAGGTGGCCGAGGTTATAATTTCTGATAAACTTCAAAAAGGCGATAAAATAAAAATTGATCCTGAAACTTTTGAAATAATTATTAATCCTGTTGAATAATAAGGCGATATTCACTATCGTAAACTGTTTTAGTTAGTGTGCGACAATGATGACTATCCCATAACTGCAAGTAAGGGATAAAACACCAATTTTTAGGGTTTTTAGGTTTTAATAATTGACAGGTAAAAAGTAGTTATTTTTTATACTTCCCTATGCTCTGTTGGTAATTGATTTTTTCTGTTATAATAAGATATATGGAAAATATAAAAGACAATAATTTGGAAAAATTAAAAGAATTGCACTCCGAAGAAGATGTAAAGGCTAAAATTGTTATTCCTTATTTTAAAAAATTAGGTTATAGAGATAACCAGATATTTTTGAATGTTCCAATAAAAGCTTTTTTGGGGAGACAATCAAAAACTGTGTATGCTGATTTGCTCATAAAAGAGGGACAAATTCCAATCATAATTGTAGAGGTAAAAAAGCCAGGTATCCAATTAGACGAAATACACAAAGAACAGGCGATTTCCTATGCGAGGCAATATGAAAGAATAGTGCCGATTGCAGTTGTAACCAATGGTATATCAACAAAAATATATAATGTAAAAACTAAACTACAGATACCAGAAATACCCAAAAAAGCAGAATTAATATCTTTTTTGTCGGAAATAAAAATAAGCAAAGAAGAGATAGAAGAAGCGGGTAGATTTATAATAGAGGGATATAAAAATGTTCAAGAGATTAGGGACGCACTTAATAAATGTCATGACATAATAAGAGGTAATGACGGATTAGACCCAATAAGCAGTTTTGACGAGGTTAATAAAATTATCTTTGCAAAACTCCAAGATGAAAAAAGAAAATCCAATAATTTTAACCAAAATTTTATAAAAGATGACCCTGTAAATAAAATAAACAAGCTTTTCCAAGACGCTAATAATGATTTCCCTTCTGAAAATCATATCTTTGATAAAGACGAAAAAATAAAATTAAGCGAAAAAACTATTTTTTTAATAGTGGGAATTTTAGAAAAAAGAGCATTGTCCACCACCAAAGATGATTTAATCGGATTAGCTTATGAATCTTTTTTACCTTCTATTTTTAGGGGGGAGGGATTGGGTCAATTCTTTACGCCAGATAGGATTAAAGAATTTATGTTAGAAATAGTTGATCCCCAAATAGGTAATCTTATTGTTGACCCAGCCTTTGGAAGTGGCGGATTTTTAGTTTTTTCTTATAAAAGATTATTGGCGAGTATCAAAAGTAGCAATTTTACTCATGATAAAAAAAAGCAGGAAGAAATTAAACTGTCATCTGAATATTTATATGGAGTAGAAATAAATCCACGTTTAGAAATTGCCTGTAAAACCAACATGTATTTACACGGAGATGGAAGAACTAAAATATATAGAGGAGATGGATTACTTAATCACGCTGACATAAAAGAAGGAATGTTTGACATAGTAATTACAAACCCACCTTTCGGAGCAAAAATTGACAATAAAGAAATTTTGGATAAATTTGATTTGGGAATTAATAGGAATAACCAACAATCAGAAATTTTATTTTTAGAAAGGTGTGTTAAATTAGCAAAAGAGGGTGGAAAAATAGGCATTGTTTTGCCAGAAAGTATATTAATGAATACTACTTTTAAATATGTGAGAGATTGGATTGACCAAAACACAACAATAGATGCTATTTTTAAAATGCCAAGCCACGCTTTTAAACCATCGGGAACAGCAGGAATCAAAACGAGTTTAGTTTTTATAACACATAAAAAGCCTAAATCTTTTGATTACAAAATATTTATGGGGAGAGTGGATAAAATCAGTTTTGATGCTAATAATAGACCCGATGCGGATTATTTTCCTAATGCCTCGTGGTATTATAGAGAGTTTAAGCTGAAAGGAAAAGAGAACTTCAATAACGATAATTATTATATAGTGAAAAGAAACGACGGAGAATTACTGTCAGTTAATTTCTATAAACCAAAATATTTAAGTTTATTAAGAAAGATTAAAAAATCAAAATTTATAAAATTTCAAGACATATTGAAAAAAGAGAAGTATGCTATTGTAGATGGTCCATTTGGCACTCAATTACATGTATCGGATTATAAAGAAAATGGAATCCCAGTTATTCGTGTTAAAAATATTGGTTTAAATGAATTTTTAAAATCTGATTTAATATACATATCTAAAGAAAAACACAGCGAACTACTTAGAAGTAGGATAAAAAAAGATGATATTATTATTGCAAAAACGGGAGCTACTTTTGGAAAAGCTTGTTTATTTCCTGATTATCTTCTTAAAGAGGCAAATATTACAGCGAGCTGTTGTAAAATTAGTGTTGACCCTAAAAAAGCAAATCCGTATTTTATAGCAGAATTAATTAATTCACCTTTGGTTTATAGCCAATTAGAACGATACTCTGAAAAATCTGCTCAACCAGGTTTTAACTTGATAGAATTGAAAGAAATACTTTTGCCAGATATATCATTAAAACAACAAAATAAGATAGCTGATAATATCAAAAAAAGAAAAGATCTTATTGAAAAGTTAAAATTAAAGATTAATTCTGAATCAAGTTTGGTTAAAGAAGAATTAGAAAACTTAAACTAATATTTATGAAACCTTTACCTCCTGAGAAATCGCAATTCTTTGACCTCCTAAATCGCGCTGTCCGCACAGACGACCCAACAATTCATAAAAAGGAGAGAAGCGGTGGTTATAATGAAAAGAAAACTGGTCTACATAAGACTGCAAGTGTTTCGTGGTAAGTCCCATCAATAGATCTCTTAAACTGCGAGAAAAAGCCCTCTATTGTGTTTGTATAAACATCACCCTGCATTTATCGGTATGGCGAATACCGATATATCCAAACTTCGCTCAGGCCTTGCGACTTCAATCGCAGGGCTTTTATATTGCGCGATATTTCCGCGCACCCGTGCACCTGTGCGCGGGTGTGGTTTAAAACAAAGTGGGGGAAGCGGCTGATTCAGCCGTTTTTTGGTTTGTTACTAAAATCCAATTTTACAACTGTGCATAAATAGTGGATAAAAAATCCTATTTACGACTAAATTTGGTAAAAACTTAATGGTGTTGACTGTACCCTATAAAGTGGAGTATAAATAATATGAAGTGGAAGTAAGTGGATAACTGTGGGAAAACTCAATAAACCTGTGAAATATGTTGATAGGCCAATATAAACACACAATTGATAATAAGAAGCGCTTGGCTCTTCCAGCAAAATTCAGAGGCGAGCTGGGCGACAAAGTTATAATTACAAAAGGTATTGAAAAATGCCTGGTTATTTACACGCAGAAAGAGTGGGAGGTTTTCTCTGGTAAATTAGGCAACTTGTCTCTTGCGCAGACAGAAGCCAGGTCTTTTACGAGGTCTATACTTGCCAGCGCAACGGAGGTTGTTTTAGATAAGCTGGGCAGAATACTTGTTCCTGACTATTTAAAAAATTATGGCGGTTTGAAAAAAGATGTGGTTATTTGCGGATTGTCAAATAGGTTAGAAATTTGGGATTCTGAAAAGTGGGATGTTTACAATAAAGAAGCGGAGAAGGGAATTGAAGAAATTGTTTCAAAATTAGGATCACTTGGAATTTAGATGATTCACAAACCGGTTTTAGTAAAAGAAGTTTTAGAGTATTTAAGTCCAAAGCCAAACGAAAATTTTATTGATTGCACGGTAGGCGAGGGCGGGCATGCTGAAGTTATTTTAGAAAAAACCGGGCTGAATGGGAAAGTTTTGGGAATTGATTTAGACCAGAATCAAATTAATAACTGTAAATTAAATTTAGCAAAATTTAAGGAAAGAGCGATTTTAGTAAACGATTCGTACGGTAACCTGAAAGATATTGTTGAAAAAAATAGTTTTGAACCCGTTAACGGGATACTGTTGGATCTTGGAATGTCATCCGCGCAGTTGGAATCGACCAGAGGGTTTTCTTTTCAAAAAGACCAACCGCTGGATATGAGATATAATAACATTTCCGATTTGACAGCAGAAATAATTATTAACGACTGGCAAGAAGAACAAATAAAAAAGATTTTAGAAGAATACGGAGAGGAACGTTTCGCAAAACAAGTTGCAAAAAAAATTACAGAAGAAAGAAAAAGCAAAAGAATTGAAAGTACGTTTCAGCTTACAGATATTATAAAAAAAGCGATTCCTGCAAAATTTCAAAACAACAGAATTCATTGCGCGACAAGGACGTTTCAGGCATTAAGGATTGCGGTAAACGGCGAATTAAATAATTTAGAGAAAGTTCTTCCTAAAATAGTTTCAATTTTAGAGCCTCAGGGAAGATTGGCAATAATTTCTTTTCATTCTTTGGAGGATAGGCTTGTTAAAAATTTTTTAAAAAATAAGGAAAAAGAGAGAAACATAAAAATATTAACCAAAAGCCCGATAACAGCAGATTTTGAGGAATTAAGGAAAAATTCTCGTTCTAGGTCTGCAAAATTACGCGCCGCTATAAAAAATTAAAAAATATGACAACACTAACGTTATCCTATTCATCTTGGCTCGGCATTAACTGGAAAATGGTTTGCGCGGCGGGTTTTTTGGTGGCTTGCTCATTGTTAATTATTTATGCATTTTTAATAAATGAGCTTACTGGAGGAACATACCTAATTAAAAACTATGATAAGCAAATAGATACTCTTTCACAGGAAAACAGAAACCTGGAAGTAAGTTTCGCAAAGACAGGTTTTTTGGGGTCGGTTGAGCAAAAAACTCAAGAACTAAATTTTGAGAAAACAACGTCTGTAAAATATATTAAAATTTTAGACACTTCCGTAGCTTTGGGCGCAAAATAAAACATGCTGGCATTTATAGATTAGCGCCGCGTTTAAATGAAAAATTGGCGGCTTAATATTATCTTAATCATAGTTCTTATTTTTGGAGCCGGCTGTATCGCCCGCTTATTTTATCTCCAGATATTAAACCATAAATTTTATCAAGCGCAGGCGCTTGGCCAGCAGGCAGGGTTTCAGGAAATAAATGGCTCTCGGGGCCAGATTTTTTTTGTAAATAGCCAGGAGAGCAAAGGCGGGCCTGGAACCGGAGAAACAAAAAGTTTAGCGATAGATAAAGATTCTTTCGTTATTTCCGCAATGCCAAACGAGATTGAAAATGAGGAAATTTTTGCAGAAAATTTGGCGAAGAATATCAGCGAAACAAAAGAGTCTGTGCTCGCAAAATTAGAGGGGCGAACGTCTTATACAATTATAAAAAGAGGGCTGGCTCAGGAGGATGTTGATAAAATTAAAAGTTTAAATCTAAAAGGATTATATTGGGAAAGGACGCCGGCAAGATATTATCCACAAGAAAATTTAGCGGCCCAAGTTGTGGGATTTATGGGCGGAGACGGGACAGGACAGTATGGCCTTGAAGGATATTACGACTCTGATTTAAGAGGAAAATCAGGAATTAAGGAAGAAAAAAGGGGGTTGGATTTGGTTTTTTCTCAAGACAGACATGACTCCTTAGACGGAGCCGATCTTTATTTGACAATAGATTATAATATCCAATTTGAGGCAGAATCCCTTTTGAAGGAAGTTAAAAAAAATCTTGACATCGAATCCGGGCAAATTATCGTTATAAAGCCAGATTCAGGAAGAGTTTTAGCGTTGGCAAACTACCCTTCGTTTGATCCAAACCAATATTCAAAGGAAAAAGATTTAGACATTTTTCAAAATTCAGCCCTCCAAAAACTTTTTGAGCCGGGATCTGTGATGAAGCCATTTACTATGGCGGTCGGAATAAACGAGGGGAAAATAACGTCAGATACAACTTTTACTGATTTGGGATTTGTAAAAATAGGCGTAGAAACAATTTATAATTTTGCTCGGGAAAAATATGGCAAACAGACGATGACTGGAGTTTTAGAAAAATCAATCAACACTGGAGCCGTTTTCGTTGAACAAAAAATTCCTCATATTACCTTTTTAAATTATATGGATAACCTCGGTTTTTTTAGAAAAACTGACGTTGATTTGCAGGGCGAAGTTTATTCTAAAAATGATTTGTTAAAAAACGGTCCTGATGTTGAATACGCCACAGCAGCCTTCGGGCAGGGGATTGAGATCACGCCCATGCAGCTTATAAGGGGTTTTTCTATTTTTGCTAACAAGGGTAAATTAATAAAACCTTATGTAGTGGAAAAAATTGTTCAAGATAAGAGGGAAACATATACAAAATTACCGCCGCAAGAGCAAATTGTTTCAGAAATTACCGCCTCTGAGGTCGCAACAATGATGATAAACGTTGTAGAAAAAGGATATGGCAGCGGAGCTAAAATTTCCGGCTATTATTTAGCCGGTAAAACGGGCACCGCAGAAGTTCCTCTGAAAAATGGCAAAGGATACGAACCGAACAAAACAATACAGAGCTTCATCGGTTTCGGCCCGGCGTTAAATCCAAAATTTTTAATACTTGTAAAATTAGACGACCCGAAAGTTCCCAAGTCCAGTTTATCTGCCGTCCCGGTATTTAAGAAATTGGCGCAGTATATAATAAACTACTGGCAAATTCCGCCTGATTATGATACAAATCAAAAGCAATGAGCGAAATAATTATTTTTACGGAAAAAAATAATATGCCCGGCATTAAAGAAATTTTAAAAACCTTAACCCCGGATGTTGAGGTTGATTTTATCTGGCAGGACAACATCGATAAAATAAAAAACAGGTATGCCTCAGGTGAAACTCATTTGATTTTTAATAATGATTATTTAGAATCGCGCGAAGCCTGCAAATTTCTGGAATTTAAAAAAGCGAGCTTCGGTTTTTCTGACCGGGCAGATTTTTTTGCATCAGACCAAATGAAAACTGAAGACGGAATCAGTTTTAAATTGAATTATAAGGGGAATTGTGTGCCTTTTTGGATTAAAAGTCCGTTTGATAATGAAAAAATATATAATGTTTTGGCGGCAGTTTGCGTAGCAGTAATTTCCGGATTGAATGTTGTGGAAATATCGGAACGTATAAGAATTTAAAATGTGGCGGCCCCAACCAGATTTGAACTGGTGTTACTTGCTTGAGAAGCAAATGTCCTAGACCAGGCTAGACGATGGGGCCCTCTATTTAATAATATTTTAGCATAAAAATAATTATTTGTCTAAATTTTATACACTTGCGGGCAATACGGATACACGGTAAAATAAGGGAATATCTATGTTCGACAAAGAACTATTCAAAAATTATATTTATCCCATCGCTACTTTATCAGGCAGTATTATCGGCGTGGGAATTTTTTCTTTGCCGTATGTTGCATTAAAATCCGGCATATGGGCAATGCTCGGATATTTTTTGGTTTTGACATTATTGGTGATAATTATTCATCTAGTTTTTACTGAAATAAGCCTAAAAACTCCGGATTTTAAAAGATTTCCAGGGTTTGTGGGGCACCATTTAGGAAAGGCGGCGGAGGCGGTATCTCTAGTGACAATAACCTTTGGAGCCTTCGGTGTTTTGCTCGCATATTTGATAATCGGAAGTGAATTTTTGGCAGGTATATTTCAGCCATATTTTGGCGGAAGCATATTTTTGTATGCAATTTTATATTTTACTGCCGTGAGCATTATTATAGGGCTTGGAATAAAAATAGTTTCCAGGGTTGAATTTTGGGCATTAACTTTGCTGTTTCTGTCTTTGTTATTTATTTTTGTAAAAGGATTTTCGCAAATAAAAATCGGCAATATCTTTTTGTCACCCTCTGTCGTCGATTGGAAAAATTTATTTTTGCCCTACGGGGCAATTATGTTTGCTTTATGGGGCACGAGTTTAATTCCGGAGGTGGAAGAAATGCTGGGGGATCATTCGGCTAACTCGGGACGAGGCAAAGATTCAATTAGAAACATAGTTATAATTTCTACCTTGATTCCTGCAGTTGTTTATGTTTTATTTACCGTTTTAATTTTAGGAATTACAGGAGGAAGAACAACGGAAAGCGCCTTAACCGGTCTTAAATTTTTCTTGGGGAATAGCGTTTTTTTAATTGCCCTTTTTGCCGGAGTTGTTACAACTTTTACGGCTTTTATATCGCAGGGGCTTACTTTAAAAAAAGTTTTAATATATGATATGGGAATTAAAAATAAACAGGCGTTTATTATTATCTGTCTTACTCCGTTGGTTCTTTTTTTACTTGGGCTAAAATCGTTTGTTCCCCTGCTGTCTTTTATAGGAGGAATTCTACTTGGCATAGACGGTATTTTAATTTTGTTAATGTACAAAAAAATCGGCGGTAAAAAAATAATAATTTATCCCTTGTCGTTAGTTTTTTTGCTGGGAGTAATTTATGAAATAATATATTTCATAAAATAAATGGTTTTTCAAATTATAATTTTTATTGTGTCGGTGTTTGTTCTGTCGTGGCTAAGCTCGCATTTAGTTAAAACTTTAGTTGATATAGCAAAATATCTGCATTGGCGGGAATTCATAATCGCTTTTTTTGTGATGGCTTTTGCCGCCTCTTTGCCAAACTTGTTTGTTGACCTCAACGCTGTCCTACATGGCCTTCCAGAGATAGCATTTGGAGATATCATCGGAGGAAATTTAGTTGATTTAACCTTGGTTACCGCAATAGCCGTATTTTTTACAAAAAAAATATTGCCGGCTAACAGCAGGTTGGTTCAAGGAAGCGCCCTCTTTACTATTTTAATTGCAGTATTGCCGCTATTGATGATTTTAGACGGGAATTTATCAAGAATTGACGGATTAATTTTAATTTTTGTTTTTTTCCTTTACAGTTATTGGATATTCACTAGAGAAGAAAGATTCAAAAAGTTTTATAAAAAAGACCGTGGCGGCAAATCTATAAAAGGAAAATTCGGTTTTTTTATGAATTTAGGAAAAATGATTCTTCTCTTGTCGCTTCTTTTATTTGCTTCCTTCGGGGTAATCAATTCGGCTCAATTTTTTTCAGATAAGCTCGGCATTTCCCTTTCTTTAGTCGGAATTTTAATCGTTGGATTGGGAAATTGTTTTCCGGAAACTTATTTTTCAATTGTTTCGGCAAAAAAGGGGGAGGGCTGGATGGTTTTGGGAGATTTAATGGGTTCGGTGGTTATTTGTTCCACATTGGTTTTGGGAATTGTTGCAGTAGTCGCTCCTTTTGAGATAAAAGATTTCTCGCCCTTTTTAATCGCGAGAGCGTTTACGTTAATTGCGGCCATGCTCTTTTTTATTGTAATTAAAACCGGCCAGAAAATCACCAAAAAAGAGGGGCTGTTTTTATTGTCTATTTATATGGCATTTCTCCTAACAGAGATTTTCATTAAGATCTAACGAATATAAGTTAAAAGGATGCCGATGATACAAAAAATGGATTTTTCAAAATATACTAAATTAGACCTGGCGGAAGTTTTTGATGATTTGGAAACGAGAGAGCAAGGACTCTCAGAGAAAGAAGCTGTTTTAAGGCAAAAGAAATATGGTTTAAACGAAATAAGGGCGCGAAATATTAGCGCAGTAAATATATTTATACGGCAGTTTAAATCGCCGTTTTTTTATCTTCTTTTTGCGGCTGTCATAATATCTTTTTTAATTGGAGAAAGAATAGAAAGCTTAGCCGTTTTGGCTTTTGTCATTATAAATGTCGCAATCGGATTTTTTCAGGAATTCAGGGCTGAAAAGGCGGTTTTTCTGTTAAATAAGCTCATTCCTCAAAAAGTTAAAATTGTGCGAAACGGAGCAGAGGAATTTATAGAGAAAAAGTATTTGACGCCCGGGGACATAGTTTTACTGGAGGCCGGGGACATTGTGCCAGCTGACCTGCGGGTTATAAAGGCGCATAATTTTTTAGCGGATGAATCAGTCCTGACCGGAGAGTCCGCGCCTATTTTGAAGCATTCTGAAAAATTATTAAAAGAAGAGAAAGATATTTTTAAAGCAAAAAATATTCTTTTTGCCGGGACTTCTGTTGTATCCGGCAAAGCTAAAGCCACAGTTGTGGCAACGGGAAAAGATACTTTTTTGGGCGATATTGTAAAAATAGTTTCCGGTGAAGATAAAAAAAGCGCTTATGAAAAAAATATTCTTTATTTTTGCAGATTGATTTTACGAATTGTCTCAGTAACGATTATTTTAGTTTTTTTGGCGAATATAGCCCTAAAAGGATTGAGCGATTTTATGGAGCTTTTGCTTTTTTCCGTTGCATTAATTGTAAGCATTTTGCCGGAAGCTTTGCCGGCTGTTGTTACATTTGCCTTGGCGCAAGGGAGTCTGAAAATGGCAAAGGAGCATGTTGTCGTCAAAAGATTATCCGCTATTGAGGACCTGGGAAATATTGAAATTTTATGTACCGACAAAACCGGAACTTTAACGCAAAATAAACTTTCGCTGGAAAAAATTGTTACCTCTGATAAGAAAAAATGCCTTTTATACGGAATTTTAAGTTCAGGAGAAAATTTAAAAGCAAAGAAGGTTTTAAATCCTTTTGACTCGGCAATTTTTAAACGGGCGTTCGATGAGATTTTTAGGGAATCTAAAAAATTTATTATTATTTCAGAGCGTCCGTTCAATTCATTGCGGATGAAATCCACCGGTTTGGTTGAAAGCATGTCCGCCTCGTCTAAAACCTCCCCTAACAAAGAAAGAATTTTAATTGTAAAAGGCGCGCCGGAAAATATCCTAAAAAACTGCGTAAAGTTTAATGGCAATTTTAAACCCTCCGAATTAAAGGAAGATACGGAAAAAGAGGGGTTGGATGGAAAAAGAGTTTTAGCGGTGGCTTACAAAAAATTAAACACGATAAAGCCACGTTATGCAGGGAATACCTTAAAGTTATTTCATCATCCAAAAGACGATATAAAAGAGTCGGATGAAAGAGGGTTAACTTTTTTGGGTTATTTTGTTTTTGAGGACCCGCTGAAATCCACTGCGGAAGAAGCAATAAAATTATCAAAAAAATTAGGAGTTGCTATAAAAATTATTACGGGAGATTCAAAACAGGTGGCAGGCTATGTGGCAAAAAAAACCGGTTTAATAAAAAACAGCCAGAGCGTTATTTCCGGAGAACAGCTTAAAAAATTATCTGCGGAAGATTTTGAGGATGCCTGCGGAAGAGAGCTGGTTTTTGCAAGAATTTCTCCGGAATTAAAACATAAAATAATAAAAACTCTGCAAAAAAAATATGCCGTCGGATTTATGGGTGAGGGCATCAATGACGCGCCGGCCCTAAAAACAGCTAACGTGGGCATTGCTGTGCTGGAGGCATCAGACATCGCCAGAGAGGCATCGGATGTTGTTCTTCTACGTAAAGATTTGCGGGTCATTGTTAACGGCATTAAGGACGGTCGAGCCATTTTTTCTAATATCAACAAGTATATAAAATGCGCGCTGGCAAGCAATTTCGGAAATTTTTATTCAATTGCCGCCATCTCTTTATTTATAAATTTTTTACCGATGTTGCCCGTACAAATTTTACTGGGAAATCTTTTATCAGATTTGCCGCTAATTTTTGTTGCAACAGATTCAATTGATATAGAGGAATTAAAAAAGCCGAAAATGTGCCAACTGCATAATGTTTTGCCGTTAATAATTTCATTGGCCCTGGTTAGCACGGTTTTTGATTTTATATTTTTTGCAATTTTTTTCAGGCAGGCGCCTGCAGTAATTCAAACATTGTGGTTTATTGAAAGTATTTTGACTGAAATTTTATTGATATTCATAATCAGGACTCGCGGCAAATTTTGGAAAGCAATAAGGCCAAGTTTTTGGCTGTTTTTCTTTACTATAATAGACGGAATATTTATTGTGGCCCTGCCATTTTTGAATTTTGGGCAAAACTGGTTCCATTTTGTCACTCCGCCAATTATGCCTTTGTTGATAGTGTTTTTCCTTATCGGATGCTATTTTGCAACAAGCGAAATTGTAAAACTAATCTATTTTCATTATTGGTGTCCAAAAGATTCTGTGGTATGCTAAATAAAAAGTATGATAGATAAAAAACAAAATGGCCAATTTTTTACTAAAAATTCAGATTATATACTGAATAGTTTTTCTCAATTTATAAAAAATAAAACAGCGGTCGATCCATTTGCAGGAAATAAGGATTTGATAGAATGGGCTAAAAGGAACGGAGTTGAAAAAATAATTGGATATGATGTAGATCCAAAATATATAGATAATAAGGCGGTTTTTTATAACGACAGTATAATAAATTCTAAAAAATACAAATTTATAATTACTAATCCTCCATATCTGCATAAAAATAAAGCTTACAAAGAAATAAAAGAAAAATATTTTTCTGGAAAAAACGTTATTTTTGAAGATTTATATCAAGCATCGATTTTTTCAATTTTAAACTGCGAGGAGGGAATTATTGTAGTGCCGTTAAATTTTCTTTGTGCGGAGAACTCACATAGAATAAGGAGTTTATTTTTTGATAAGTTTGAGATTATAAAATTGAATATTTTTTCTGAGCAAGTTTTTGATGATACGACCTACAATGTGATTTCATTCTATTTTAAAAAAAAGGAAAAGCCGGCGAGCATCAATAAAATATCGGCAACCATATTTCCTGGTCGGGAAAATATAGATTTGATATTAGAGGAAAGATTTAATTGGCAGTTTGGCGGAGATTTTGTTAATAGGGTTGCTAAAACTAGAAATCAATTAGGCATATATCGTTTAACCGAAAATTATCTTGAATCGGGTGAATATAAAATAGAAATGGCCCTGCAAAATATCAAGGATAAGATAAACTATCCAGTGAGTAAAACATTTAAAGAGAAAATGGAAAAAAATATTATATTTCTAAGGGCCATAGATAGTAAAAATGGAAAAAAAATTCAGCTTGAAGATATAAGAAATTATGATATTGTGGGATTGGTAGGTAAAAATACATCTCGTAATATGGCTCATCTTATTTTTGAAAAAGAGTTGCCCGTAAGCGAACAAGTAGAGCTTATGAATGAGTTTAACCGACAACTCAATAGGGAAAGAAATAAGTATTTTTCTTTTTTTCTAACTAATTTTAGGGATAACAATAGGAAAAGAATATCTTTTGATATGGCATATAAATTTTTAAATTATATTTATAATGAAAAAATCGCAAGACAATCTGTTTTACTTTGATGTTTCTAAAAATAATCCAGAAAAGATTCTGGATAAGTTTTATGTATTTGATGAAAAGAATCTGCATCTCGGAGAGTATATTTCAAATACAAAAGATGTAAAAAATATTTTGATAACTATCAGAACTTTGCAAACAAAAAATGAAAATGAGGAGGTTGTAGATAAATATTTTCTAGAACTTTCGCGAATAATGAACAAGTTTTCTAATTGTTCGGAATTTGCCTGTTTCATAAATGCCTGCGACAGTTTTTTGGATTATGCTAAAAATGACATTGCTTTGCTTAAAAAAATAACAAATCTTTATTTTGAAAAAAGAGTTTTAAATGAAACGGTTCCAGAAGAATGGATTCAGGCTATTATTGATTCGAACGCTCCGGCAAAAAAAGGGAAATGCGGAGAAAATAAGCTTTTATGGATTTTAGGTAAGAGTGGTTTTGCTGAAGTATTCGGTTGGGAAGATTTTTTGAAGAAGCAAAAATGTGTTGCAAAATTTTCTAGCATTTTCAGCATAAAGGATGTTAGAAAGCGATTGGGGATCAAGTTGGCAACAAAAAAACAGGATAAAAAGTTGGACCTAATTATTAAGTTTGAGAATAGAATATATATATGCGAAGCTAAGCATTTAAATACAGGTGGCGGCGGGCAGGACAAACAAATTTCTGAACTCATTGAGATAGTAAGCCTAAAAGAGAAAAATAAAAATATTTCCTACATATCTTTCCTTGACGGGGTTTATTCTAATATTATTATAGGCGGTGCTGACGGAGGAGGAAAACTTATAAAGCAAAGGCAGGAAATTAAAAAATATTTGAAAAAAAATTTAAGCAACTTTTGGGTGAATACGGCAGGGTTCGTTGCTTTATTTGAAAATAAATAATTATGGATTTAACAACAGTACTTTTAATTATAATTGCAGCCGGGGTTGTGGTTGCTATTTTCCTTCAATTAAGAGGGAAAGAAGAGCCGGAAAAGAAAGACGATGGTTCGTTTTTGCTTTTGCAACAGCAGATGAACCAGATTTCGCAGGCAGTTGATTTAAAGTTATCTGAGGCAAATAAAAACGCGCAAGATCAATTTAAGCATTCTGCTTACATTGTAAAAAATGTTACTGAAAAATTGACACAGCTGGACGAAACAAACAGGCAGGTCGTGGGGTTTGCCGACCAACTAAAAAGCCTACAGGATATTTTAAAAAATCCAAAACAGCGGGGGATTCTTGGCGAATATTATTTGGAAACTGTTTTAAAAAATGTTTTGCCGCCAGGCTCTTTTCAGATGCAGTACAGTTTTTCAAACGGTGAAATAGTTGACGCGGTTGTTTTTGTTGATAAAAGGATAATTCCGGTTGACTCAAAATTTTCTTTGGAAAATTATAATAGAATGCTGCAGACAAACGACACGGCAGAAAAAAAGAGGCTTGAAACAGCATTTGTTAATGACTTAAAATTGAGAATTGACGAGACCTCAAAATATGTAAGGCCGGAAGAAAAGACAATGGATTTTGCATTTATGTTTATTCCTTCTGAGGCCGTTTATTACGACTTGCTGATAAATAAGGTTGGGGTTGTTGCCGAGGACACAAATAATTTAATTTATTATGCCGGAAAGAAAAAAGTTATTGTTGTTTCACCAACCTCGTTTTTAGCATATTTGCAAACGGTTTTGCAGGGATTAAGAAACCAGAAAATTTCTGAACAGGCC
>Ga0075913_101_pt1 | contig 19434 bp, 31 predicted proteins | sample RifGroA2_FD_68332 | JGI IMG/M metagenome (GOLD analysis project Ga0075913, IMG submission 68332) | Parcubacteria bacterium GW2011_GWA2_37_10 | reverse complement strand
AAAAAGTGCGGAATACTAAACACAGAAGAACACCAAAAACTAATGGTTCAGAAAAAGTAGTATGAGGATAATTGCGCATTTGGATATGGATGCGTTTTTTGCCTCATTGGAGGAGGCGGGGAGCGAGATATTTTATGGTAAGCCTATTGTTGTGGGAGCCGATCCAAATTCGCCAGCTGGCGAGGGAAAAGGCAGAGGAGTTGTTTCAACCGCAAATTATAAAGCCAGAGAATATGGGATACATTCTGCTTTACCCATTTCAACTGCTTGGCAATTATCGCAAAAGGCAAAAGCAGAAGGAAAGCCGGAAGCCATATTTTTACCGGTAGATTTTGAAAGATACGGCAAGGCTTCAAGAGAAATTTTTAAAATTATCAAGAAGTATTCTAATTTAGTGGAGCCCGCCAGCATTGACGAATTCTATTTTGATTTATCTTTTTTATCGTCATTGCGAGGAGAGAGCGGAGCGACTGACGAAGCAATCCAGATTTGCCAAAAAATAAAAAAAGAAATAAAAGAAAAGTTAAAAGTTACCTGCTCTGTTGGAATCGGACCGAATAAGCTGATTGCAAAAATTTCTGCCGGAATGAAAAAACCCGACGGATTGGTTATTATAAAAGAAAAGGAAGCTGAAGAATTTTTAGAGCCATTGCCAATAAGAGAAATTCCGGGAATAGGCCCTAAGACAGAAGAGAAATTAAACCAAAAAGGAGTTAAAATTGTAAAAGAATTAAAAAAATTTTCACGACAAGAGCTCAAAGAAGCGCTTGGCAAATGGGGCGTGGAATTATATTTTAAAGTAAGGGCAATTGACGATTCGCCGATTGTTGAAAATAGAGAAGCAAAATCAATTGGAGAGCAGATAACTTTTCCGCGCGATACATTGAATGCCATTTATATAGGAGATGCTTTTGAGAAATTGTGTGAAGGAGTTTTTAAAAACTTTTTCCAGTCCGGATTCAAAAGTTTTAAAACCGTGGGCATTACTGTAAGGTTTTCCGATTTTGAAACAAAAACATCTGTCAAAACCCTTAAAAAAGAAATTTTAGGCATAAAAGAATTCAGACTGGAGGCGTTAAGACTTCTTTTGCCGTATTTTGACCGCAGAAAAAATCCCCGTAAAAAATTAATTAGGCTTATCGGGGTTAGCATTAAAGGTTTTAAAACACAAATATGAAAAAATTAATAATATTTTTGTTTATAATTTTAGTTCTGTTCGGCGCCGGATTTTATTTTAAAAATAATATTTTAAATATCTACCAATCCGCCAGCCGACAGATTACAAAGAACATCCAGGATTTCAAAAGAACAGATGCAGGAAATTTGATAACGGAAGTTTCAAGAGATTTTTTTAATCCTCCTCCGCTGGAGATTAAAGGAAAGCCCAGTCAAACGGTTTTAGACAAAAATATAATAATTAAAGAGTCCAATCTGCAGAGAAAAAATAACGGACTAGCTTCTCTATTTGAAAATGCAGAACTTAATGCTTCGGCTTTGGCAAAAGCCAATGATATGTTCCAGAACCAGTATTTTGAGCACGTTTCACCCGCGGGTTTAGACCCCGGGGAATTAGTCTTAGAATATGGATATAAATATATAGTAGCCGGCGAGAATTTAATACTTGGCAATTTTGTTTCAGAAAGAGAACTGGTGCGTTCATGGATGGACAGCCCCGGGCACAGAGCGAATATTTTAAACAATCGTTATTCTGAAATTGGGGTGGCTGTGGTAAAAGGAACTTATAAAGGAGAGTCTGTTTGGATGGGAGTTCAGGAATTTGGGCTTCCATTATCAACTTGTTCAGAGCCCAGCTTAAATTTAAAAAATGAAATTAAAGACAAAAACACCCGACTAGACCAAATGTCAGCCGAATTAGATTCAGAAAAATCAAAGATAGATAATGCAAATACTAAAAATCCTCAATACAATAATTTGGTGGAAAGTTATAACCGGTTGGTTGCGCAATATCAACTGCTTGCCGATGAAGTAAAAAATTTAATTCCGCAGTATAACAATCAGGTAAATATTTTTAACGATTGCGTCAAAGGCAGCTAAAAAATGGAAATCAATCTCGGAAAATACGAACATTATAAAAGAAAACATTACGAAGTTTTAGATGTCGCGAAGCACTCCGAAATTATGGAATATTTAGTCGTATATAAAGCCCTTTATGGAGAAGGCAAATTATGGGTAAGGCCGCCGAAATGTTTTTTCAAGAAGTTGAATTCAACGGTAAAAAAGTTACGCGATTTAAATACATCGGTGAATAATATCGGCGAATAATCTAGTGTGGCTAAATTTCTACGATCGTAGAAATTTAGCCACACTAAAACTTATGACAAAATATAATAAATTGGTAAGGGATAAAATTCCCGAATATATAAAAAGTAAGGGGGGCGCGCCAATTATGCATATTGCAGATGATAGTGAATATTGGCAGAAGTTAAAAGAAAAATTGCAGGAAGAAATAAATGAATTTATGGAGGCAGAAACCATTGAAGAAATGGCAGATATTCTGGAAGTTATTGATGCAATTTCGGATTTCAAAAATTTTAATAAAAACGAATTGCAAGAAACAAAAAATAAAAAAGCCGATGACCGCGGAAAATTTAAAGATAAAATAATTTTAGAAGAATCGTAATTCAGAAGCGGGGTATTACACCCTTATATTCTCGAGAATGTGAGAATGTTGTATAATGATAATATGAAAAATTCTAAACAAATTGAAAAACATATTAAAGGAATTGCAAATCATAGAAGAATCGATATATTATTTTTAGTTGCGTCTAGTAGTAGAATAACGTTAGATGATATCTCCAAAAGCTTGAATTGTAATTTTAAAACTATTTCAGGGCACACTTTAAAGCTAGTTAATGCGGGTTTGCTTGATAAAAATTATAGCGGACGAATGATTTTGCATTCCTTGTCGCCCTACGGAAAAATTTTTGTAAAATTTATTAAGGATTTTAAGAAGTTGTGAAATAGCGGCGTCCCGTAGTTTGAGTATTCTTACATTCTCGAGAATATGAGCATGTATTATAATAGGAGAATATTATTATTGTGAAAATTGGAAAATACGAACATTATGAGGGAAAGCAATATGAAGTTTTAGGAATTGCAAAACATTCAGAAACGCTTGAGGAATTTGTGGTATATAAAGCTCTGTATGGCGAGGGCGAGTTATGGGTTCGTCCGCTGAAAATATTTTTAGAAGAAGTTGAGTCAAACGGTAAAAAAGTAAAAAGATTTAAATATATTGGAAAATAAATTTTTTAAATATGAAAAAAATAATGACGCTTTGTATAATTCACCAGCATCCAAAGGTTTTACTTGGAATGAAAAAAAGAGGTTTTGGAGTGGGTAGATGGAATGGGTTTGGGGGAAAAGTTAATGAAGGAGAAACAATTGAACAGGCAACAAAAAGAGAATTATTTGAGGAGGCAAGTATTAGTATAGATAGTTTAAAACAACTGGGTGTGATAGACTTTCATTGGAATAATAGGCCAGATATAATAGAAGTTAATATTTTTAAAGCAGACAAATTCAGCGGTATTCCAACAGAATCAGAAGAAATGAAACCAGAATGGTTTGATATAAAAGAAATTCCATTTAGCCAAATGTGGACCGATGATCCGTTCTGGATGCCGTTGTTTTTGGAAAACAAAAAATTTAAAGGAAAATTTGTTTTTGACGAAAATGATAATATATTGGAAAAGGAATTAAACGAAGTTGAGAATATTTAAAATATGAAGTTTGCAATTGTTTCAGACAGCCATGGAAACGTGGCAAATTTTAAAAAAATCGCGCAGTGGCTTAATGAAGAAAATATTAAAATTATTTTACACTGCGGAGATATTGGAAACCCGGAAAGTTTGAAAGAATCGCTGGCTGATTTCCGCGGCGAGTTTTTTGCCGTTTTCGGAAATATGGACGCAGATTTCAAAATTTTAATTGGAGAATACAATAAAATACCGAGAGTAAAAATTGAAACGGAAGTTTTAAAAATTAAAATTGAAAATAAATCTATTGCGCTGACTCATTTTCCGGAAGAAGCCCGAAAATTGGCGGAAAAGCGTAACCCTTCGAGACCCTCAGGGCAGGCATACAATGTGGTTTTTTATGGCCACACTCACCGTCCATGGGAGGAAAAAGTCGGCAATTGCCGGCTAGTTAACCCCGGCGAATCCGCGGGCCAATTTTATAAACCAACGTTTGCAGTTTACGACACAGCAGAGGATAAATTGCATCTGAAAATTTTAGAAAAATTGTAAAACCATTTTTTGAAAGTCCGAAATAGAAACGTCGGGCTTTTTTGTTAAATACAAAAAGTGGGCGTTGACTATTATGTAAATAGGGGTTATGATGATTTTATTAGTTTATCTAAAATATGCAGCAGAAATATTATATTTTTATAGCCGTTGTAATTCTGGCTATTCTGGCCGGAATTTTTGCATATCCCAATTATTACGATAAAGGCATTGATTTTGCAAACTCAAAATTCGGCTGGACTGTCCCGCATTTTTGGGAAAAACCCTATGTTTTGGGTTTGGATTTGCAGGGAGGAGTTAATTTGATTTATCAGGCGGATTTGAGCGCAACCCAAGATAAATCCGGAGCTATGGCGGGATTAAGAGATGTGATTGAAAGAAGGGTTAATATGTTCGGCGTGTCAGAGCCAGTTGTGCAAGTTCAGGGGCAGGACAGGCTGATTGTTGAATTGCCCGGAGTAAAAGATGTTCAGCAGGCAATAAAAATGATTGGCGAAACTCCTTATCTGGAATTTGACGAGCAAAAAACAGAGGAAGAAAGCAAGCCCATTTTAGATAAAATAAAGGAGTTGCAGGATGCCGAGGCAAAAGGCGAGGATATTACTAAAATAAAGGACTGGACGTTGGCGTTGCAAAATCCGTACTTTAAGCCGACAGAATTGACCGGGAAATATTTAAAATCAGCTACAGTTAATTTTGACCCCACAACCTATAAGCCAGAAATACAATTACAGTTTAATGATAACGGTGCTAAAATTTTTGAAGACATTACATCCAGAAATATCAGTAAGCCAATAGCTATTTATTTGGACGGAGCCTCTATTATTGATACAACCGGAGACGGAAAAATAGATTTGCAGGATTCATATGCGCCGATTGTGCAGAACAAAATATCCGGAGGCAGAGCTGTTATAACCGGGAGCATGAATGTGCAGACAGCAAATGACATTGCCAGAAGGTTGAACTCCGGAGCTTTGCCGGTAAAAATAGGCGATCCAATTTCTCAAGAAACCGTAGGTCCGACACTAGGAGCGGTTTCATTGCAAAAATCACTTACAGCCGGCTTATACGGCCTTTTGGCAGTTGTTGTATTTATGATTTTAATTTATAGATTCCCAGGATTTTTAGCCTCTATAGCCCTGGTAGTATATGTTGCAATAACCCTATCCATTTTTAAACTTATTCCTGTTACTTTAACATTGGCCGGCATCGGTGGTTTTATATTATCTATTGGAATGGCGGTTGATGCCAATATTTTGATTTTTGCTAGGATGAAAGAAGAGATAAAAGCCGGAAAAGCCTTGGAAGCTGCAATTGAGGAAGGATTCCACAGAGCATGGCCGTCAATCCGAGACAGCAACTTTAACTCTTTAATTGTTTGCGCAATTCTATTTACATTTGCGACGTCTTTTATCAAGGGGTTTGCTTTAACATTGAGTTTAGGCATTATCGTCAGCTTGTTTTCCGCTATTTTCATAACACGGATATTCTTGATGATATTCGTAGGCAAATGGGCCGAAAAAGTAAAATGGCTACTGTAAATTACCAATTAACAATTTCCAATTTACAATAAATGAGTCAATGAAACAATGAAACATTCAATGAAAATTGAAAATTGATACCTGAAAATTAATTTATGCAATTTAACTTCACTAAATATTCGCCAGTTTATTACATATTTTCCGGGATTTTGATTATAGCGGCAATTGCTTCTTTGTTTTTGTTTGGCTTGAAATTCGGCATTGAGTTCACGGGAGGCAGTAATATGGAGGTTGATTTTCAGAATCAGAGGCCGGCTAACGAAGCGATGCAAAGCGCTTTATCTTCATTTAATCTTGGAGATATCATTATCCAGCCTACGGGAGCAAACGGGGCAATTTTGCAGTTTCGGGGAATTGACGAAGCGACTCACCAGCAGATACTTTCAAAATTAAATGGGCTGTCGCCGGCGCAGGAAAAAAGTTTCCAATTTATCGGTCCTTCCATAGGACAGGAATTGAGAAACAAGACAGAAATTGCCATTTCCTTGGCTTTGCTATCGATAACTTTATATATTGCTTTTGCTTTTAGAAAAGTATCAAAGCCAATGTCTTCATGGAAATATGGAATCACTTCCTTGATAGCTCTTTTTCACGACATTTTAATTCCATTGGGAGTTTTTTCTGTTTTGGGAAAATTATATAATGTAGAAATAACCATTCCAATAGTTGCCGCGCTTTTGACTATTTTGGGTTTTTCAGTGCACGATACAATTGTTATTTTTGACAGGATACGGGAAAATATATTAAGAAATGGAATGGGGCAATTTGACCAAACCGTAAATTGGAGCTTAAACCAGACAATCGGAAGGTCCATAAGCACTGTTATGACCGTTTTATTTGTGATGATCTCCCTTTATTTTTTTGGAGGCGAAACTCTTAGATATTTTGCCTTATCTTTGATAATCGGAATCACTTCCGGAGCTTATTCCTCAATATTTATTGCCAGTCCTTTGCTGATAAGCTGGAAAAAATGGGACGAGCGGCGCGCTACAAACAAATAGTTACAATGGCGCGAAACTTTGAGTTTTAGCCAGAAGTTTGTTAAAATATTGATTTGGCTTGACACGAATTTTATAATATGGTAAATTAAATAATACTCAATAAATACACACAAAGAGCATGCAAAAAGTCAATTATCCTCAAATATACCAAAAGATTACCAAAGGTCTTTCGCCAAAAACGAAGGAAATTTTTAGCCGCAGATTCGGCGTAAAAACAGGCGCTCCTGAAACGTTGGAAGCAATTGGGAAAACCTATGGCATTACCAGGGAAAGGGTCCGCCAGATAGAGGAGGTTGGTTTTTCATTTGTAAAGAAACAAAATAAAGAAACATTAGATAAAATTTTCAGCGATTTTGTTGCTTATTTCAAGGAAAAGGGCGGATTTAGAAAAGAAGAAAATGTTCTGGACGAATTAGGCGGGAAAAAAGCCAAACCCTATGTTTTATTCTTATTAACATTGGGCGAACAGTTTTCCAGGGTTTGCGAAAAGAAAGACTTCTATTATTTTTGGTCAACAATGCAGGACGCGCAGACCAGAGTTAAGGAAAATTTGAGCGCTTTAGTTTCTGAAATCCAAAAAATTGGAACTCCGTTTTCCAAAAAAGAATTTTTTTCTAAACTCAATTTAAAACCGGAATTTACAGAATCGGTTGTGACGTCTTATCTTGAAATTTCAAAGAAAATTCAAGAAACAAGCGACGGTAAAATAGGATTAATTGACTGGCCCGAGATTAAGCCAAGGGGAGTCAAAGATAAGTCGTTTTTAGTGTTTAAAAAACATCAAAAACCGCTTCATTTTACAGATGTCGCAAAATTAATAGACCAGCTTGAGTTAAATTTTGCAGATAAAAAAACCTATCCCCAGACAGTCCATAATGAGCTTATAAAAGACCCGAGATTTGTTTTGGTGGGCAGGGGGACGTATGCTCTAAGCGAATGGGGTTATGAGCCGGGAACCATAAAAGATGTAATTTTGAAGGTTTTGCAGAAAAATATCGGCCCTCAGGATAAAGAAGATATTGTAAAAGAAGTTTTAACTAAAAGATTGGTTGAAAAAAATACTGTGTTGATGAATTTAAATAACAAAAAATATTTTGAAAAAGATTCAGACGGCAAGTATTTTGTAAAGAAAACGCAAACCGCATAATCAAAACAAAAGCGCTCAAAAGGGCGCTTTTGCGTTGTATTGATTATCAATTACGGCAGAGGTATAATAAAAATATGACAGACATAGAACCAATAATAACATCGTGGCTTGTCTCGCCAATAGGACTGCTGATTACGGCGATAGTGATAATAGCCATTATTGCTATATCAACGGCCCGTATAATGACCAGCTTTCCAAGCAAAGAATAATTCTATATCGCTATACGTTAAAATTATATCGCTACGTTAATTTATGGATATTTTTTATATACTTCTTATAGAGCTATCTATAGCAACAGTAATATATTATATAGTATTTTTCTCGTTTATTTTTTATTGGCACCTAGTAAAAGTGAGCTATATTATTGTGCCGTTTATCTTTGCCTTTGAATTTTTTGCAGCAGGATTTTTTATTATTTCTATAATTACAATTATCATAAAATTTCTGCCCTATTTTATTAATTTATTAAATTAACGGAATGCATGCATCACTATTTTGGTTAGAATGGGTAAAGAAAACGATTTGGGACCCATTTTGGTGGGTGATTTTGTTTTTGATAATTTTATGGGCGCCGTTTTTAAGAGTTTGGTGGTGGGTTTTTTTGCCGTTGATGCTTTTAAGGCAGTTAAAGACTCTTTATTTGTGGTGGATGAATTGGGATTATGATTATCAAAAAGCAAAATGGGTGCTGTTGGAAATAACTCCGCCAAAAGAAGTTTTGGTTCCGGCTAAAGCCATGGAAGACGTGTTTTCTGCTGTTTGGCCTCTTTTAGATGTGGGAAACTTCAGGGAAAGATGGTGCGACGGAGAATTGATAAACGGGCCGTACTGGTGCTCCTTTGAGTTGGCAAGCGTTGAGGGGAAAGTTCATTTTTATGCCAGAATGAGAGGAGAACATAGGATGCTCCTTGAAACATCTTTATACGCCCATTACCCCGAAGTAGAAATTCGCGAGGTTTCAGATTATACAAAACTTGTTCCCCCAACAGTGCCCAATGAAGAGTGGAATATGTACGGTGAAGACTTTGATTTCTATAATGGAAAACCAGACGCTTATCCAATAAAAACTTACGAGAAATTTTTTGAGCCGCAGGGCGAAAGAATTTCAGCTGAAGAAAAGAGAATTGACCCGATAATCTCTTTATTGGAGGCATTATCAAGATTAGGGCCGGGAGAGCATTATTGGGTGCAGTTTATTACGGTCCCTATTCCGAAGCACGATGAGCCGGAATTTTGGGAAGAAGGGCAAAAAATAATTAATACTATTTCCAAGCGCCCCATAAAAAAAGAAACAACCCTGTTTGAAGATTTGTGGTATGTGGCGAAACAAATTATTTTAGGCCCGGAAAAAGAAGGCGAGGGCGAATCAACGTCGTATAGTTGGGCGCAAACGGAAGAGGATGAAGAAACTGGCGAGATGAGGATATCGCTTACTACGGGCGAAAGGGAAGTTATTACCGAAGTAGAAAATAAACTAAAAAAGCCTTGTTTTAGAACAACTATAAGAGGAGTTTACGTTGCAAAAAGAGAAAATTGGATTTCGCCTCACAAAACAATAATGAGGGGCTATGCAGGCCACTTTTCAACAGACAATTTAAATACTCTGGGGTTTAAAGGGGAAACAAGGCCAAAAGTGCATTATTTTTGGAGAAGGAGAAGAGAGTTTTTGAGAGCAAGAAAAATGTTTAGGATGGCTGTTTTAAGATTTCCTCCGCTGTTTCCAAAAAGAATGTCTTCTGATTTAAATCCGATTTTAAGCGCAGAAGAAATGGCAACTTTATATCACTTTCCTATAAGAGTTTCAGGAATGTTGGCCCCAACTATGGCAAATGTTGAATCTAAAAAAGCCGGCCCTCCGCCAAATTTGCCAATTGAGTAATACTAATCTGCTTGCTAAAACATAGTTTTTAAATAGCAGTAATTATCACCCCCGCAAAGCGGGGGATCGATGGGATAATCCCAAAAGTGAGTTAATTATAGCAAATTATAAACCTATGTCAAGAGAACGAGAAGCCGAGATTAAAAATTGTCAAAATTGCAAAAAGGACTTTACCATTGAGCCCGATGATTTTGCGTTCTACGAAAAAATAAAAGTGCCACCACCGGTTAATTGTCCGCGATGCCGTTTCATTATTTTTGCCCCGACAGCCCGGAGATTGTTTACTGCGAGCAGTGCTACAATGCAGAAGTAGCGTAAAATTAAAAATCAAAAAAAATGTCTAAGGATTTAACTTATATTGCCAAAACAAATTTTCGCAGGGCCGAACAGATATTCGGAATTAGAAGAGCTGATAGGCGTCAGCACATGTATGTAATCGGGAAAACCGGAGTTGGTAAGACGGCTTTTTTGAAGAATATGGCTCTGCAGGATATCGAAAATGGGCAAGGGCTTGCTATTATTGACCCTCACGGGGAGTTTGTTGAAGAAATATTGGATAATATCCCTCCTCACCGAGTCAACGATGTAGTTTATTTTAATCCCGCGGATATGGGATATCCCGTTAGTTTTAACATTATGGATGTGCCCGATCCAAGATATAAGCACTTAATCGCATCGGGATTGATTGGTATTTTTACTAAAATTTGGGCAAATGTATGGTCTGCCCGCATGGAATATATTCTTGCCAATTGCATTTTGGCTTTGCTGGATACTCCCGGCACCACGCTTTTGGGCATACCAAGAATGCTGGTTGATAGAGACTACCGGCAAAAAATTATTAACAATCTCAAAGACCCGGTGGTAAAATCGTTTTGGATTAACGAATATGAAGAGTGGGATCCGCGGTATCGCAATGAAGCTATTGCTCCTGTTCAAAATAAAGTAGGACAGTTTCTGAATGTTTCTTTTGTAAGGAATATTGTGGGCCAAGCCAAGAACACCATTGACATTGATGAAATAATGAATAACCAAAAAATTCTGCTGGTTAATGTTTCTAAGGGCCGAATTGGCGAAGATAATGCGGCTATTTTGGGAGCTATGATAATTACCAAGATACAGCTCTCGGCGATGGAACGGGTCAGAATTCCGGAAGACGAAAGAAAAGATTTTTATTTGTATGTTGACGAGTTTCAGAACTTCGCCACAGACTCTTTTGTAAATATTTTATCAGAAGCCCGCAAATACCGCTTGGATCTGATTATTGCCCATCAATACATTGGGCAACTGGTCACCGATACGAGCACTGCTGTAAGGGATGCTGTTTTTGAGAAAGTGGGCACTATGACTTATGATAGACGGCATTACTTCCAGGCCATTTTCCGCCACAACTATTGCCCCTGCTCCTGTTATTAAAAACAATAAAAAGCGGGAAGAAATAATTAGAATTTCCCGGTCAAAGTATGCCCATACCGTAAAGTCTGTTGAGGAAGAAATTAATCGTTGGGCCGCGAATATGGAAGTTTTTGCTAATACTCAAGGTTATTCTGATCTTTCTAACCCCCAGAATTTTTCTAAACCCTTATACAAACCGAACAACTCGTTAAGCAACTCTCGCTCTCTTGATTCAACAAAGCTATACGATGTTAAATGTTCAAATTGTGGGAAAGACGCAAAAATTATTTTTGAGCCGGTTGCCGGGAGACCTGTTTACTGCAGAAGCTGTTTGAAAAAAATAAAAGCCGGGGAAATACAACCCGTATCATCGGCGAGCGCAAGAGAAACATCTGATATGCCTGAGCAAAAAACGGGACAGGCCGGAAAGAAATTAGAGAACGTTTCGGCTTTGGGAGATTTGGGCATAGAATTTGCCCCGCCTGAAAAAATAGAGCCAATATCTTTTCATTCTTTCGATAGGGGGCAAAGCGGGCAGAAGAAATCGGAAAAATCTTTCGGCACCCTTTCTACTTCGCTCGGCGCAGGCGCTCAAGACAAGCCCAAGAGGAGAGAGGTTAATCTGTCGGAATTGAGAAAAGCGCTGGAAGAGTCTCTGGACAAAAAACCCGAAAAAAATGACGGCAACCCGTCATTGCGAGGAAGACAGCAGTCTGACGAAGCAATCTCGCCTCCGCCTTCGGTTGCGGCGGAGCAAGGCCAGAGTGAAAGCACTTACTCGAGATTGCCACGCTCGTCCGCGGGGCTCGCTCGCAATGACGATAAAAAAGATAAGGGAGCAGAGCGAACACTTGCCCCGAGTAGCGACGAGGGGAAAAAACCCGAAGAAAAATCAAAAGACAAAAAACCCGAAAACAAGAATATAATAAAGCCCGGAGAAACAGTTAAATTTTAATTCTTAAGAACCGCTTGGATTCTGGGCGGTTTTTTTGATCCTCCTTCGCCCTTCGACAATCTCAGGATTTCGCTTGAAAGCTTCGGACGGACGCGGTAGGATAAAAACATGAATCAAGAAACTCGTAATTGCCAGAACTGCGCAGAAGTGGCGTAATTATAGTAAAATATGCTATAATCATAGTAATTAAATACTATAATTAGCGTAGCGATATAATCATAGTAATAAAATACTATGATTAGCGTAGCGATATAATCATAGTAATAAAATACTATGATTAGCGTAGCGATATAATCATAGTAATAAAATACTATAATTAGCGTAGCGATATAATCATAGTAATAAAATACTATAATTAGCGTAGCGATATAATCATGATTTCTCTTAAATCTAAAATAACACAAAAGATTCTTAATTTACTTATTTTAAATGAAAATGGGCGTTTTTATGTGAACGAACTGGCAAAAATAATAAATGAGTATCCTGCAAATGTCCATAAAAAACTTGTTGAACTTGAAAAAGAAGGCATTGTGGCAGATGATTTTCAAGGTATGGAAAGATATTTTTATATCAATAAAAAATATAAATTCCTAAAAGAATATAAAAACATAATTTTAAAAGGAGTTGGTTTTGAAAAAATCTTAAAAGAAAAATTAAAACAAATAAAAGGCATTGAATCTGCCTATATTTTCGGTTCTTATGCCAAAAACAAGCTCTCTGAGGAGAGCGATATAGACATTTTGGTTGTGGGCAGTTTTAAAACAACAGAACTTCAAAGGGCGCTTTTGGAAGTTCAAAAATTGGCGGGTAGAGAGATAAATTCAATTGAGCTATTAAACAACGAATTTAAAAAGAAGATAGAAGAAAAAGATGAATTACTTATAGATATTTTTTCAAAGGATCATATAAAAATTATTTAAATGAGCTTGTTTTTTGAATCAAAATTTTTTGAGAAAAGGAAATTTGAGGAAAAGACAATTAAGAAATATTTTTCTGGTGCCGAAAGGGATTTTAAAATAGCCAGAGAAAATAAGGATCCCGAAGTGGTTTTTAAGTTTTCCTATGATTGTTTGATAAAACTTGGTATTACTCTGATTGTCTCACAGGGTTATAGGATAAAAAGCAGAACCGGGCATCACATCAAAATTTTAGAGAAGCTTTCCCAAATTTTGGAGAATAAAGATATTGAAATAATGGGCGAGGCAATGAGAAAAAAGAGGAATTTTGATTTATATGAAGGTGGCGTAATTATTTCAGAGAAGGAAGCAAAAGAATACTTTAATTTTGTGAAAAAAATTATTGCGGAATCGGAAAGATTCCTTAAAAATCAAATTAGCCTATTTTAAAATAAATGGAATCTGAAATAAAAACACATTCAACAAGTTCAGTGCAGGCTTGCCAAAATTGCAGAAAGGACTTTACAATTGAACCCGATGATTTTGCGTTTTATGAAAAAATAAAAGTGCCCTCGCCGACCTTTTGCCCGGAATTTGAAACATCCTATGCCCCGGACCGTCCGGAGATAATTTACTGCGAAAGTTGCTATAATGCCGAGGTGGCGTAAAATTTCGCATACTATTGACAACGATATATCATAAATGATATATAATAATATAGAGTACAAAGTTTCATTTTATAGAGACAATAAGGGCAAAAGTTCGGTTTTAGAATATATTGATGAGTTGCCTGAAAAAGAGAGGTCGAAAGTTTATAAATACATTAAATTTCTTAAGGCCAATAAGGGGGTTTTAGACGAGCCGTATTCAAAACATATCAAGGGGAAAATAAGAGAACTGCGTGTGGATTTTGGCAAAAACAAGCATAGGATTTTCTATTTTACTTTTGTTGAAAAGAATATTATTTTTCTCCATGCTTTTCTCAAAAAAACTCCTAAAACTTCCGTGCGTGAAATCAAAAAAGCAGAAGATATGTATTATAATATTATTAATAATCCAAAAGTATATGAACAAAAATAAAACCCCCCAAAATGAAGTATTTATAGATTTTGATGATATTCTGAAAAAAGAATTAAAGAATCCAAAATTTAGAAAATATTACGATGAACACGGAAAGCAGCTGGAGATTGCTTATCAGATTTTGCAGTTGCGAAAAAAGAAAAAAATGTCTCAAACTCAACTGGCAAAAAAGATTGGCACTAAGCAAAGCAACATAGCCAGAATGGAATCAGGTCAGCAAAATTTTTCAGTTGATATTCTTGGGAAAATAGCAGAAGCTCTCGGTTGCAATGTGAAGATAATATTTTGTAGATAAATGAAACAAGAAACCCATTCGTCGCTTCGCTCCTCAGGGCAGGCAAAAATTTGCCAAAATTGTCCCGACTTTCATTAAAATTTAAAAAGTCATGAATAGTCAAACTAAAGTTTGTCAAAACTGTCATAATGAGTTCGCCATAGAACCCGATGATTTTGCGTTTTATGAAAAAATGAAAGTGCCCTCGCCGACCTTTTGCCCGGAATTTGAAACATCCTATGCCCCAGACCGTCCAGAAATTATTTACTGTGAAAGTTGCTATAACAGCGAGGTCGCATAGCGTAGCGATACAACGCAGAAGTAGCGTAACTTTATAAAGTTTGATTACAATATGTTTATGACAAAAATTACCGAAACAAAAAATAAGAAAGAGATTTATTTTAAATGTAAAAAGTGCGGAGACGAAATCTATTGGAATACAAATAAGCAAATGATTCATTGCAAATGTGGCGCTTTGGGCGTGGATGGGTGCGAGGATTATGTTCGTTTGCTTGGAGATGAAAAAAATCACGAAGAAGTTATGAGAGAAAGAAAAACTGAAAATAATTTAACAAAAAGTATTTAAGTCTGCAAAAGCTTGACTTACTGGTTTGATTGAGATAGCATAATAAGTGAAGTCACCTGCGCCTGCCGAAAGGGAGTGTGCAGGTTTTGTTTTTATTGGTATAATGCGTTAATGAGCGATAAAAGAGTTAACATATTTATTGACGGCGGAAATTTTTACCATTTGGCTTTAAGAAAATTAGGTTTTTCTGAATCCAATTTTGATTTTGAAAAGTTTGCAATATTCTTGGCAAATGGCAGGAAAATATCAGATATGGGCAAACGATTCTATATCGGCACAGTATCTGAAAGGCATGGCGACCAAAGAAGCAAGGAGGCCATGTCAAAACAAACCGCTTTATTTACCAGATTGAGAAACCTTAATTGGGAAATAAAGACAAGCAAATTGCGCAGAAGACTTGAAGAGATAAAAATTGACGACAGGGTTGTAGATTACAAAAATATTCTTAAAAAAGGAATAGAAAAAATACAATACGAAAGGTTAAGAGAAAAGGGTATAGACGTGAAGCTTGCCACAGATTTGATTGTCGGGGCGATTGATGACAAATATGATGTTGCTGTGGTGGTTAGTTCAGATGCTGATATTATTCCAGCCATAGATTGGGTCAGGAACAGAACCCATAAAAAAGTTGAATACATTGGTTTTTCAATAATTGACATGAACGACGAAAAAAAATCTACAATCCCGTCTTTAACACTTATAGCCAAAACAGATATCCAAAGGACTTTGGTAGCGTCAGATTTGAAACCATTTATACAAGAAACATTGTTTGGTAAAAATAGTGCTATAACGCAGAGGTAGCATAAAAATATGAATCAAAAAACCAAAACATGCCAAAATTGCAAAAACGACTTTGTCATTGAGCCCGATGATTTTGCGTTTTATGAAAAAATAAAAGTGCCTGCGCCGACCTTTTGTCCGGAGTGCAGATCGCAAAGACGCATGGCATTTTATAATGTGCTCCAATGCTAAAATTTTGGTGGAAAAAAGAATGGCGGGCAAAGTTGATATTATGTATGGCAACCATTTCGTTGTATCGCCTGAACCGTGATTTCAAAGATTGGTTGATTGCCTCCACCGTGTGAGCAAATTTTACCATGTATTTGTCTTAATTGGAATTTTAAAAATTTTGTGCTATACTAAAAATGTAATTAAAAATAATGAATATAGAAGTTATCAAAAAAAATCTGTTCCTATTTTAAAAAAATATGGCATTAAATCTGCCGCGATTTTTGGTAGCGTTGCAAGGGGGGAAGACGGGCCGGATAGCGATATTGACATGTTGGTTCATTTGGGAGACAGAATGGGAATTTATAAATTTATTGGTCTTCAGTTTGAATTGGAAAATACTCTGGGAAAAAAAGTTGACTTAGTTTCAGACAAGGCGATAAATAAATATATTAAGCCATACATGGAAAAAGATTTAACTTTAATATTTTGATATTGATTTATCCCAAGTTTGGGATACGATCCAAATAGATATTCCCGATTTGATTAATAAGATTGAAAATTATTTAAAATAAAAAAACATTAGCCGTTCCATGGAGCGGTTTTTTGATTGTTTGCCTTGCTGAAAGTACATAAAAAAGTTATGATAGAAATAATTAAATATCAAAACTATTATGGCAGAAAAAAATAGAATTCGCAGATTTAAATTGGCGCCTCCGCCTCCGGAGCTGCCTATTTATGGCGCGGTTGAGCCCGAAGATTGCTCTTTTATTGGCAAAACCAATTATGAAGCGGCTTTGCAGGAGCAAAAATTTATTTTTGGCATTAAGCGAGTAGACAGGCGTAGGCACGTGTATGTTGTCGGCAAATCCGGAGTGGGCAAGTCCAAACTTTTGGAGCTTTTTGTGCGCCAAGATATTGGGTACAACCACGGCATTTGTTTTATTGACCCTCACGGCGATGTTATAGAAGAAATTTTGCATTTTATTCCAGAAGACCGCATAGATGATGTTGTGCTTATTGACCCGTCTGACTCCAAATATCCCATTTCTTTTAATCCACTTGCCAACATTGACCCGGGTTTTAAACATCAACTAACGCAAGGTTTAATAGAGGTTTTGGAAAGGCAATTCGGCGCCAATTGGACGCCCAGGCTTGAGCACGTATTCCGATTTACCTGTTTGGCTCTTTTAGATTACCCGCATGGCACCATGCGGGGCATGATTTCCATGCTTACCGACAGAAATTACCGACAGCTGGTGGTTGAATATATTCAAGACGATATGGTTAAAAGATTCTGGGCCATTGAGTTTGCTGATTGGTCGGAAAAATACGACACCGAAGCCATTATTCCCTTGGTAAATAAACTGGCGCAGTTTTTGTCAGACCCAGCCTTGCGAGGCATTTTTGGTCAGGAAGAAAATAAGGTTGATTTGGAAAAACTGATGAATAATGGAAAAATTATTTTAATAAACCTATCCAAAGGCAAATTGGGAGAGGAAAACGCCAGTTTTTTTGGTTCAATGTTTATTACAAAAATCAAGCAAGCGGGCATGGCGAGGGCATCTTTGCCGGAAGCCGAAAGAAAAGATTTTTATTTGTATGTTGACGAGTTTCATAATTTGATGACTGAAACCTTTGAAAACCTATACTCGGAAGCCCGAAAATATGGTCTTTGCCTCACCGTGGCCCACCAATATATGGGACAGCTCATCCCGAAAGTCCAGCAGGCGGTTTTGGGAAACACAGGAACCATTATTGTGTTTAGAGTTGGGGGCGAAGACGCGGTTAAATTGGATTATGCCACCAACTCATAAGTCTTTTAAAAAGGAAATTATTGAGCAATCGTGTAAAAAGTACACCATTTCAGCTGAAGCCGCCAAAAAACTTATGGAACAAGAGGAGTCAAAAATTATGAGAAGCTCTCACGAAAAATCTATAATTCAAGGAAAGGGTAAGGGACCGGACAAACCCGCCTCCGCTGAAGTTTCCACCTCCGATAAATCTTCGGCGGGACAAGCCGGCGAGGCAAAGCCAGAAGAGCCATTAATTTAAAAAAAAGATTATGAATAAAGCAGAAGAAAAATATATTGAAATAATGAGGGAAAAGACCGGCGAAGAACGGCTTAAAACTGCAATGGATCTGCGAAAACTTGCATTGAAATTAGCAGAGTGTGGCATAAGACATTATCGTCCTAAAATATCAAAAAAAGAATTAAGAATAGAACTTCAAAAAAGAATCTATGGATTTGGTTTTCCTTTTGAAAATAGTAAAAAAACGGCTTGATAAGGCAGGCATTCCTTACATGGTTTCTGGCGGCGTTGCCGTAAGTTTTTGGGGTTTCCCCAGAACTACCCATGACATCGATATAGTCATTGAAGCACAAGAAAAAGACAAAAACAAAATTATAAAGATTTTTGAAAAGGACTTTTATATTTCCGATGAAGCCGTTGAAGAGGCGATTAAAAATAGATTTACTTTCAATATAATTGATAACAAGAGCGGGTTAAAAATTGATTTCTGGTTGCTTAAAAAAGATGCTTTCGGAAAGTCCGAATTTAGCAGAAAAATAAAAGAAAGAATGTTTGGCGAGGACATTTTTATAATCTCACCTGAAGATCTTGTTTTGTGCAAACTTATGGGGTTTGAAGAAACAAAATCTGGCCGTCGATTGCAAGACGCTAAATCCATTTTACAGACATCAAGAGTTGATATGAAATATATCAAGTCTTGGGCAAAAAAACAGGGGACAATAGAAATTTTAAATGATTTATTAAAAGACTAATGCTATTAAATATATGTTTGTTCCTAATAAAAAAGAAATTGAACATTACTATAGTCCAGAATTTGGCTTTGAAAAAATAGTTTGCCTGGAATGCTACCAGCACGGAGTAGTATAGTTATCAAAAAATTCGGGTTGAAAAACTCGTTTTTTTGTGATATAATAACAGTATAAAGAGTATGAAAAATTGGTCCACAAATACAAGAAAATTAAGGAAGGATAAGGAAAAATTTGCCATTTGGAAGTTGGAGCAAATGGTTAATTTTGGTTTGGGGAAAAAGAAAATTAAAAAAAGCGAACTCAAAAAATATTGGAAGGTTATAAATATAGATCCGGCTAAAAGGAAATTTTTGTCTTTGTTTGTAAAATAATGGAAAGAATTTTATCTGAAAACCAGCAAAATATTCTCAATATAATAAGCAAAGACAAGCTTATTTGCGATAATTTCTATTTGACCGGAGGCACTGCTCTAGCCGAATTTTATTTGCGGCATCGTTTGTCGGAAGATTTGGATTTTTTTGCTGAAAAGGAATTTGACGTGCTGGGCATTTCTATATTTTTTGAGAAAATAAAGAAAGAGGCAAAAATAAGGAAAACTGAGTATCATCAAAGTTTCAACCGTAATTTATTTTTTCTTGATTTAGCAGACGGTGATAAGGTAAAAATAGAATTTACTTATTTTCC
>Ga0075913_110_pt1 | contig 19520 bp, 24 predicted proteins | sample RifGroA2_FD_68332 | JGI IMG/M metagenome (GOLD analysis project Ga0075913, IMG submission 68332) | Parcubacteria bacterium GW2011_GWA2_37_10 | reverse complement strand
CCAGAACCTCTTTTTTCGCTCCCAAAAACGCCGAGGCCGCTTCAATATATTGCTGGCTGATTTCCCGCTCGGTAAATAAAATCGCGGGAGCCTCTGAAAGCTTGTCTTTATGTTTTTTTAAATAATCTGAAGGGAAGACGGCAATGTCCGGCGCTTCGCCGCGGGCGATGGCGTTCACAAAATCATCTTCAAAATTTGCAAGGTCTTTTTTGGAATATCTCACGTCAAATCGTTTGGGGGATACGGATTCCTGCGTGGTATCACGAACCGATATGCATTCCTCGCAAAGGCTCCGAGAAAGATGCCGCAAAATGCAAACAAATAATAATTTCGCCAGAAGAACCAAAATGCGAATTTTGCGATGCGAAATTTATTCAGGATGAAGATGTTTTTGACACATGGTTTTCTTCCGGGCAATGGTCATATGCAACACTTGGATATCCAAAATCAAAAGATTTTAAAACTTTTTATCCGACCGATGTTATGGAAACGGCAGGAGAAATTATATTTTTTTGGGTCGCAAGAATGATTATGTTGGGGCTTTATGCAACGAAAAAAATACCGTTTAAAAATGTTTATTTGCATGGATTGGTCTTAGACGGAAAGGGGCAAAAAATGTCTAAAAGCAAAGGAAACGTTATAAGTCCGCTGGATTTAACTGACAAATACGGCACGGATGCTCTAAGAATTGGATTAATCGCGGGAAACACGCCCGGCACATCACTGGCTTTAGACGAAAATCGGATTAAAGGTTATAGAAATTTCTCAAATAAAATTTGGAATGCCTCGCGATTTGTATTGTTACAAATCGAAAATTCGAAATTCGAAATCCGAAATCCGAAACAAACGCTAAATTCAAAACAAAAAAAAATACTGGCTGATTTTAGAAAAATGGTAAAAGATGTTACGAAGCTGATGGACTCTTATAAATTTTATATTGCCGCTGAAAAAATTTATCATTATTTTTGGCATATTTTTTGCGATAAAATAATTGAAGAAAGTAAAAAAAACTTAGCGCCAGAGGCAGAAAAAAAAGACAGAGCTTCCAGCCAATATTTGTTGTTGGAAATTTTAGGCGGTTCTCTAAAGTTGTTGCATCCTTTTATGCCGTTTATAACAGAAGAGATTTATCAGCAATTAAAAAACCTGCCTGCGCAGGCAGGCAAAAAAAAGTGTATAATGATAGAAGACTGGCCAAAGGTCTGACCTCTCGCGAAGCAGGAGGTCAGACTTTGCCTAACTTATCTTATGGATTTTCGTATTCCTCTTTATATTGTTTTTGGAATTTTGCCGAGTTTAACTTGGCTCGCTTTTTATCTAAGAAAAGATATTCACCCGGAGTCCAAACGAATGATCCTTAAAATTTTTATATGGGGAGCCGTTATAACCTTGCCGGTATTTTTTGCGCAAATAGCCCTCGCCACATTATTGTCAAAACTTAATTGGAATCCCGTTGTTGTATCTGCGTTATATTGGTTTGTGGTTATATCTTTTACGGAAGAAATTTTTAAATATTTTGTTGTTAAGTCTGAGGCATTGTCGCACTATGAATTTGATGAGCCCGTAGATGCAATGGTTTACATGGTTGTGGCTGCGTTAGGGTTTGCCGCCTTAGAAAACATTTTATACCTTTTTTCCCCCGTAGACCGGATATCATTCAACGATTTGGTAAACAGGGCGGTTGTTATAAGTTTTGTAAGGTTTATAGGAGCAACTTTTTTGCACACACTTTGCTCGGCTTTAGTAGGATATTTTTTAGCAATTTCTTTCAAAGAAACAAAAAAGAGAATGATACTTTTTATTTCTGGCATAATAATAGCCACGCTCTTGCATGGACTCTATGATTTTTCTATAATGACTATAGGCGGGCCTTTAAAAGTTATTATTCCAATAGCAATTTTAATATCTTTAGCCTTCTTTGTTGCTTCGGGATTTAAAAAATTAAAAAAATTAAAAAGTATTTGTAAAGTTGTAAAATAAAATACTATGGCGAAAAAAATAAAAGTTGAGGAACCGGTCCCTGAAAAAAAACAAGCGGAAGAAAATAAAGACGGAATTTTTGACCCAGATGGGGAACTAGTGGTTGATGTTTATGAAACGGATTCAAGTTTTGTGGTGTTAGCCGCAATAGCCGGAGTTTTGATAAAGGATATGGACATATCCATTGAAAAAGATATGATGGTTATAAAGGGAAATCGATGCGACCCGCACAATCATTCAGGAAAAAAATATTTTTATCAGGAATGCTATTGGGGCCCATTTTCAAGAAAAATCGTTTTACCGGAAAATATAGATATTGAAGAGGCTGACGCGCAAATGGAAAAAGGATTGCTTACCATAAAAATTCCCAAAACCGACGGAAACGGCAAGGGGAAAATTGGAGTAACGGTATCGTAAAATTGCACAAAAAAATAGAGATCGGGGCTCTAATTTTTTGTTGCTTGCGATGAGCGAAGCGAAGTGTGCGGGTAGAGGGATTTGCACCCCCATAGGATTACTCCCGCTAGGTCCTAAACCTAGTGCGTCTGCTGTTTCGCCATACCCGCCTGTTGCGTCATTGCGAGCCCGCGGGCGAAGCAATCTCAATCAAATTAGATTGCTTCGTCGGTTGCTACCTCCTCGCAATGACGAATATACTGAGATTATAATAACATAAAACCCGTGTATTTTAAACCCCGTTAGAAATTTTCTTTTTTCAAAAAGAAAATTTCTAACGGGGTGAAGCGCGGGAGCTTTTTTATCAAAACCAATGAAAAACAGAAAAGATGAACTAAAAACCAGACCTGACACTGTTTCACCGTTTCACACCACATATTTCATATACACACCGTTTACCCAATAATCGGGTTCAATAAGGTTCGTATGGTAGCGTAACCTAATCCTGCTATCGCAATTAATACTGTTCCAATCACGGCAGCAACTAAGGCTTTTCTTGCCGTAGTTGTTCTTTCTACGTTCCCCATAGAGACTAAATACAAAATACCGGCGATTGTCCACCCAATGACCACAATCCCTGTGCCTATAAACCATAAAGTATTCTGCAAACCTTCGGCCATTTCTGGAAGAGTTTTTGCACTAGCCATAAAAGGTAAAAACAAAATGCCAATTGGTAAAAATAATGTTTTTTTGTTCATTTTTTTATTAGCTATGCTCCGGCTGTAATAGCTGACCAAAGTATAGGAGCAGCAAATTTAGCAAGAATAACTATTATAGTGCCTCCGATGGCAGCAAACAAAGCTTTTTTAGCAGTTGTTAATTTTTCAGGAGCCCCTTGCGCAGAAAGGAATAAAAGGCCAGTTAGGATCCAAAAAATAATAACAATAAATACTGCAACATTCCCTATAACAATGCCGACACTTTCTACCATCCCTGTTATTGTTATTTGCGCGAATGCTAAATTTGGTATTAGTAAAACACCCAGGAATAAGGCAATAATGAGTGCCGGGTTTTTTTTAATATAATTTTTCATTTTTTTTAATTTCGAAATATTACAATAACGCAGTTTCCATTATTTTAACTATTGAGAAAGCAATTATGGCGACCACCACTCCGACCACTCCCCACAAAAACGCTTGCTTTGCAGTGGTTAATTTAGCTGGATCTCCTTGCGCGGCTAAAAATAAAATGCCTGCAAAAACGAAAAGAATAACAGCAATGCCCGTAAAAATAAGCCAAACAGCGCTTAATATATTAGTAAATAAGCTAGTTATTGTCGGGCCTGTTCCTAACGGAAGGTCGGCAAAAGCAGAAGAAGACAATGGCAAGATTAAAGCGCCCAATAAAGTTAAAAATAATAAACTTTTTTTCATTTGAAGTTTGGCAGCCGCCCCGCCGTGGCGGGGCGGCTGATTAAATTTAGTTGATAATTTTTAACAGCTGCTGCCCACCCCAACGCCAAGGCCAGAACCTATTATGGCAATTATTGAAAACGCGACAATTCCCACTACAACTCCAGCTACCCCCCACAAAAAAGCGCTTCTTGCCGCCTGAACTTTTTCTGGCGTTCCTCCTGCTGTAAGAAATAAAATGCCGGCTACGACAAAAGCAATAACCGCAATAAGACCAAAAGCCATCCAAACAATGCTCTCAATTTTCTGGATTAAGGCGCAAAGGCTTGTGATTTGTCCGGTTGGCTGAGCAAAAGCTAAAACTGGGGCCGCTAAAATGGCGACAGAAACTAAACCCGTTAAAATTTTTTGTTTGTTCATTTTTTTAATTCTTAAGATTTATAAGATTATAAATCGACCTTTTAAAATATTAAACTCTCCAGCCGATGTTAAATACAAAATACCAGCCACTATTATCATTATAACAGATAAGGCGCCTACTAATCCAGCAACAGCAGGGATAATGCCTTTAAGCAAGAGGTCTCTAAAATTATCATATGCTAAGGGGTTTTTAATTTTGACTGTTTGCGCTGAAACAAAATCCGCGGCCGATAAAAGACCAATTATTGAGAATAAAATAATAGTTTTTTTATTCATTAAATTTATTATATAATTTGTTAGTCTTTAAGGCAAGCGCCCGAGGCAACTTTATCTCCTTCTTCCAAACGCATTATTCTCACTCCTTGGGTTGCTCTGCCTAAAAGAGAAATAGACTTTACGCCAGTTCTTATAACCTGGCCATGCTGTGAAATTACAATTAAATCCATTGCCTCGCCGGAGCCTTTGGCGGAGGCGGGTTCTTCGTGTAAAACACAGGACATAATTATTCCGCCGGTTTTTGTTGTTATTTTGGCGGTTTTAATTCCGGCGCCTCCTCTGCCCTGGACTTTATATTGAAAAATATCCGTTCTTTTACCATATCCGTTTTCCATCACCACCAGTAAATATCGTTTTTCGTTTTCGTTTTCGTTTTTGGATTTTGGATTTTGGATTTTGGATTTTCCTATTACATCCATACCTACAACTTCGTCCCCCTTTTTAAGCCGTATGCCTCTTACACCTGCGGCTGACCTTCCCATCGCCCGTATATCTTTTTCTTTAAACCTTATTGCAATGCCGCCTTTTGTTGTTAAAATTATGTCATCTTCACCGGAAGTTTTTACAACTTTTTTTAGCGCATCGCCCTTGTCAAGTTTTATGGCTATTATTCCGCTTTTTCTTACATTTTCAAACTCCTCTAAGGAGGTTTTTTTAATTGTGCCGTTTTTAGTAACCATTACAAGATATTTTGCCTGGCCGGACTCGCTGGTTGCGCTTGGCGTTTTCCCGCCGGCTGGCGTTGAGGGCACCAAAGATAAAACTTTTTCTTCGTTTGACATTTCTAAAAAGTTTAAAAGGCCCCGTCCGCGAGCTACTCTTGCGCCTTCGGGAATTTCATAAACTTGTGTTTGAAAAACTTTTCCGGAATCTGTAAAAAACATTAAGTTATCGTGAGTTGAGGCGCACAAAAAGTGTTCAACAATGTCATCTCCCATTGTTTTCATTCCAACAATTCCTTTTCCTCCGCGTTTTTGAATTTTATAGGTTGCAGGATTGATTCTTTTTATATATCCTCCGGTGGTTAAGGTGACAATTGTTTCTTCTAACGGAACCAAATCAATCTCAGTGATTTCGCCTAATTTTCCTTTCACAACTTTTGTCCTTCTCTCGTCGCCAAATTTCTCTTTTATATCCTTAAATTCTTTTTTGATAATGTCTTTCAGTTTTTCCGGGCTTTTTAAAATAGCGGTCAACTCCTTTATCAGTTCCAAAATTTGCTTCAATTCGTCTTCTATTTTTTTTCTTTCCAGTCCGGCTAATGTTTGAAGCCGCATTTCAAGAATAGCCACGGCTTGCCGTTCTGTGAGTTTGAATTTCTTTATTAAGTTTTCTTTCGCCTCGTCTTTATCGGCAGATTTTTTTATTGTTTGTATTACAGCATCAATGTTCTTTAAGGCAATCATTAAACCCTCCAAAATATGAGCCCGTTCTTTGGCTTTGTTCAAATCAAACGTTGTTCTGCGAGTTATAACCTCTTTTCTATGTTCAATAAAGTATTTCAAAACATCGGAAATTGACAGAATTTCCGGTTGTATGCCGTCAACCAACGCCAGCAAATTCAAATGGAAAGTTTTTTGAAGAAGTGTAAATTTATAAAGCCTGTTTAAAATTCTTTGAGGTTGGAATCCCCGCTTCACATCAATTACAATTCTCATTCCTTCTCGGTCTGATAAATGTCGGATGTCTTTTATGCCTTCAATTCTTTTTTCCGTAACCAGCTCCGCCATTTGTTCAACCAGCGTGGATTTAAAAACCTGATACGGAATTTCTGTGATTATAATTTGCTCTGTCCCGTCTTTTTTTTCTACAACATCTGCCTTGCCTCTCATTAATATAGAGCCCTTTCCCTGCGCGTAAGCTGAAACTATTTCTTTTTGGTCATAAATTATGCCTCCGGTCGGAAAGTCAGGGCCTTGTATAAATTGGAATAAATCTTCAGTTTCAGATTTTGGATGGTCTAATAAATAAATTGAGGCGTCAAGGACTTCGGTTAAATTGTGAGGCGGAATGTTTGTTGCCATTCCAACGGCAATACCCAAAGACCCGTTTAAAAGCAACTGCGGAACGGGCGATGGCAGAACCGATGGCTCTTGCCTTGTGCCGTCATAGTTATCAACAAATTTTACAGTATCTTTTTCAATGTCCTGCAGTAATAACTCTCCGATTTTTGACAGTTTTGACTCTGTATAGCGGCTTGCGGCAGCTCCGTCATTATCAATTGAGCCAAAATTGCCTTGCGGGGCTATTAACGGGTATCGCATATTGAAATCCTGGGCCATTCTGACTAATGTATCATAAATAGCCATATCCCCGTGAGGATGGTATTTTGCCATAACTTCTCCGACAACCGCAGCGCACTTTCTGAATCTTGCAGAAGCCCCTAATCCCAGCTCATTCATTGCAAATAAAATTTTTCTGTGCACCGGTTTCAATCCGTCTCTTACATCTGGAAGCGCGCGGGAAACAATAACCGACATTGCATAGTCAATGTATGATTCTTTTAACTCTGTCACTATTTCTCTCTGCTTTATATTCCCTATTTTGCTGTCCGTTGATTTCCCGTCCTCCTGCGCGTGAGATTTTTTTTCTTGCCTGCCGGCAGGCAGGTCTTCTTTTTTCTCTGCCATATTAAATTAACTTGCTTATTTTCAGCTCTTTTAATAATTCCAACATTTTTTCTTTAAGTTCTGGGATGTCTTCTTTCACAATCTTAAAAGTGAGCTTTAAATCAACCCCAAAGTATTCGTGAATGAGTTTATCTCTGGTTCCAGCTATTTTTTTCCATTCAATTTTTTTATGTTTTTCCCTAAAGTCCTTCGGAATATTTTTTACTGCTTCCCCTATTATTTCAATTGCCCTGATAACAGCATAAATTGTTTTTTCGTCTTTAATAAAATCGGCAAATTCAAAATCTTTAGTAAATTTTTCTATCGCTTTTATATTATCAAAAATATGCAAAAGAAATATATTAACATCTTTTTTCATAAAATTTCTTTTTTACTGCCAAAAATCTCTTTTTTTAATCTTCTGTGAACACCTTCATAAGTTAAAAGATCTACTTTTTTTCTAAGTTTTTTTTCTAATTCAAATTGCAAACCAATAAGGTCAAAATAGCTCTTATCATCGTGTTTATATTTTATCAAAATATCAATATCGCTTTTCTTCGTTTGATCTCCCCTTGCGTAGGAACCAAAAATCGCGGCTTTCGCAACGCCATTCCTTTTTAGTATCGGGTTTATTTTATTTTTAATTTCTTTTATGCTCATTTTTTATTTTATAAATTTAAAAGTTGAAATCATTTTTTGGCATGTTCCATTATTATTTATCGGATCTTGTAAATTTGTGTTTTCTTCTGCCGAAGGGAATGTAATTTTTAAGATAAAGCTTTGTTTTGAAATGAAAATTTGATCCTGGTTCTGGTCATAAGCAAAGACTTTGCCCAGTTCGTAAGCACTTAGTCCGCCCATCGTTAAATCAGTAGCCGTTTTATAAATTATTTTTCCGATGTCCTGTTCCAATTTTTTTGCCAATAATTTTTGAACAAAATCTTTAGAGCTTAATCTTTCTGGGTTTGATAATATATTTATTTCAAAATCAAAAAATTGTGGCTGTGGATTTTTACTATAATTAACCGCCATAAAAACTATTCTGTTCGCTTCTTTCGGAATTTTAGTGTTGAGTGTCCAGTTCCGCGGATATTTTATTTCAAAGCCGTATTCGGTGTTTATGTAGGTTTGCCACCCTTCGACTTCGCTCAGGGCAGGTTCTGCAATTTGGTCAGCCGGGGCTTCTGCGGCAAGAATTTCTACAGAAGGTGTCTGAATTTCGGGGAGTTTTATTTGACCGATGTTCTCACCTATTTTATTTAATTTGTCTGACGCAGACCTTATCCAAAAATATCCCATTATAATTCCCAAAATAGCAACGATTGTCCATAGGACAATTTTCTTTTGCTTATCGGTCAGTCCTTGGAGTTTCTCTAAATAATTTTTAATTTTTGAATTTTTCAATTTTTAAATAATTCTCTAATGCTTAAATATTTAAAACATTAAAAAATTTAGTCATTATTTATAAAATTACAAAATTATAAAATTTTAAAAATTACGGTTGTAGCACCACTATTTCCATTCCGTCTTTTGGCAGAGTGCTTGTTTTAACAGTAAGTTTGTCAACCGGCTGAATAGAGGGTTTCCCCATTGTTTTTAAAAATTTTTCAATAGTGTCAAGTTTAATTTTTAATTTCGGCAACGCATAGTGCATTGGTATCACAATTTTTGGTTCAATTTGAGAAATTATTCTTTGGGCTTGAGTAGAATCAATTGTATATTCCCCGCCAACCGGAATCATTAAAACATCAATTGCTCCAATTTTATCTACCTGTTCATCGGTAAGCTGTTTTTGTCCCAAATCTCCCAAATGGCAAAATCTTATATCCTCAGCTTCTATTGTATAAATTGTATTGTTTCCTTTTTCTTTACCCTCTTTGTCATCATGAAAAGCCGGAATCCCTTGCGCAAAAACTCCTTTTATTTCATATTCTCCGGGCCCCTCAATTAAAAAAGCCGTTCCTTTCACAGATTTTGTGTTGTTGTGGTCATGGTGATTATGAGTAACCAGCAAAATATCAGCAGAAAAATTGGGGACTTTTAATCCTGTTTCTTCGTCAAACGGATCAATAACGATGTTTGCTTCGTGGTCTCTTGAATTAGAAACCGAAATTTGAAAGCAGGATTGCCCTGCCCAATATATTTTAGCCATACTATATTTTATCATAAATACATACCGGTTTCAACACGGCTCGACTAAAAGCATGCCGAAAAAGGGGAATCCACCGGTTCCCCCTTTTTTTATATTCCAAATTGATCTTTTTTTATTGGGTCAACCCTGTTTAACCCAATGGATTGCCATCACTTTCACAATCCTCTTCACAATCCTCAAATTTTAGTGTGGCTGAATTTCTACGATCGTAGAAATTCAGCCACACTTGTTTTGTGTAATTTAGTATTGTAAAATTAAATAATGAAACCATTGGGACGAAAAGTTTTGTTGCTTCTACTGACGGGCGCGGCGCTAAGTATTGCCTATACTCCGCGCCAATATTGGCGTACTGTAAAAATTGCAGGCAAAGAATGGAAAAAAATAAATAAAGAAGAAATAAGAAAAGAAATAAGGCAGCTTTATCGTTCAAAACTTCTTAAGAAAACGGAGAACAAAGACGGTTCAATAACTATGATTTTAACAGATAAGGGCAAACTGAGGGCGCTGACATATAAATTTGACGAAATGAAAATTGAAGATAAAAAATGGGATGGGAAATGGAGGGTGGTAGGTTTTGATGTGCCGGAAAAAATTAGATGGGGAAGGGACGCTTTGAGGGATAAAATAAAAAAATTGGGATTTTACGAATTTCAGAAAAGCGTGTTTATATATCCGTATGACTGTAAAAATGAAATTGATTTTATTATAGAATTTTTCGGGATTAGAAAGTATGTCCGTTTTGGAATTTTAGAATATATTGATAATGAAAAACATTTCAAAAAAATATTTAAACTTATATAAAAAGGAAAAAGGCAACTACAGATATAAAAATTTAGGCGTGGTTAAAAATCTACGATCGTGAGAAATTGACCACACTAAAATTTTATTAAATATTAAATTATAAATATTAAGTTTTGGTTAATTCGAGTTATTAAAACCTTGTAAAAATGGAGATTTAGTGTATCATGCAGTTATAGTAGTTATATAAGTAATACTGCTGGGCGGCAGCAGAACCCTTTGACAATCTCAGGGCAAGTCATTGGGGGCAAAAAAACCGTTGTTTTTTATTTCATAGTGAGCGAGTGAAATGAAAATTTATTTTCATTTACGAGCGAACGAATGAAATATTGATAAAACAAGTTTTTACCAATATATAAAATGATAAAAGATATAATTGAAAAAGCAAAAGATACAAAAGGGGCGCCAGCCGTCGTTTGCGTTGGTTCAACGGTTGAAGGAACGGTTGTTGCAAGAGACAGGTCGTCTTTGTTTATTGATTTAGGAATTTTGGGAACCGGCATAATCTACGGCAGGGAATTTTATGAAGTAAAAGATATCATAAAAAGTTTGGATATCGGAGACAAGGTTTTTGCCAAAGTAGTTGAAATGGAAAATGACGACGGCTATAGGGAATTATCTTTGAGAGACGCCACAAAAGAAATAAGCTGGAATAGGTTAAAAGAAATGAAAGAAAAAGGAGAGATTGTAAAAGTCAGGATTTCAGGAGTAAATAAGGGCGGATTACTGACCAATTTAGACGGAATCCCGGCTTTTTTGCCGGTTTCGCAATTGGCTCCGGAACACTATCCAAGAGTTGCTGACGCCGACAAGCAAAAAATATTGAAAGAGCTCCAGAAATTTATTGGTAAAACTTTAGAGGTTAAGGTTTTGGATTCTTTGGCAGAGGAAAATAAATTAATTTTGTCTGAAAAAGCAAAAACCGAAGAAAAAATAAAAGAGATATTAAAAGATTATAAAAAAGGCGATATTGTTGAAGGGGAAATAACCGGTGTCGCAGATTTCGGCGCATTTATTAAATTTCCATCAACAGTAGAGGAAGGAAAAGAGCAAATAGAAGGTTTAATTCACATTTCAGAATTAGACTGGCAATTGGTTGAAAATCCTGCCGAGGTTGTAAAGGTCGGAGAAATTGTTAAAGCCCAGATTATAGACATAAATAAAAACCAGGTTTTCTTGTCGTTAAAGAGTCTCAAAAAAAATCCTTGGGAGGAAATTGAAAAAGAATACAAAAAAGGAGACACTATTAAAGGAAAGGTGATTAAGTTCTCGTCTTTTGGCGCATTTGTTGAGGTATCTCCTAAAATAAGGGGATTGTGCCATATTTCAGAATTTGGCTCCCAGCAAAAAATGGAGGAATCTCTAAAGCCGGGCGAAACATATGATTTCCAGGTTTTACAAATTGAGCCAAAAGAGCACAGAATGAGCTTGAAATTAATTTCGGAAACTGTTGTTGAAAAATAATAAAAAAGGCATCAGAAGCGTCTGATGCCCGGGCCGTTTCACGCGAGAAACAGTCCTTGGTTACCTTGCCCGCAGTATATGCTTGGCGAGATCAAAGTCTTCGCTAAGCGCGATTCTGGCAATCTCGCTGTGCCTGGAATTATGGCAGAATTTGAATCAAATTTTAACCACCCTAAATACTTCGAAAACCCGACTATTTTTCTCGAAAATTCACTATTTCTTGTTCCAACTTGTTAAGATTACCCCGGAGATATTTTTATAGACTCACTCCTTCTTTGTTGTTTTTTATTTTTGAAGCGCGCGCGTTGATTTATTAAAAAAAACGTGGTAAATTAAAGTAATTAAAATTATACAATATGACTTTAAAAGCAAACCCGCTTTTCAAAAATTTTGTTTTAGTAATTTTAATTTTTCTTGCGATGGGAGGAGTTTTTAGTTTGCTTTATTTACCAGCCGCAAAAGCAAACCAGATTTCTGTTTCGCAATTAGTAACCGACATAAACCAGAGTAAGGTTAAAAAAATTACTGTTTCAGGAGACCAATTAACAATTTTATATACCGATGATAAAACAGCCGTTTCAATGAAAGAAACCAGTTCAAGTTTGCCTGATTTGTTAAACAATCTTGGAACTAATAAAGATAATTTGCAAAAAGTTGAGATTGATATTACCCAACCTGTAGAAAACGTTTGGTCGTGGCTCGGACCTGTTTTAATTTTTGGCATACTGCCGTTGGTTGTTTTCGGCGTATTTTTTTGGATGATGTTAAAGCAGGCAAAATCAGGAGCTGTGCAAGTTTTTGATTTCACAAAAGCAAAAGCAAGGCTTTTTGGCGCCGAAGGACACGGCAAAGAAAGAATTACTTTTAAAGATGTAGCCGGCTTGAAAGAGGCAAAGGAAGAGCTGGTTGAAATTGTTGACTTTTTAAAGTTTCCAAAAAAATATTTGGCAATGGGAGCTAAAATTCCGCGCGGAGTTTTAATGGTTGGAGGAGCCGGAGTTGGAAAAACTTTGTTGTCGCGCGCCGTGGCGGGCGAAGCAAATGTGCCGTTTTTTTCGGTTTCCGGCTCAGAATTTGTGGAAATGTTCGTTGGCGTGGGGTCAGCTCGTGTTAGAGACTTATTTGCCACTGCAAAAAAATCTTCACCGTCAATAATTTTTATTGACGAATTAGATGCTATCGGCCGCCACAGAGGGGCTGGAATTGGAGGGGGCCACGATGAACGAGAACAGACCTTAAACCAGATTTTAGTTGAAATGGACGGTTTTGAAAAAGAAACAGGAGTTATAATTTTAGCCGCCAGCGTTACCGGCGACACTCCTGTTTTAACAAAAAAAGATAATGATTATAAACTATCCCCCATATCAGAGGTAATAGACAGTTATTATCACGAAAACGAAGAAAATATTGAAAAAGAAACCCCGCATCTGGAAGTTTTGGGTTTTGAAAAAAAGAGCAAAAATAATAAAAAATTATATTTTGGAAACAGCGCTTTTAAAAAAGTTAAAAGCGTGTTTAGGCATAAAGTCAGCGAAATTTATGAAATTGAATATGTTGGAGGGAAACTTAAAGCAACGGGAAACCACTCTGTTTTTATCAGAACACATCGGGGGCTAAAGGCAAAAGCTGTTTTTGAATTAAAATCGGGCGAAATATTGGTAAATATGCCGTATAAAGCCAACAGAACCACTCTTAAAAAAGAAATTAGGGCACATAAATTTAATTTTGGATTTGATTTGGAGCTCCCTGTCTGGCAGCCGCTTTTTGAAAAATTTGATTCTGTAGATTATGCTTATCAGTATGCGATCGCTCACACAAGTGAAGCTTCTCAAACTCAACTGGGGAAAGAATTAGGTTTTTCACAAAGAACAATTGGAAAATGGCAACAGGGAATTTGCGGTCCAAGAGAGCTGTCGCGCAATTATTACCAACATAAAGATATTCTGCCGGAAAAAGTTAAAATTACTCCTGATTTAATGCGGCTATTTGGTTATTATACGGCAGAAGGCTACGCGCGGAAGGAAGTAGATTTCTGTTTTAACAAAAAAGAGAAGGGAAAAATCGCGGATGTTAAAAATTTGATGAAGAGTATTTTTAATATTGAACCTCATGTTATAAGAAATACGAGCGCGAATGCGATAAATATTATTTATCAGTGCACTCCCTTGGCTCATTTCTTTTCTTATTATTGCGGAAAAGGAGCTAAAAACAAACATGTGCCGTATTTTATTTTTGAAGCGCCGTTTGAATATTTTAGAGAATATTTCAAGGGATATTTTTATGGAGACGGCCACCTTGATAAAAAGGGAAGGGGTGAGGCGACTTCTGTGAGCAAGCAGTTAATGCTTGAATTAAATTGGCTTTTCAGAATGCATGGATTCAAATCTTATATTTATTCATTTATCGCAAAAAGTGGACGGATTATAAACAGCGGCAAACCACTGCAGGAAACTATTGCATGGAGGTTGGGATTTGGCAGAAGCCAAAACCCTTTGTCTGAAACCGATACAAGGATAAAGGGGTCGGTTTACAGACCAGTTATTAAATCTGTTAAAAAAATCCCCTATAACGGTTTTGTCTATGATTTTTGCGGATGCGAAAACGAAGCATTTTTCGGGGGCGAGGAGCCGATTTTGTTACACAATACCAACCGCCCGGATATTTTAGATCCCGCTTTGTTGAGGCCGGGCAGATTTGACAGAAAAATTGTTTTGGATCCGCCCGATGTCCACGACAGAGAGGAAATTTTAAAAATACATTCAAAAGACAAACCGTTGGCTCAAAATATAAACTTTAGGGAAGTAGCCGAAAGAACCCCTGGGTTTTCCGGAGCCGATTTGGCAAACGTTGCCAATGAAGCGGCTTTACTGGCGGCCCGGCAGAATAAAACACAAATTGACCAGCACGAATTTTTAGATGCTATTGAAAAAGTTTTATTGGGACCGGAAAGAAAAAGCCATATTTTATCAAAAAAAGAAAAAGAAATAGCCGCTTTTCACGAAGCAGGCCACGCAATAGTTTCTGCATTTTCTCCGGACACAGAGCCTATAAGAAAAATATCAATTATAGCCCGTGGCATGGCCGCAGGCTACACTTTGCAGATGCCGTCTGAAGAGAAAAAAATGAAAACAAAAACAGCATTTTTGTCTGAAATTTCCACATTGCTCGGGGGTTTTTGCGCTGAGCGGATAAAATTTGGCGAAATGACAACCGGAGCTTCAAATGACTTGAGCCGAGCATCTGAATTGGCGAGAAAAATAGTTAAAGAATACGGAATGTCATCTTTAGGGCCAATTTCTTTTGGAGAAAAAGAAGAATTAGTGTTTTTGGGAAGAGAAATTTCAGAGCAAAGAAATTATTCAGAAAAAATTGCAGAAAAAATTGACGAAGAAGTGGGTATAATCATAAAAGGGGCGCAGAAACAAGCGGAAATAATTTTATTAAAGCGCAGAAACATTTTAGATAAAGTTGCTAAAAATTTGGTAGAAAAAGAAATTATTGAACGCGAAGAATTTGAAAAACTGATAGGCAACCCTTCGGCTCCGCTCAGGGTAGCCGGAAAAAATAATAAAAAAGCTTAAATATTTTAGGTTTTCGGGGCGCGTAGCTCAACGGCGGAGCAGGAATCTTATACATTCAAGGCTGAAGGTTCGAATCCTTCCGCGCCCACAAAAAGCAAAAAAATTATCCACTTGTTAAATTTGCTTGTGTACCTTAAAATAACAATATAAGTATAATGATTATTTGGTTTATATGTTTACAGATTTAGCCAAAAAAGAAGCTGCGATTAAACTCCGTAAAAAAGGAAAAAGTATTCGTGATATCGAAAATATGTTGAATGTAAATCGCTCTACATTAAGCGGGTGGCTGAAAAATATTGAATTAACCAAAGAGCAAAAAATTAAATTGCATAATAGTTGGCTCAATGCATTGGTTACGGCCAGGAAAAAAGCTGTCTTAGTGCATAATAAAGGAAAAAAAAATAGAATAAAGGCGGCTAAACAAGAGGTTGAGGAATTTATTTTGAATGTAAATATAGACAAAAAGATACAAGAAATAATATTGGCATCGTTTTATTTAGCGGAAGGGGGGAAAACTGAAAACGGTTTTGCTCTAGCTAATTCTAATCCAGAAATATTAAAAGGTGTTGCTAATCTTTTAAGAAAAGTATTTATAACAGACGAATCAAAGTTTAGATGTTGTCTTCATCTAAGAAAAGATCAAAACGAAAGACTATTAAAGGAATTTTGGTCAAAAATATTAGATATTCCGGAATCAAAATTTACGAAAGCACAGTTTGATAAACGAACAATCAAAAAAACTTACGATCATTATAAAGGAGTTTGTGTCTTGTATTATCATGATTTATCTTTACAGAGAAGAATACTTTATCTTGGCGAGAAATTATTAAAAATTATAAACGAAAACACGGGCGCTTAGCTCAGCTGGTTAGAGCGCAAAATTGACGTTTTTGAGGTCGGGGGTTCGACTCCCTCAGCGCCCACAAGTTTTAAAAATATAATTTTTGAAATTATTAAATTTATTTTGATTATTGCTGGAATCGGTTTTGTTATAGGAATATTAGCGTGGGTAATAGAACAATTTCTCGGATTTTTTGAATAACTACTTTATGGATATAAAAGTTATTTATGAAGATGAGAATGTCTTGGTTGTTGATAAGCCGGCTAAAATATGATAATCTTAAATCGTAATAAAACATAGGAGATATAAAAATATGTTTAACGAATATATTGAAAAAAAATTAAAATCAGCGAAGTATAAAATCCTTAAAGATGGAAGTTATTTTGGTGAGGTTAAAGGAGTAAGAGGGGTTTGGGCTAATGCCAAAAATTTAGAAGATTGCCGCCAAGAATTGAAAGAGGTTTTGGAGGACTGGTTTCTTTTAAAAGTTCGGGCAAAAGAAAAAATACCTGGTTTTGAAATAAAAATTGGCGATCGTAAATGCGTAAATGCCTAAAAATATTTCCTGGCGGAAATTGGTCCAGAAATTCAAACGGCTCGGATTTGATGGCCCCTATTCAGGTGGTCGTCATTTGTTTATGGTCAAAAAAGAATTAAAGGTTCACATCCCTAATCTTCACCAGGGCGATATTTCAAAACATTTAGTTGCAGAAATTCTAAAACAGGCCGGCATTTCAATTGAAGATTGGGAAAACGTTTAATCACATGGATATAAAAGTTATTTATGAAGATAATGATGTTTTGGCGGTTGATAAACCTGCGGGGGTTGTTGTTTTTGAAGAGATTGCTTCGTCGCCCGAAGCTCCTCGCAATGACGAAATAAAAAGAGAAACGTTAATTGACGCTCTAATTGAAAAATTTCCCAATCTTACAAACACCGGGTGTTTGCCGAGATATGGGGTGGTGCACAGGCTGGATAAAGGCACTTCAGGGGTTTTGTTGGTGGCGAAAACAAGTGACAGTTTGATTTTTTTGCAAAAACAGTTTATAAATAGAGAGGTACAAAAAAAATACACATGTTTGGTTGAGGGAGATGTAAAAGAGGATAAAGGTGAAATTAAAACTTTAATTGGTCGTTCTCCCATGGATATGCGAAAACAAAAAGCATATTCGCTAAATGAAGCAGGACCTGGCAAAAGAGAGGCAATTACGGAATACAAGGTGATTGGAAGATATAGTGAGAGCCCCACTTCGCCAAGGCTCCGCGGGGCGACTAAAGTAAATGAATTTACTTTAGTCGAAGTGCAAATTAAAACAGGAAGAAAGCACCAGATAAGATGCCATTTGTCTTATATCCACCATCCGATTGCAGGAGACAAAATGTATGGCTTCAAAAATTCTCCTGTGCCGGGTGGATTAACCAGACAATTTTTGCACGCAGGGTATTTAAAAATTAAATTGCCAAATAGCAAGGTTCGGGAATTCAAGTCAAAATTGCCAGAAGATTTGCAACAAGTTTTACAAAATTTAAAAATATAAAAAGTTAAAAACTTAAAAGACATGTCAAAATTATTAGACCAATTTAATAAGTCGCAAATTACAAAAATGCCCGATATTAAGCCTGGTGATTCTATAAAAGTGCACCAAAAAATTAAGGAGGGAAATAAAGAAAGAATCCAAATTTTTGAAGGCATAGTTATTGCCAGAAAGCACGGAAAAGGAATTTCTGCTACAATAACTGTAAGGAAAGTTGTAGAAGGAGTTGGAGTAGAAAGAGTTTTTCCGGTTTACTCGCCCTTAATTGCTAAAATTGAAGTGGTAAGGAGCGCAAAAGTAAGAAGGGCAAAACTCTATTATTTGAGGACTGCCAAGGGCAAAAAATCCAGATTAAAGAAGAAGGAATTTGCGTTAGCTATAGCCCCAGAGGAGCCAGTAGAAGAATCTGCGCCGGAGGAAGTTTTAGTTAAAGCGCCAAAAACAGACCTGCCCGAGCAGTCAGGAGAAACATCAGTTTAATTTAGCGCACGCGCGGGTGGCGAAATGGCAGACGCACTACCTTGAGGTGGTAGCGCCGCAAGGCATGCAGGTTCGACTCCTGTCCCGCGCACCAGAAAGGAAAAGTCAAAGAGTTTTGGTTCGCCTCGCTTGGTTCGACTACGCTCACCACAGGTCGCTCGGCGACCAATTTGTATTCAATTTTGGGGGTAAAAACGAATTGGCGGTTTCGTTTGGGGGAAGAAAAATTTTTAATCATTGAAATTGTAATTTATGAATAAATCAGAAAAAATAATTTTTTGGGGTGGTTTGATAGTTATAATCATAGATAACATTTATTGGCAGTGGTGGATTAAACTTACCAAAGAACCTATTGTTGGTGGGGATATTTTTACGGGCTGGAGCATGGCCGGGGATATAATATTCTTGATTGTGTGGATTTATGTTCTTATCCGAATTTATAAAAGGGCTAACCGCAAAGAACAAGAAAAAGATGGGCAATAATTTATGAGCATTTACCATCAAATAATAAGAACTTTTTATACATGCCAAACCTTTTAATACAATGTAGGAAATGTGGCCGAATTTTTTCTTCGGGCATTGCTATGGCTCCTGGTGCTTCAGCAACTTTCATTAATAATAAATCGCAATGCCAATTTTGTGGGTCAATGGAAAACATCCCCGATGGTACATTCCAAGCCACAGTGAGCGGTTTTATAGAAATACTTAGGGGTTCTAAAAATCCATTACAAGATGCTAAAGATATATTGGAGGGCTTAGAAAAAGCACAGGGTACACAAGATTTATCAGAAGTACCATATAGTAAGAAAATTGAATTATTTTTGGGTAGAAATAAATTAAAAATTGCCATTGCAATTGCAGTATTAAAAATATTTATTGATTTACTTACAAAACAGCCAAACATCAAAATAGATAATAATATTATTAACCAGCAGTTTTATAATCAATTCAACCAAACCATATACTTAGACAAGAGGTAGAATGCGCCGCCAAAGAAAAACTTGTGGTTCGACGGACTCACCATCCTGAACGAAGTTGAAGGAAAATTATCAGCGGTGCGGCTCACTTCGACTTGGTTCGACTACGCTCACCACGAGTCGCTCAGTGCAAGCCGTCGCCTTTCCGTCATACGACGACTGCTCCTCTCGCTATGTTCGAGGGTTGCCGAATTTTCGCGGGGGGATTTCCTCGCCGCCGCAGGCGGCGAAATGCGTTCGGACTAATTCAAATATACTGCACCAGAGGGGACGATTAGCTCAGTTGGTAGAGCGCTTCATTTACACTGAAGATGTCGCAGGTTCGAGTCCTGCATCGTCCACTAAAACATGCCGTGGTAGCTCAGGTAGCAGAGCGCTTCTCTGAAAAAGAAGAGGTGGCCGGCGCACATCCGGCCCACGGCACAAAGTGCGGGTGTCGTATAGTGGTTATTATACTTCCTTGCCAAGGAATAGATGGCGGTTCGACTCCGCTCACCCGCTCCAAGATTTGACTTTCGGATTTTTGACCAGCCATTTCGTGGGCGGCGCACAGCGCCGCCCATTGATTTTGGGGGTTTCCGCGCGCTTCGCGCGCGGC
>Ga0075913_122_pt1 | contig 21345 bp, 24 predicted proteins | sample RifGroA2_FD_68332 | JGI IMG/M metagenome (GOLD analysis project Ga0075913, IMG submission 68332) | Parcubacteria bacterium GW2011_GWA2_37_10 | reverse complement strand
AGCGCGGCCGATGGGATTTCATTTCCTCCCAGTCTATTTTTAGATTACAAAATTCAGATAGTTTAATCAAGTCCTGCGTTTTATCTTAACACCGAATTACCGACACTTGAATTATTAAAAATAAAGTTGTATAATAACGGACTAATTTTAAATTGTAAATTTCAAATTTAAGTTATGGCGGATAATTTTATTAAAATCAGGGGGGCGAGAGTGCACAACCTGAAAAATATTGATTTGGATATTCCAAAAAATAAACTGGTGGTAATTACCGGTTTGTCGGGCTCTGGAAAAAGTTCGTTGGCTTTTGACACTCTTTATGCAGAAGGCCAAAGAAGATACGTTGAAAGCTTATCGGCTTACGCCAGGCAGTTTTTGGGAGTTATGGACAAGCCCGATGTTGATAAAATTGAAGGAATTTCTCCGGCAATTTCAATTGACCAAAGAAAGGCAATGCATAACCCTCGTTCCACTGTTGGAACAATAACAGAGATTTACGATTATCTCCGGCTTTTGTACGCAAGAATTGGAAAGCCCCATTGCCCGAATTGCGGAAAATTAATTTCACGTCAAACAGTTGACCAAATTGTTGAACAAATTATGAAGTTATCAAAAAATTCAGAAATAACGGTTATGGGGCCGGTTATCCGTTCAAATAAAGGCGAGCATAAAGCTGTTTTAGAAGAAATTCAGAGGGGCGGATTTGTAAGAGTCAGAATTGACGGTGATATTTATCCGGTTGAGGAATCTTTAAACAGAAATTTAGACAGACAGAAAAAGCACAACATTGAAGTTGTTGTTGACAGGTTAGTTTTAGATAAAGATTTAGACAGGTCAAGATTGGTGGATTCTTTGGAAATTGCTTTGCGGCTTGGTAAAGGAATTGTAATTGTGACCGCAAATATAAAAGAAGCCCTTCGGCGCGGCTCAGGGCAGAAAAAACAAAATCAGAATGATTTTATTTTTTCTGAACATTTTGCCTGCGAAGATTGTGGAATCTCTTTGCCGGAATTGGAGCCCAGAATTTTCTCATTTAATAACCCTTATGGAGCTTGCCCTGAATGCGCCGGGCTTGGCGAAAAACTAGAAGTTGATCCGGAATTAATTATGCCAAATAAAAATTTAACTTTAGCAGAAGGCGCAATTTGGCCGTGGAGCAGAGCTTCCCATAAAGTTGGCAGACAGGGGTATTTTGCCTCAAAGATTTTTGAATTGGCTCAAAAGCATAATTTTTCCGTGGACGAGGAAGTAAAAAATCTGCCCAAAAAAATTATTGATATTATTTTGTGCGGAGAAAAAGGCTGGGAGGGGGTTGCGCAAAATTTACAAAGAAGATACCACGAAACTGATTCCGATTGGACCCGTCAGGAAATTGAGCAGTATATGGTAATTAAGCAATGTCCAAAATGCAAAAGCAAAAGATTAAAGCCCGAAGTTTTGGCTGTCACGGTGGGAGGTCAATCAATTGATAAAATTTCTGAAATGTCGGTTGATAAAACAAAAGAATTCTTTAAAAATTTACAAAATAAATTAAGCTCTGGCGAAACAAAAATTTCTCTGCCAATTACAAAAGAAATTTCTGACAGGTTGCAATTTTTAAATGATGTGGGTTTGGGATATTTAACATTGAGCAGAAAAGCGGGAACTTTGGCCGGCGGAGAAGAACAAAGAATAAGATTGGCAACTCAAATCGGTTCAAAATTATCTGGAGTTTTGTATATATTAGACGAGCCTTCGGTTGGTTTACATGCAAGAGACCAGTATAGACTTATAGACACTTTGGTTAGGTTGAAGGAGCTTGGAAATACTGTTGTGGTTGTAGAACACGACCCGCAAACGATGATGTCCAGCGACTGGATTGTAGATATTGGACCTGGGGCTGGAAAACACGGCGGAGAAATTGTATTTGAAGGAACGGCAAAAGAATTATTAAAATCGCATACTCTTACAGGAGATTATTTATCCGGAAGAAAAAAAGTCACGGACTCTGGATTGCTTCGTCGCTCCGCTCCTCGCAATGACGCGTCGTTGTCATTGCGAGCGAGCCCGCAGACGAGCGCGGCAATTCAGAGTAAAAGCGCAAGATTTTTGGAAATAATTGGGGCAAGTGAGCATAATTTAAAAAATATTGATGCAAAAATTCCTTTGGAAAAATTTGTTTGCGTAACAGGAGTTTCGGGCTCGGGAAAGTCTTCTTTGGTAAACGATATTTTGGCTAAATTTTTGCTGAAGAAATTTTATAGGGCAAAAGACGAGCCGGGCAGACATAAAGAAATTTTGGGAATTGAAAATTTAAATAAAGTTGTTTTGGTTGACCAGTCGCCAATTGGAAGAACTCCAAGGTCTAACCCGGCAACTTACACGGGAGCATTTTCATATATAAGAGACATTTTTACAAAAACAAAAGAAGCGCGCATACGAGGATATTCAGCCGGCAGATTCAGTTTTAATGTAAAGGGCGGAAGATGCGAGGCTTGCGAAGGACAGGGGCAAAAAAAAGTTGAAATGTATTTTTTGCCTGATATTTATGTTGAATGCGAAGAATGCAGGGGAAAAAGATACAGCAAAGAAGTTTTGGAAATTGATTACAAGGGAAAAAACATTGCAGATATTTTATCAATGACAGTGGAAGAATCAATGGAATTTTTCAAAAATATCCCAGGACTTTATGAAAAAATGAGAACTTTAAAAGAGGTTGGACTTTCTTATGTGGAGCTTGGGCAGGCGGCTACCTCGCTTTCTGGCGGAGAAGCTCAAAGAGTAAAATTGGCGACAGAACTTTCAAAAAAGGGTACGGGCAGAACATTATATATTTTAGACGAACCAACGACCGGTTTGCATTTTGACGACATCAAAAAATTAATAGCGGTTTTGAGGGGTTTGGTTGATAAAAAAAATACTGTTTTGATAATTGAGCATAATATAGACTTTATAAAGTGCGCCGATTGGATTTTAGATTTGGGCCCCGAAGGCGGCGAGGCAGGCGGAGAAATTGTGGCGGAAGGAACACCTGAAGATATCTCAAAAAACAAAAAATCATACACCGGAAAGTATTTAAAATCGTAGATTAGCCGAAAAAGCAAAATATTTCAGCGCTGAAATATTTTGCTTTTTCGGCTAAAGTCAGTTCTTTTAGAAGGATGCCCCCGTCATGATTTATTTGGCAAAACCGCATGGATTTAAGCCTAAATTTTTCGTGTCCGGCGTGTTTTTGGAAGTTGGGGAAAGATTTTTGCTTCTTTTGAGGCCAGATCCCCATCCAAAAAACATTGAACCTGGCAAATACGGTATGCCAGCTGGAGGCGGCCAAAAAGGCGAGACGCCGCTGGACGCGGCGGTTCGCGAACTTGGCGAGGAATCCGGCATTTGGCTTCATAGAAGGTGCCTTGAATTTTTGCCGATAGTGTACGCGAAGTATCGAGACCAGTTGATGCAAGACTTAGATGGATGCATTGAGCTGGTTTATGGGTTGTAGTTCTTTTACGCGCATGGCGGCTGGATGACAACAGCCGCTTTTTCTTGACAAAAGAATTTTATTCGGATAGACTGCAATATAAGCAAAATTAGCATTAAAATTATTAATCAAAATTTATGACAATCAAACCATTATCAGACCATATTTTAATAGAACCGGTAAAAGAAGAAGAAAAAACAAAGGGAGGCATTTTTTTGCCCGAAACCGCGGAAAAAGAAAAATCAGAACAAGGCAAGATAATTGCAGTGGGCTCCGGAAAAAAAACAAATGACGGAAAAATAATTCCGCTTTCAGTAAAAGCCGGGGACATTGTTTTGTTTACAAAATACGGTCCAAATGAAATAAAGGTTGATGGCAAAGAATATCTAATTGCAAAAGAGGAAGACATATTAGCAATAATAGAATAATCACGAAATTTACAATTTCCAATTTATAATTTTCAATGAATAATCCAATGAAACATTGAAAATTCAATGAAAATTGAGAATTGATAATTGAAAATTCACACATATGTCAAAACAAATTAAATACAGCGAGGATGCTCGCAAAGCTTTAAAAAACGGATTGGATAAAGTAGCCAATGCCGTTAAAGTAACATTGGGCCCTAAGGGTAGAAATGTTGTTTTAGGTTCCGGTTTTGGTTCGCCGACAATTACAAACGACGGCGTAACAATTGCCAAGGAAATTGAGTTGGAAGACAATGTTGAAAATATCGGAGCTGAAATTATAAAAGAGGTAGCCAGTAAAACAAACGATATTGCAGGCGACGGCACAACCTCAGCGGTTTTGCTGTGTCAGGTAATTGCAACGGAAGGATTAAAAAATGTTGCGGCCGGAGCCAATCCTTTGGCGCTAAGAAAAGGAATTATAAAAGCAAAAGACGCGGTTGTTTTGGCATTGAAGGAAATGTCAAAACCAATTTCTACAAAAGAAGAAAAAGCGCAAGTTGCAATAATTGCTGCTCAAGACAAAGAAATGGGAAATTTGATTGCCGAGGTTATGGAAGAGGTTGGAAAAGACGGCGTAATCACAACCGAAGAATCAAAAACCTTCGGGCTTTCAAAAGAAATTGTAAAAGGTTTGCAGTTTGACAGAGGATATGTTTCAGGATACATGGTTTCCAATACAGAAAAAATGGAAGCGTCCTTAGAAGAACCGTATATTTTAATTACAGATAAAAAAATTAGTTCGTTGCAGGAAATTTTACCGTTGCTTGAAAAATTGGTAAAAGCCGGTAAAAAAGAATTGGTAATTATTGCCGATGATGTTGATGGAGACGCTTTAACAACTTTGATTGTAAATAAAATCAGGGGAATTTTTTCAGCCTTAGCAGTGAAGGCTCCGGGATTTGGCGACAGGAAAAAAGAAATGTTGGAAGACATTGCCGTGGTTACAGGCGCAGATGTAATTTCAGAAGAAAAAGGAATGAAGTTGGAAAATGTTGAACTGGAAATGCTGGGGCAGGCAAGGCGTGTTATTTCAACAAAAGAGAATACAATCATTGTTGAAGGAAAAGGAAAAAAATCAAGCATTGAAGCAAGAATTAACGCAATTAAAAAAGAGATAAGTTCTGCAACTTCAGATTTTGATAAAGAGAAAATGCAGGAAAGACTGGCAAAACTATCGGGTGGTGTGGGGGTTATAAAAGTTGGAGCCGCCACTGAAATTGAGCAAAAAGCAAAACAGCATAAATTGGAAGATGCTTTGCATGCAACAAGAGCCGCGGTTGAAGAGGGAATAGTTCCTGGGGGCGGAGTTGCTTTGTTAAGAACTTTGTCCGCTTTAGAAGAGGTTTTAGCAGAGGGAGACGAGAAAACCGGTGTAAACATATTGAAAAGAGTAATTGAAGAACCGGTCAGACAGATTGCTGAAAACGCCGGAGTTGACGGGGCTGTAGTTGTTCAAAAAGTAAAAGAAGGTCAAGGTGATTTTGGTTTTAATGCGCAAACAATGGTCTATGAGGATTTGATAAAAGCAGGAGTTGTTGATCCGACAAAAGTTACAAGAACTGCTTTGGAAAACGCGGTGTCTGCCGCGAGTATGCTTTTAACAACCGAAGTTGTAATTTCAGAATTGCCCAAAAAAGACGAACCGCACAGCCATATGCCAAACCCGATGATGGGCGGAGACTACTAAAATAAATTGCAAAAAGTCCGCAGTGTTGCGGATTTTTTGGTTGCGTGGTAATGTTTTAGTAGTGTAGTTGCGCAAAACAAAAACGCTCATTGAAAGGTGCATAGCGATGGGTTCTAGACACGGTGAATGCGTGGGTTCAAATCAACAAGTACATTGCGGTAGGTGCACAAGGCACTATCTCTATGATGGGAAAAAAAAAAACCTGCTTAACAGTGGATGGAAAAGAAAATGGTCTTGGCGCAAACTGCGATTCATTTGGGTTTGCCCAATTTGCAGCTTGGGAAAACCGTTTTGAACAAATGAGTCATAGTTTTTATGATTACGGGCCCTGCGATGCATTGCGTCGCGGGGCTTTTTTATTTGTTTTAAATCTCTGACTTTGTGACTACGATCGTATTGACAAGGTCAGATGGCTTGATAAAATTAAATAATTAATCAAAACGATATTATGAAAATAAGATACGGTGAATTTACCAAAGATTTCTTGTTATTACTTGCTGTGGCTGGCATGCTTGCGATCGCTTCCACATCGCCTTATTTTTTGATAAATTTAGCTCGATTAGCATTAAAGGATAAAAAATTTAGACATAAGAATTGCAAAGCAAGCGATATGGCTTTGGCAAGGTCAATGGCTGGTTTAAATAAAAATAAAATTGTAATACTTAAAGAAGAAAAAGGCAAGTTTACCGTGAAGTTGACAGAGAAAGGAAAAAAGATTGTTAAAGAAATACAGTTTGATAATTTAAAAATTGACAAACCAAAAATTTGGGACGGTAAATGGCGAATTGTTATTTTTGATATACCCGAAAATAAAAGAAGGCACATGAGAGATGCAATGAGGCAAAAATTGAAAAAAATAGGATTTTATCAAATGCAAAAAAGCGTTTGGGTTTTTCCTTATCCATGTGAAAAAGAAATGCGGCTTTTATGTGAAATTTTTGGAGTAAATTCTTTTGTAAATATGATAACGTCCGATAAAATATACAATGACGATGCTTTGAGGAGGTATTTTAAACTCTGACACTGTGGATACGATCGTATTGACAAGGTCAGAGTTTTGAAGTTTTGAATTGCCAAGTTGCAAAAAATGTGAATGTGTTGTAATGTTTTATTATCGTGGTTTCGGTAAAAACGCTCATTGAAAGGAGAATAGCGATGGCTACTGTGCAGGATGTTTTGAGTACGGCTGAGGCGACTGGAGGTTATGGCTCTAGAGAGGGTGTTTACATTGCGCGCCCACCAGTTATGGTGAGAAAAAAAACGAGCGGCGGGATTTTCCCAGTTGTGGCTATTGATGTCCAGATTGGAAATTCAGAAGCCGGCGGCTTTCTTCTGTTTGCTGGACAAGAAAAGGAAGAATGGTATCCAGCAGACAACTACGAAGTTCCGCGACGCATGGTTTGGACTTGCCCGAAAAAGGAATGCAACGGAAACAAAAAGGCGCATTTGTGCGCGGGATTTTGCACGGAGTGCGGCACAGCATTGGAGCAAGTTCCACTGGGATTTGTGACAGTAAACACGCCATGTCCGGAGTGCAAGGCGCGGGTTGTTTTTCCAGAGGATAAGTTTTGCAGTGCCTGCGGGGCTCAACTGAAAGGAGAATCGCGATGAGCGAATTTTTGACGACGCTTTTTGTTCTTGGGGTTGCTTTAGTGGGTTTTTCTATACTTATTTTCTGTGGCGGGTGTTCGATTTTACTCGTCATAAGAGAAGCGTTGAGCAGAAGCCCAAACATTTCTGACTTGTTTTATCAAGACCAACAAAAGGCAACGCGAATGTTGATAATCGCTTATGCCCTTCTGTTCTTGGGCGCATTGGCATTTGTTGCTGTCTTTGTGTTAATGAAGTTGTAGCCATCGGGCTACTTCGGCTCTGCGGCGCCTTGTGCGCCAAAGGGCTTTTTTGTTGCTTATACTGCTTGTATAAATAGAAAATTTTAGTTATAGTAATAGTATATGGAGTGCCCAAGAGATAATGAAAAATTAGAAAAGGTTTTGTTTCATAATATAGAGGCTGATTATTGCCCCGAGTGTTTGGGTATTTGGTTTGATAAAGATGAGTTGAGGCTGGCAAAAGATGACAAAGACAAGCAATTAAATTGGCTGGACTTTGATATTTGGCGGGACACAAGCAGGTTCGATTTTTTAAGAACTCAAAGATTGTGTCCGGTTTGCCGTGTTATGTTAGTGGAAGTAAAGTACGATGATTCAAAAGTTAAAATTGATTTTTGCAAACATTGCCAGGGAATTTGGCTGGACAGGGGAGAATTCAAGCAAATTATGAATTATATGAAGAGAAAAGCCGATTATGAAATTTTGCACCGCTACACAATAAATCTTACAAAAGAACTGTGGGAGGTTTTTTCCGGTCCCGAAAAGTTTAGGGACGAGTTAGCCGATTTTTTTATGCTTTTAAAACTTTTTAATTATAAATTTATTGTCCAGCATCCATTTTTAAACTATTTAATTGAAAACTCTCAAAAATAGTAAACTAAAATATTATTAATTTTAAAAATTATGGCAATTTTATCGTGGATTATATTGGCAGTTGTCGTTATTGTCCTTTTATGGATAGCAACGGCGTTTAACGGTTTTGTAACCTTAAAAAACAGGGCAAAAGAAGCATGGGCGGATATTGATGTCCAGCTAAAAAGAAGGTACGATTTGATACCTAATTTAGTTGAAACAGTGAAAGGTTATGCAACTCACGAAAGAGAACTATTTGAAAAAGTAACCAAGGCAAGGGCGTCAGCAATAGGAGCTCAGGGAGCAAAAGAAAAAGCCGAAGCTGAAAACCAGCTTAGCGGCACTTTAAAAAGTTTGTTTGCAGTGTCGGAAAATTATCCTGACCTGAAAGCATCGGTAAACTTTTTGGAGCTTCAAAGAGATTTGACCGACACAGAAGACAAAATTCAAGCGGCGCGCAGATTTTATAACACTAATGTAAGAGACCTTAACATCAAAATAGAAAGTTTTCCTGACAACTTTATTGCTTCGTCTTTTGGATTTAAACAAATGGATTTATTTCAGACAGCAAGCGAAGCCGAAAGAGAACCCGTCGCCGTGAAGTTTTAAATTTTATGGCTTCAATTTATGCCCAAGCAGATTCTAATGTTAGAAAAACATGGCTTTTGATGGCTGGGTTTTTTGTGTTTATAGTTTTACTCGGCTGGATTTTTTCTTATTTGTTAGACAGCAGCGCAATTTTATACTTTGCCGTATTTTTGAGCGTAGCCATGAGTTTTGGAAGTTATTGGTATTCAGATAAAATTGTTTTATCAATGTATCGGGCGCAGCCGATAGAAAAAAAAGATAACCCAGAGCTTTATAGAATTGTAGAAAATCTCTGCATAACTGCAGGGCTTCCTGTTCCAAAGATTTATATTATTCCGGAAATACAGCCCAACGCTTTTGCAACCGGCAGAAATGCAAGACACGCGGTTGTTGCGGTAACACAGGGAATTTTACAGAGATTAAACAAAACGGAATTACAGGGAGTTTTGGCGCACGAAATGTCGCACATTGGAAATAAAGATATGCTCTTGGCAACAGTTGTGGCTATTTTAGCCGGAATTATTGCAATGCTGGCAAATATGTTTTTGAGAGTCAGTTTTTGGGGCGGCGGCAGAAGAGATGACAGAGACAACAAGGCGGGAGCTGTTTTAATGCTTTTGGGGATTGCGGCCGCAATTTTGGCTCCGATCGCGGCGACTTTGGTTCAACTCGCAATTTCCAGAAAAAGGGAATTTTTAGCAGACGCCGACGGCGCGTTGTTAACAAGATATCCTGAAGGATTGGCCTCTGCCTTGGAAAAAATTTCTTCAGACCAGACTCCAATGCGGGTAACAAACTCTGCCACATGTTCTTTATTTATAGATTCGCCATACAAGGGTAAACAAAAAACCAATTGGTTTGTAAAATTATTTATGACCCACCCGCCAATTAAAGAGAGGATAAAAGCATTAAGAGATATGCAGGTTTAGTATTGACGGGGGACTATAAAGTGTTAAGATTAAGCTGTAACACAATGTAATACAATTAACAAAACAAACATGCGTTCAATAATAAATATTTCGTTATCAAAAGAGCTAGCTCGTGAACTGGAAAAAGCAGTAAAAAGAGGAAAATACTCAAGTAAGAGTGAATTTTTGAGAGTTCTTATCCGTGAGAAAATTGAGGAGGACGATTTAGTTAGAAGGGTCGGGATTAGTCAAAAAGAAATTGCGCAAGGGAAGGGAAGAGTGCTTAGGTCCTTAAAAGATTTGAGATAATTTTGCATGAAAATTATTTATTCCACGCAATTTATAAGAGATTATAGACGTTTAGATAATAAGATTAAACAAAAAGCGGAAGAAAAAGAAGAAATTTTCAAAGAAAATCCTTCTAATGCTGTTTTAAAAACCCATAAATTAAGCGGACGGCTTGATGATTTGTGGTCTTTTTCCGTAGATTATGATTGTAGAATTATTTTTGAATTTCAAAGCGAAAAAGTTATTATATTTCATGCAATAGGCGGACATTCAATTTATAAAAAGTTTTAATGAATTTATTGGAAATTAAAAATTTAGTTGAGAATAATCCGGTTGCGCTGGCGACAATAACTTTAGAAAACAAGCCGAACGTGATTGGTGTTGCCTCTGTAAAAGTTGTTTCCGAAAATCAAGTTTTGATTACAGATAATTATATGAATCAAACCATAAAAGATATTGAAAACAATAAAAATGTTTGCCTGGCAGTTTGGGACAAAAATTTGAAAGGAATAAAATTAGTTGGCGAGGCAGAATATTTTACAAATGGAAAATGGAAAGAATTTGTTGAACAAATGCAGGAAAATAAAGAGTTGCCCGCGAAAGGCGCAATTCTGGTAAATGCGTTTAAAATTATTGAATCAAAATAATTTTTATGAAAATTGTTAAAGATAAAATTGGAATTGCGGAATTGAAGGAAATGTCTAAAAAGATGTTCGGAGGTTTGATAAAAGCGATGGTTGATATTGAAAAAGAGATTATGGCGGTTGATGCGCCGATGCACGCTGATTTGTTGGAATTTTTAATTGAAAAAGAAAATTCTGAGCCCAAGAATTTATGGGGAATAAATATCTATTCCGAAAAGTCTGGAAACGATTTTATTGAGTTCGACTCAATAATGAATTTAAAGCCGGATTTGGGAAATAAAACAAGAGGAGTTGAAAGCGAAGAAATAAAGAAAAAAATAATTGAAATAGTTAAAAAACTGACCTAAAATGTTTTTTCATAAAGAGCTCACAAAAGAAAAGTGGCAGAAGTTGCCGTTTTTTGAGCAAATGGCAAACATAGGCGCTGAAATCGGCAGGACTATGAATTGGCAAAAAAAAGATAAGGAGTTAAGTGACGCCGCTTTCTACAGGGGGATTGAACTATTGGATTCTACTATTGAAGATAAAAAAAATAGAAAAAAACTAAAAGAACTTTGCCGGTTGCGGGAAACCTTGGCTGATTATTTTTGTTTTGATAATATTTACGGCTCAACTGATGAAAAATGGAATAATTATTTTTATCCGTTTAATTACGCCGCAAGAGCAGGGAAATAATTTTGGAGGAGTCGCATAGTGGCCATTGCAACAGCTTGGAAAGCTGTGACCTTAACGGGTCTCGTGGGTTCGAGTCCCACCTCCTCCGCAATGTATAAAATTTTAAAAGAATTATATATTTATGTCTAATCATTGCCATCATCACAATTGCATAGAAGAGTTAAAATCAGATCATCAAAATATTATGGCGCATCTCGTTGAGTTGGAAAAAGTAATAAATCAATCGCCGATCGACCATGGAAAAATAAAAGAATTTTTACACTTTACAGAAACATTTGCCGAACCGCATCACCAAAAAGAAGAACAAGTTTTGTTTCCGGCTTTAGAAAAGAAAGGGATACCAAACGAGGGCGGGCCTATCGGTATGATGCTTATGGAGCATACGGCTAAAAGGGATTATCTTACTAAAATGAGAGAAGCGTTGAGAAATAATAATGAAAGCGACCTCAAGGGAAACACTCAATCTATGATTTCTCTTCTAAAAGACCATATTTATAAAGAAGATAATATCTTATATCCTTGCGCCCAAGATGCGTTTGATAAAGAAGAATTGGCAAACCTTGCTTTAGAATGCGAAAAAATTAAAATTAAAATTAAAAAATGAAATTGGGCATTATTTTACAATCTAACAAACAGGAACACGCGTGGAATACATTCCGTCTGGGAATTATTGCACTTAAAGCGGGTCATCAAGTGGAAATCTTTTTAATGAACGAGGGGTCGGAGCTTGATACTATTCCCGACAGCGAACATTTTGACATCTCTTCAAAGGTAGTGGAGTTCAAAAAATTGAAAGGCGAAATTTACGTTTGCGGTACTTGTCTAGAATTGCGTGGCAAGAGTGAAAGCAAGACCTGTCCGGTTTCCACGATGTCCGACTTACTTAAAATGGTCGAGAGTTCGGACAAAGTTTTAGTGTTTGGATAATTTAGGAGAATTTATGAAAATTATTCCTCGTGAATCAGTAACATCTCTCAACTCTCAAAAGCAGAAGATAAACTGGAAGTATCAATTCCAACAGTACGGCACGACATTTGTGGTTGCTACAATTCTGTTTGTCGCCTTATCAGTCTATCTTTTTTACCGTCGCGGATATTATGATCTTTACATAATTAATAAAGTTTTTGCCAATATAGCCGCTGTGCTTTTTGGAATTGTTCTTCTTATTGGTCCGGGAAGCCGGTTATTTTCTTTTCCTGACCGTTATGCGCAATACCGAAAAGAGCTTGGCATTGTCGCTTTTTTTCTTGCTTTAGCCCACGGTATCGTTTCATTTTTCTTTTTGCCGTCCAAATTTTCAATACAGCAGTTTTTAGGGGCAGGTTGGTATCCGTTTATTTTTGGGCTTGTGGCCACTGTGGCGCTCGTTGCAATTTTTTTCATTTCAAACGATCGGGCTGCAAATGCCATCGGCATGGAAAAATGGTGGCGGTTGCAGTTTTGGGGTATGCGCATTGTTTTTGCCCTTATTTTTCTTCATGTTTTTATTATGAAATGGGGCGGGTGGATAAAATGGTATAAAATTGAGGGAGGCAAAGATCTTGCGCATCCCGAGTGGCCCGGTGCAGGCCTTCTTGTTGCTTGGTTTATGGTTTTTGTGGTTTTTGCGCGCTTAGCCGAATTTTGCAGCCCAAAATTTGGCCGGCTGGCATGGTATTTAAGCGCTGTTCTCTTGCCCATTATTTATATCGCAACTTTTTGGCGGGGCAGGCAATTTATAAATTAAATATTAAATATTATTAAATACCTGCGAGTTAAGGTTTCAAAAAACTACAAATTCGCTTGGATTAAAGATGAAAGGGTTTGTTTCAAATATAGAAAAAGATACTTTGGAAAATGAAAATTTTCGCAAAGTGGTTTATACTTCAAAACATAGCCAATTAGTGCTGATGTCTTTGAAGCCAAAAGAAGAAATTGGAATGGAGGCGCACAACGAAAACGACCAATTTTTCAGGATTGAAAAGGGCAAGGGAAAATGTATTATTGACGGAAACGAATATGATATAAAACAAAAGAAGAGGCAGAAGCCGACGGGCCGGAGTTTGACGGAACAACAACAGAATAATTAAATTTATCGCTCTGTCATTGCGAGGAGTAAGCAGACGACGAAGCAATCTAGAGTTCGTGTATAAAACTGCTGGATTGCCACGCTCGCTTCGCTCGCAATGACAACGGGCCAAAACTATGGAAGAACAAACAATAAAATTTTTGAATAAAATTTTTACGCTGGCGGTGGTTTTAGTTTTAGCCGTTCTGGTTTATTTTGTCGGGCAGATGATATACCAATTTAAGGTTCTTGATAACCAAATTATGAACCAAATATCGGTTTCCGGCGAAGGCAAGGTTTATGCAAAACCCGATGTTGCTGTTGTTGATTTAGGCGTAACAACTCAGGGAAACACCACGGCCGATGTAATAAAAATTAACACAGATAAAATGAATGCAGTGATTTAGGAGATAAAAGATTCCGACGTTGATGAAAAAGACATAACCAGCACTACTTATAATTTGTCTCCTCTCTATAATTATACAGAGGCGGTTGGCAGGGTGTTTGAAGGCTATACATTAGATCAAAATATTGAGGTGAAAATAAGGGATTTTACAAAAATAGGAGATATCTTATCTATGGCAACAGCAAAAGGAGCTAATTTGGCGAATGATTTGCAATTTACAATTGATAACCCGGAGCAATTTAAAGACGAAGCAAGGGCAAAGGCAATTGAGCAGGCAAAAGCAAATGCTCAAAATTTAGCCAAGTCATCTGGAATAAAATTAGGGAAATTGATTAATGTTTATGAAAACTACAATTCATATCCTATGATGTATAACAGCAAAGCGATAAGATTAGGCGACGGGGTTGCAGAGTCAGCCCCAGTTCCGACAATTCAACCAGGCCAGCAGGAAGTAAACATCACAATTAATTTGACCTACCAGGTCAGGTAATTAACAATTATCAATTCTCAATTTTCATTAGATGCTTCAATGTTTCATTGATTCATTTATTGTAAATTGGAAATTGTAAATTGAAAATTCGCACTATGGATTGTATTTTCTGTAAAATTGTAAGCGGAGAATTTGATTCCGCCAAAATTTGGGAAGACGATGAGTTTTTGGCTATTTTGGACTTAAATCCAAATACAAAAGGGATGACTTTAGTTTTGAGTAAAAACCATTTTGATTCGTATACGTTTTCTATGCCCGATGATATTTATCAGAAATTTATGTTGGCTTCAAAAAAAGTTGCAAAAATATTAGAAGAGGCATTGGAAGTTAAAAGAGTGGCGATAGTAATGGAAGGGATGGGAGTAAATCATGCTCACATAAAACTTTATCCGATGTATGGTTTGAATAAAGAGTTTGAAGAAATGTGGGCAAAAGAAAAGGTATTTTTTAATAATTATCCCGGGTATATAACCACTCAATTGGGTCCACAATTAAAAATAGAAGATCTCAAAAAATTAGCGGAAAAGATTAAAGAAAAGGAGAATTGATTTTTGAATGATTAGTGGTAAGATAAAAAACGTTATGCAAGACTCTCAAATTGAGGAGATAAAAAATAAGCTCAACGTTGTTGATGTTGTTGGTTCGTATATAAAACTCACAAAAACCGGTATTAATTACAGAGGGCCTTGTCCTTTTCATTCAGAAAAGAAGCCATCTTTTTTTGTGTCGCCTAACCGGCAGATGTGGAAATGTTTCGGATGCGGCAAGGTTGGAGACATATACGAATTTGTAAAAGAAATTGAAGGCGTGGAATTTGGCGACGCGCTAAGAATTCTGGCCGCGAAGGCCGGTGTAGAACTAAAAAGAGAAAATCCAAAACTAAGAACAGAAAGGCAAAGGCTTTATGAGATTTGCGATTTAGCCTGCAGTTTTTTTGAAAAACAATTGGATGCGAGCGTTGTGGGCAAGGAAGCAAAAGAATATCTTTTAAAAAGAGGTATTAGTGAAGAGAGTATTAAAAAATGGCGGCTGGGATATTCGCCCGACACATGGCAGAGTTTGTCAGATTTTTTGGTGGGCAAGGGATATCAAAGGCAGGAAATTATAAAGGCGGGTTTGGCAATAGAAAAAGAGGGCAATCGGTCAGATTCATATGACCGATTTCGTGGCAGGATTTCTTTTCCGATTTTTGACCTCAATTCTCAGGTTGTGGGGTTTGGAGCCAGAGTTTTTAAAACCGCAAACGAAAAAGAAACAGCAAAATACATTAACACGCCCCAAACGTTTGTCTATAATAAAAGCGCTATACTTTACGGATTAAATTTCGCTAAACTGCCGGTCAAGAAAGAAAATAATTGCGTTATAACAGAAGGATATACTGACGCGATTATGGCTCATCAAGCCGGTTTCATAAACACTGTTGCGGCATCGGGCACCGCTTTAACCTCTCAACATCTTGAAATTTTGAAAAGGTATGCCGAAAATTTAATTTTGGCGTTTGATATGGATTTAGCCGGCGATACCGCGACAAAAAGAGGAATTAATTTGGCGGAAGCGCAAGGTTTTAACATCAAAATTGTAGATTCTTACTCCGGGGCGAAAGATCCTGCGGAAATTATTTTGGAAAATCCGAAAAATTGGTCAGATTTAATTGAAAAAGCAAGAACAATAATGGATTATTATTTTGATTCTGCTTTTGAAAAATTTGATGAAAATATTCCGGAAGGAAAAAAACAAATAGGCAGAATGATTTTACCAGCCATAAAAAGAATCCAAAATAGAATTGAGCAATCGCATTGGATTCAAAAATTATCTGAAAAATTAGGAGTAAAAGAAGATGCGGTCTTGCAAGAGTTATCGTCATTGCGAGGAGACGACAGTCGACGTGGCAATCTAGATTCCCGCTTTCGCGGGAATGACAACGGCGAGATTGCTTCGTCCCGCCTTGGCGGAACTCGCAATGACGCGTCAACAAGAAAAAAACTTATTGAGGAAAAAATTATTTCATTAATTGCAAAGGACCCGGAAAATTTAAATTTAATAGAAGAATCATATTTTCCTCTCTTTGGAGAAAAAACTAAAAGTTTTTTAGAGAATTTAAAAAATCTTGCTAAAAACCAGCCGGAGGCAGAAGTCGTTTTGACAGATACGAACGGATTAGATGCAATCCCTAAAAATTATAAAGATGATTTCAAAAATTTTTTAGCGACTCTTTCTTTGCGCGCCGAGATAGAGTTTGCGGAAGACGGATGTCAGGAAATCCAGCTTTGTCTTTTACGGCTGAAAGATATAAACACAAGGGAAAAGTTGAGTAGAATTTCAAATGAAATTAAAAAAGCCGAAGAAACCGGAGATAATAAAAAAGTAAGCGAATTAATGGGAAATTTTAATAAATTAACTAAGGAGCTGTAATTTTTATGATAAAAAATAAAAAGACAAAAAAGCCCGCTTTTGGCGGGACCGCGTAATTAGTAGATTTTCATCTACGTTTTATATATATCAAATGGGTAAGGAGTATGTCAAGAGTTTATTCCAAAATTAGATTATTCTTAAGTTTTTGAGAACATTGGAATAAACCGGATAATAAATAAAAACAGCCGAGTAGGAAAAAGATTTTGAAAAAGTAGAAAAACTAATTGATTTTTGAGGGGTTTTTTGGTAAGATAAAAATGTATTATAATATATGACAAAAGCATTATTGGCTAAAATTAAGAATAAAAAATTTCCCATAATCGTTGAAAAAGACGAAAGCGGTTTTTATGTTGTTGAATGTCCTGTTTTTAGGGGTTGTTATACTCAGGGAAAAACAATAGATGCGGCATTAAAAAATATTAGAGAAGTCATTGAATTATGTTTAAAGGAGTCGGAAAATCAAGAAATTCTTGAATCATACAATCCAGAGGAAGTAGGGCTTTATAATATTACTTTTTAATTTGTGCCAAAGTTACCAATAATTTCCGGGCAAACGGCTGTAAGGGCGTTTATGAAAATTGGCTACCAAATTATAAGGCAAAGGGGTAGCCATATTAGGTTGCATCACAAAACAAGAAAGCCGTTGACAATTCCAAATCATAAAATTTTGGGAAAGGGTTTGATAAGAAAATTATTGAGAGATGCTCAAATATCTATTGAGGAATTTATAAAATTGATATGAAAAAGAAAATAAAAAAAGCGAAAAAAGCGAAAAAATCTGCAAAGAAAAAAGTGTTGCATAAAATAGAGAGAGTGAGTAAAAAATCGGTTAAGACAAAAAGATATGCTATAGACCCAAAACAAATAGAAATTCTTTTGAAAAAGGGGGAAGAGAGGGGTTTTGTTACAACTTCTGAAATTTTGTATGCTCTTCCCAACATAGAAAGAGACATTGAGGGGCTGGAAAAAATATACGATTCTTTCAAAGAAAAGGGAGTTCAGGTAAAGGAGGTGCAGGAATTTTTAGAAGTAAAAACCAAAAAAGAGAAAAAGGGTAAAAAAATTATTTTGGGTAAAATTGATCCGATTCAAATGTATTTGAAAGAAATAGGAAAAGCAAGTTTTTTGTCGGCAAGAGAAGAAAAAGAATTGGCAAAAAAAATTGAGTTAGACGACGAAGAAGCAAAAAATAAATTAGCCTTGGCTAACTTGAGGTTAGTTGTTTCTATCGCAAAAAAATACGTTGGCAGGTCTCCAAACTTAACTTTATTGGACTTGATACAGGAGGGGAATTTGGGGCTATTTAAAGCGGTTAAAAAGTTCGACTGGAGAAAAGGATATAAATTTTCAACTTATGCGACATGGTGGATCAGGCAATCTATTACAAGGGCGCTGGCAGACCAGGCAAGAACAATCAGAATTCCTGTGCACATGATTGAAACAATTTCAAAATACACAAAAGTAAGAAAAAATTTATTGCAGGAATTGGGCAGAGAACCGCTGGCAGAAGAAGTTGCGGCAGAAATGGGTTTAGACGTTGAAAAAGTTCATCATATAAGAAAAATTGCCCAAAAAGCCGTGTCGCTGGAAACTCCTGTGGGAGAAGATAAAGACAAACAAGACAGCGTTTTGGCGGAGTTTATAAAAGACGACAAATCTATAGCTCCCAATACCGAAGCCGCCAGAAAGCTTTTGAAAGACAGATTAAAGGAAATTTCCAATGAGTTGACTCCGAGAGAATTAAAAATTTTAGGAATGAGGTTTGGTTTAGACGACGGAGTTATGCATACTTTAGAAGAAACCGGAGAAGAATTTGGGGTGACAAGAGAAAGAATTCGTCAAATTCAGGCAAAGGCTTTAGAAAAATTACGCAGGCACAAAGACCTCAAAAGAGTAATGGACTACTATTAAAATTATAAAAAAAGAGCCCGTGTTCAAAGACTCCAGGGGCCACGATCGGGGCGTTATACTGCCGGCGAGGAGTTTTGAACACGGGTTTTTCAGGGTAGCAGAAAAGACATGCGGTTGAGAGCACAAGCTCTCTGTTTCACAATAAACCCGCCCTCTATTTTTAGAGTCCTTTCTTTGGTTATAGGTAGGAGAAAATTTTTCCTCCGTACGTCTTTCTGCTACCGTGTATTGTTTTATCTCGCTTAATGGCGAGATTTAAAAGAGCAAAGAGGTGAAGAGGAGGGTCTGCAAGACGGCCCTGGCGGAAATGCCTTAGCATTACCCCCTCTTCACCAGTAACCGCGCAAAGCACTGTTACAATAATTATTATATCAAATAAATTTATTTTTACAACAATAAAAAATAAAAAAGTTATCCACAACCGCACCACAAAAAAACATTGCGTATGTAATGTTTTTTTGTGTTATAATGAAAAAATATTAATAAATAAGTGTTTACGTGCCGAAAAAACTTCCTAAAAAAAGAAAAAATGGAAAGAATTTTTTTGTTAAAACAACACAGAGATTTTTTGCGTCTGCTCAAGGCGGTTTTTTGCGTCTGCCAAACTCTGCCAGATATCAGATTTTTCTTTTCAGGAAGGCAGTTATAAAATACTTCAGGAGTGTTTTTTTCATCTTCAAGCGCAAAGCAGCAAAGATTCAGAATAAATGGAGCATAGAGAACCTATCAAAACTATCTTTAGCCACAGACCAGTATTTTAAAGACCTATACAACAACCTCAACCTGAAAATTAGGCAATCTAAAAACGCAGTTGCCACATACCTTGCCACGCAACCCGAAAAAACAAAACAACAACTCAACCGGCAAATTTATCAATTAAAAACATCTTTCGCCAGCAGAGCAAACAAAGATGTTACATTGTTTAAAAACACAAGGCTTCCTCTTACCTTCAAGCCCGCCCTCGTCTTACAGGGCGCGCTGGTTTTTGGAGCGCTTTTGTTTGTCGCAGTCACAGCAACAACAATGTTCTTTCCTGAACCCGCGCTACAGCCAGCCAGACTCATTAATTCAAGATTAATCACAGTAAAACAGATGTCAGAGGTGATAGCGAGACCCTCCTTTACCAAAGGATACGGCGGGCAAAGCCAGCCCATCCAATGGACAGCCATTATGAAGAGAGTAGACATCACCAACAACACCTACAAACTCCTGCTTCCCAAGAACGCCACCAACATCAAGGTACAAACCCTTACCGCAAACCACGCAAAAAACATTTTAGCCCAAACCACTCCAACCGCCCAGCTCACCATGGCAGACCGCAGAGTTTTATCTTACCAGTCAACCCCGTGGCTATCAGCTTTGTCTGAACCCAATGTTTTGTTCAGCAAACTTTCTCTAATCACCAAATATCTGTTTGCCGACCTAGAGCAGGCAGCCAGTGATGTAATTTCCAATTTACAAATCCCAAATCCCAACCAAGCCCAAAATCCCAATGCCCAAAACGAAATGACGCCGCCGACAACCGAGACCCCCGAGGCAGTGGTGGTAGATCTGTCAGCAGAAGTTAGCGTGACTTCCGATGTCGCGCAAACTAAAGAAGAAAAGCAGAAAACAGAAGAAACCCTTCGGCACCCTTCGGCACAGCTCAGGGCAAGCGCTCGGGGCGAGTCTGCTGACTCGGAAACGCAGAATAGCGCGACTCCCGAAGTCGTGCCAACTGAACCAGTTGCTAAAACAACTACTGAGCCAGCTGTCGAGACGCCAGCCGAGCCGGCCCTGAGCGAGGGGCAAGCACCGTCAGCCGCGCCCGCCCCAGCGCCCGAAACACCGCCAATATCTGAAATTACACAACCAGCCGAACAAACCCCGGCCCCTGTTGTTGAAACGGCTGAACCCGAAACACCGCCAGCAGAGGACTACGCGCAGGTGGATTATGAAACACCGTCCCCAACCATCACAGAGCAAGAAACAACCACAGGCAAAACAGTCACCGTGTCGTCTAACAACACAGAAAAAATAGACTGCGAAACATTGAATCCCAGTCCTGTAGTCCGAACCACAGGACTGCCGTATCTTTTTAAATCCAGCGCAGCAGGATTGCTCAACGGATTTAAAAATATATTTGCGTCAATCACAAGTTTCTTTGCCCCGCGAAGTCTTGGCGGAGTGGGGTTTACAGCAGACCTTGAGCAGGCAGTCACGGAAATTATTGATAGTATAATACCCGGTGTTACGCAAGAAACCCCATCTTCCTCTGTGCCTACGATCGTAGCCACAACGGAAGACGAGACAAAAGACAAACAAGATAAATTAGAAACAAAAGAAGAAATAGTTAAAGAGGAAAAAGAGGAAAAACAGGAAAAAGAGGAAAAACAACCCGCCTCCGCTAAAACTGCTGTGGGCGAGGAAGAAAGTGGGGTGTCCGACACCCCACAAACTGTTATGCAAACTGTTGCTGAACCAGTTGTTGAAATCGCTCAAACTCAAGATTTGTCATTGCGAGGAGTCCCGAGCGAAGCGAGGGACGACGAAGCAATCCAGGGTGAAGGCGCGGACTCTGGATTGCCACGCTCGTCTGCGGACTCGCTCGCAATGACAGAAAAGGAGAAAGCCTACCAGGACTGTTTGGCCCAGCAGCCGCAGGTTATCAATGTTTTAGCCCACACCACTATCCCAGAAATTTACAAGGTAGGACAAGAAAACAAAATCAAGGTAAAGTGGCAGAATAATGGAAATCAGGAAATGGAGTTTCACGCATACGACCTCAACAACAATGGAAAACTAGATTATGTTGAGTGGACTGTCCCGCACTTGTCTGACCAGATATTTGAAATCATATTTATCAGCAAAGCATGGCATTTAGACAGCAACCAAGAAATACTTGAAGATATTTATGACACCGT
>Ga0075913_105_pt1 | contig 23517 bp, 24 predicted proteins | sample RifGroA2_FD_68332 | JGI IMG/M metagenome (GOLD analysis project Ga0075913, IMG submission 68332) | Parcubacteria bacterium GW2011_GWA2_37_10 | reverse complement strand
CTGTTTTGGCGTTAAATAAGGAAGATGAGGGTGATAGGTGTTTTATAATTTGCACAAATAACGAAGAAAATATTTGTACTGATGTTTGTTATCCACGAGTAAAAAATGTGATAAAAGGCTTTCAATCAATTGAGGGACTTGGTGGAAACCTAAAATACTATAAAACCGCTTTCGTCAAAAATTCTATCAGTCGAGATGACTTGAAAATTCGCATTACTCGCGAATGTACGGAAATGCTTTGTTTGCGGGAAGGGATTTTTGACGAAGTAAAAGTAAAACCCGATTATCATATTTTTGAACAAAACGGACGGATAATGGCCGTATATTACGCCTTGGAACAGAACGGCTTGGAGCAATTAAAAAAGGAATTAGACAAAATGAAAGGCGAAAAGATTTTATATTGCTTCACGCTTGATCCGTTGGGTTTGGATAAAAAGAACTTTGCGGGTTGGGAAGGCGTTAATTTTGAAGCCATACCCCAGCCGATTTTGGATATTTACAAGGAAATTTACAATCTATAAAAATTATGAGACAAAATATATTTTTAAAACATTTTCAAGAAAAAGCTGTCAATCAATTAGTGGAAACATCCAAAGCGTTTTTGACTGCCGAAGAAACGGGGCAAAAGATTATTTTTCAATCGCCGACTGGAAGCGGAAAAACAATTATGATGGCAAACGGCATTATTCAGTTGATTGAAGAATGCAAAACCGAAATTAAAACTGACGTCGCTTTTCTGTGGCTCTCTATCGGCAAAGGCGAATTGCATTTGCAAAGCATGGCGACTTTGAAAAAAGTTTTTAACGGGGCCCCGTTTGTTAGTTTGATTGATTCAGAATTCGCCGGCAATCGCGAGTGGATAAAAAGCCACGAGGTGGCAATCGGCAATTGGGAAAAATTAAGAATCAGGGACGGAGAAACTGGCGAGTGGAGAAATGTGATTATGAAAGACGGCGAGAAGTTTAATTTTCGCCAAGTATTACAAACGACCAGAGAAAAAAGAAAATTGATTTTGATTATTGATGAAAGCCATGTCGGGAAATCCACCGAGCGAACGCGAGAATTATTAGAGGAAATTCAAGCCGATTTAATTATTGAAATGAGCGCAACACCGTCTATTGAGGCGACGGTTGACGATTATCAAAAAGGATATTGGCAAAGCGCGCCAGTGGACGAAAATAGCAATTTTGTTTTGCCTGTAGCGCACACCAAAGGCGCGCATATTCGCATTGACCCGCAAATGGCGATTGACGAAGGTTTGATCAAAAAAGAATTACTCATCAACCCAAAAATTGACGAGATTAAAGATAGCGAAACTGACTCACAAGAGGTGATTTTGGAAATCGCATACCAAAAACGGCTGGAACTAAAAAAACTTTTTCAAGCCGAGAAAGCAAATATCAATCCGCTTGTTTTGGTGCAGATTCCGACAGCGGAAGCTGGCGAGGACAAAATAAAAGCGGTCAGAAAGTTTTTGATGGATAAAGGCATAGCCGAACGAAAAGAAGGGGTGGGCAACGGCAAACTTGCCATTTGGCTTGCGGAGCAAAAATCTGAAACATTGGACTGGGTGTCAGAGCCGGACAATGAAATTGAATTTTTAATTTTCAAACAAGCAATTGATACGGGCAGCATTACGCCAGCGAAGACTTGAATCGTGGCTATATCTATACGAATGTTCAAAGCATTATCGTCAAAAAAGAAGAATATAATCCGAACATCATCAAGCACCTCAAAGCGATAAGAAAAACGGACTACAAGGGCATTAAATTGACTTCTTATTACAAGTCGCGCGCCGATTACGGCGATATTACTTCCAGTTTTTCGCCGGTGTTTGAAAAAACTGCGTGCGAGTATTTTGGTTTGAAAGGCGATTACACCTTGTTTGCTCAAAATGTTGAGAAACTGGAAAAGCAAGGCGTAGTGCTTGATGTCAAAAAATATCAGCAAGATATTATCGCCAACGCCAAAATTGAGGGGAAAAGTTTTGATGAAATTGAGGGCATCGTTTAAGAATGTCAAAAGGTCTGTGCCTGCGGTGAAAACGGCGATTTATACATGGTTTAGAAAATATCTCGGATCAAAAACATGGCCAGAGGAAATGATATTGGTGCAAATGGTTTTGGCACACAACGGCAACAGAAAGCAGTTTGAAGAAATTTTGGCGAGCGCGATTGAAGCATACAAAGCGGTTCGCGAAAAAGAAATTTTGAAGCGCGTGGAAGAAAGCGAGCAATTTTATGATTTTGAAATCGCCAAAGAGAGCTTTTTCAATCAACACACCGACGAGCGCGTGGAGCATGAAAAATTTGTCTATGAGCCGTGCTATTTGTCCGCTTCTCGCCTTAATCCCGAAAAGAATTTTGAAAAGTTTTTGACGGAAAATAGCGACAAAATAGTTTGGTGGTGGAAAAATGGCGAAAACAAACAGGATTATTTCGGCATTAAATACGAATATCCCGCCGGAGTTATCCATACTTTCTACCCCGATTATCTCGTGCAATTAACTGACGGACGAATTGGAATTATTGAAACGAAAGATATGGGAGATCGCGACGGCGGAAACTATACGAAAGCCAAAGCGGAAAAGTTGCAAGAATATATCAAAGAGCAGAAAGGCAAAAAACTTTTCGGTGGTATTGCGATTGAAAAAAGCGGCGGTTGGAAGATAAACCAAAAATCGGTGTATAGTTGGGATAAGTGCGAAAAGAATGATTGGAATGATTGGGAGAAGTTAAAATTTTAGGCGGCGCGCCAACTTTGTTGGCACAAATTTCGTCGGCGTCCGAAAAGAAGGTTCGCGCATTTTCAAACAAAGGGCGCTATTGACAATCTGGCTTTAAAGATTAAAATGCAAATATAGGGGGTGAGAGATTTATTCTCAAGGACACAATAGTTCTTAACGAAGGAGGTCCAAATAAACATCTGAATTCATTTGTCCGAATTTAGTCTCGAGAAAGCGGCCGAGAGCGTTGAGAATTATAACCCCCTTTTCAAAGTCCGTCCCGTTTGGGGCGGTTTTTGATTATAAAAAGGTTGATTTAAAAGTAATTTTTGTTAGAATAAAGCCAGAAACGGTCGAATTAAATAATTAAAAAACATACGCATAATGGCAAAAACAAAAGAGGCGGAAAAATTAGTTGGTAAAGTTACCCATTTTTTCTCAAATATAGACGTGGCGGTTATCAATCTTTCAGGCTCTCTAAAAGAAGGAGACGAAATCAGAATTATGGGCGGCGAAAATACAGATTTTAACCAAACAGTTGATTCTATGCAGGTTGACCACAAAGAGGTGAAATCTGCAAAAAAGGGCGACGAAGTTGGATTAAAAGTAAAAGAAAAGGTTCGCGAAGGATACAACGTTTACAAAATTTAAAATTTTGTAAACCAATTTTCAATTTTCAATTTACAATTTCCAAAATGCCTCGCTTTGCGAGATATAGTTTAAGATTTTTAAAAATAATGGCAGAAAACATACGAGAAAAGATAGAAAATAAAATTATAGATTATATAGTTTTGGGTTCTGGAGGAAGATTGCTGGTTACAAAACCCGAAGACCCCGGAAGCGGAGCCGATTTAGTTATAAAAAGAAAAGGAGAATACAAACCGGAAAAAGATAAAAATTCAATTGAACAAATAATAGTAAAAGTAAAGGCATTTGGCTCAAAAACAAAAAAAAGCAAAGAAGAGATATTTTTGATTGTCCATAGCCAAAAAGAAAATATTGATATCTCAAAATTTAGCGCAGTTCCTAATTTTTATTTGCTTCTTGTAAGTTTTGACATAGTAAAACAGGATATTGAAGACAATGCGCGCATTGTAAAATTAGACGAATCAAAACAAGAATTTTTAATAAATAAAAAAGATTTAGCCCAATTTTTCTTAAATTTAGTTTAGATGTAATAAGTTGACCCGGCTACGTTAATTTGATAGTATAAATTTGTATGAAAAAAATTAGTTTTAAAAATGTTGTTTGGAAGGAAGGGAAATATTATGTTGCCCAGTGTTTAAATGTGGATGTTTCTAGTTTCGGTAAAACTAAAAAAGAGGCTCTGTTTAATTTGTATGAAGCTCTTTCTTTGTATTTTGAAGGCAAAAAGAACTATAAGATGTCAAAAATTGAAAGTCCAGAGGTAGTAGATTTGCATTTTAAAAATGCCTAAGCTTTATTCTTCTTCTCATATAACCAAAGTCCTGCAAAGAATGGGCTTTGTTTATGTTTCACAAAAAGGTAGTCACGCAAAATTTCAGAAACACACTGTCAGTTCTACTTTGACCGTGATTGTTAAGGCAAACAAAAAAGAAATTCCTTACGGAATATTTAAATCAATTTTGCGCCAGTCGAAATTGGAAGAAAAAGATTTTAACATTTAATTATACAATGAAATTTGCGGCGGATTTTCATATTCATTCAAAATATTCCAGAGCCACCTCGCCTTTAATGGATTTGGAAAGTTTAGACAAATGGGCGGCTATAAAAGGAGTAAAAGTTTTGGGCACAGGAGATTTTACACATCCTTTATGGCTGAAAGAATTAAAAAATAAATTAGAACCGTCAGAGCCAGGTCTTTTTAAGTTTAAAAATTTTGATTCAAAAACGCGATTTATTTTAACCGCTGAAATCAGCTGTATATATTCAAAGGGCGGAAAAATAAGAAAAGTTCATATTGTTATTTTTGCGCCGTCTGTAAATGCAGTTGAAAAAATAAATTTTGAATTAGAAAAAATTGGTAATTTACATTCAGACGGCAGGCCCATTTTAGGTTTAGACGCAAAAGAACTGGCAAAAATTGTTTTAGACGTAGATGAAAATTGTCTGGTTGTGCCTGCTCACGTTTGGACGCCATGGTTTGCCATATTTGGTTCAAAATCCGGGTTTGATTCAATTGAGGAATGTTTTGACGAATATGCAAAATATATTTATGCAATTGAAACAGGACTTTCTTCTGACCCGGCAATGAATTGGAGGCTTTCGCAATTAGACAGCATAACTTTAATAAGCAACTCCGATGCTCATTCTCCGCAAAAAATTGGCAGAGAGGCAAATGTTTTTGAAACAGAATTAAGTTATGAAGGGATAACAGATGTAATAAAAAACCCCACTTCGCCAAGGCTTCGCGGGGCAAAGTTTTTATATACCGTTGAATTTTTCCCGGAAGAAGGAAAATATCACTATGACGGTCATAAAGATTGCAATTTGAGTTTGTCTCCAGAGCAATCAAAAAAATACAATGATATCTGTCCGCGATGCGCAAAACCTCTAGTTATAGGAGTTTTAAACAGGGTTGAAAAACTGGCTGACCGCCCTGAAGGCTTTTTACCGGAAAACGCAGTGCCATTTAAAAGTTTGATTCCTTTGCAGGAAATAATTGCCGAGTCGCTTTCAGTCACCGTTGCCTCAAAACAAGTGAATAAATTTTACAGTAGTTTGACTGAAAGTTTGGGGAGTGAAATTGAAATATTATTAGAGGCTGAAAGAGCAAATTTAGAAAAATATAGTTTGCCTGAAATTGCAGAAGCCGTTATAAGGGTGAGAAATGGAAAAGTAAACATTGAGCCCGGATACGACGGGGTTTACGGGAAAATTAAAATTTTTAGTGAAAATGAGAAACCAAATAAAAAAAAGGAATTTTTTAATCAAAAAAATTTGTTTTAGTTATGTATGCGCTTGACACTGTTTTTGGCGGGAGTAAAATTATTTAACGGCAATTTTTTTAGTTTTGGCCGGGAACCTTGACAACAGGGAGGGCTGGACATGGCTACCGCAACAATAGGAACCAAAAAAGATTTGAGTGAGGCATTGGTTTACGAAGCAATATTCGGAGGCGAAGCGGAGGCGGGCGAAAGAGAAGAGTCGCCCGATATGGAAGAACTGCTAAAGGTTCTAAGGCAGTTTGCAGATAGCGCCGACCAAAGGGGTCTGCGAGTAAAACTGACAATATCCATCATGTTGTAAGCCAAGCCGCCATTATATGCGGAGGAACAAACTTAATCCACTGGACTCCGGTGGATTTTTTAATTTTTATTAGAACTGCGACTTAAATAAAAAAAACTATATGCGGCCGTTGACTTTTTTAAAAAAGAGACTAAGATTAAAATCGTTTTAAGGAATATAATAAAGTGGACACAAAAACTTTTTATATAACAAAAAATAAACTGCAGGAATTGAAGAAAGAATATGATGAATTGGTTGTTTTTGAGCGCAACAAAACAGTTGGAGAAGAGGCTCCTAAAATTTTTGAATCAGAGGACATAAACCCGGAATTTTTTAGTTTTCAGGAGGACGTGAGTTTTTTGAGGTCAAGAATTAGCGAACTTAAAAATGTTTTTGAGCACTATGAATTGATAAAAAATCCTCCGAAAGGAGAGCAAGATGTCATCGGATTGGGAGCTAAGGTTAAAATAGACATAGACGGAGAAAAAGACGAATTTATGATAGTGGGAACTTTAGAAGCAAATCCGCCGTTAGGTAAAATCAGCAATGAATCGCCCGTTGGCAAGGCTCTTTTAGGCCACAAAATTGGAGACGAAGTTGTTGTTTCTTTTCCTATTGAAACAATATATAAAATAAAAAATATAAAGTACGAAGTTAGTTAAAATAAATAACCAATAAAACAGTCGTAAAGGGCTGTTTTTTAGTTTAAACTATGGTAATATAATTTAATGTTTTCATTAGATAATATTGCTCAAATGAGTGGTTTTTTAAAAATAAAAATTCGTCGGTTTGAACAAAATTAAAAATAAAAAAATGCCAAAACTAATCAGCAAAATTATAAAAGTTTTGATAACAAGCGACTTTTTTTTAAATTTAGGCTGGGGGCTTTTATCTCCTATTTTTGCATTGTTTGTTTTACAAAAAATAACAATTGGAGACCCGGCTAAAGCCGCGGAAGTGGCGGGATTCTCTGCGTTAGCTTATTGGATTTCAAAATCTCTTATTGAAATACCAATTGGCCGTTTTTTGGATAAACACCCCGGAGAAAAAGATGATTTTTGGTTTATGGTCATCGGACTTTTTATAGTGGGAATGGTGCCAATTGGATATTTGTTTTCTACAACTCCGTGGCAAATTTATATATTTCAAATAGTTCATGCAGTTGGAATGGCGATGGCATTACCGTCATGGCTGGCCATATTCACACGTCACATAGATAAGGGTAAAGAAGCATTTGAATGGAGCATGGAAACAACATCTATCGGAGCTGGAGCCGGTATTGCGGGAGGATTAGGGGGTATTATAGCATCGGTGTTGGGCTTTAAAATACTTTTTATTTTTGTAAGCGTTCTTACAATTTTTTCCGCTTTTTTGCTCTTGCTTGTAAGAAATAATGTTTCCACGAGAGGAGGCGGTTTTATAGTATCTTATGAAAAACCGGTAGTGGAACCGTAATTAGCAAATTAGCGTAGCGATATAAAATATGAGGAATCAGGAGATTGCCAAAATTTTAAATGAAATAGCAAGATATCTGGAAATGGAAGGCGTGGCTTTTAAGCCTTATGCTTATGAGAAGGCGGCTATTTCGTTGTCTGCCCTGAAGGAAGACGTGGGAGACATTTATATAAAAGGGGGCACAAAAACCCTTCAGGAAATTCCCGGAGTCGGTAAAAATATTGCAGAACACATAGAAGATTATTTAAAAAACGGAAAAATAAAAGTTTACGAACAATTAAAAAAGAAGCTCCCAATGAAAGTAGAAGAGCTGATAAAAGTTGAGGGTATGGGGCCGAGAAAGGTTAAAATATTATACCAAAAATTAGGAATTAAAAATTTAAAGGATTTAGAAAAAGCGGTAAAAGCCCATAAAATTGCTCCGCTCTTCGGATTTGGAGAGAAAACTGAAAGAAATATTTTGGAAGGAATAGAGTTTGTAAAAAGAAACAAGGGTAGATTCTTGTTGGAAGAGATTTTGCCGACCGTAAAAGACGTTGTGGCAAAGATTAAAAATTTAAAAGAAGTTGAACAAATCAGTGTCGCCGGCTCTCTGCGTAGAAAAAAAGAAACAATTGGAGACGCGGATATTTTAGTTGTGTCAAAAAATGCAAAAAAGGTTATGGATTTGTTTGTTTCTTTATCCGACGTTGAAAAAGTTTGGGGCAAGGGAGGCACAAAAGCTTCGATAAGAATGCGAGTTGGATTTGATATAGATTTAAGGGTTGTTCAGGCAAAAAGTTATGGCGCCGCGTTGCAGTATTTTACGGGGTCAAAAGACCACAATATAGTTACCAGAAAAATTGCCATAGACAGGGGTTTGAAATTAAGCGAATATGGAGTATTTCGTGGGCCAAAAATGATTGCCGGAAAAACAGAGGAAGGGGTATATAAAGCGATTGGTTTGCCTTTTATTGAGCCGGAATTAAGAGAAAACGAAGGAGAAGTTGAAGCTGGCTTAAACGGAAAATTGCCAAAATTAGTTGAGTTAAAAGATATCAGGGGAGACCTGCACTGCCACTCAAGTTGGGATGGAGGAAAAAACTCAATTGAAGAGATGGCGCGCTCAGCTATGGATTTAGGATATGGATATATTGGGATTTCTGACCACACAAAATTTTTGAGAATTGAAAACGGGTTGAATGGAAAACAATTGTTAGATCAGAATGTGGAGATTAAAAAAATAAATGAAAAACTTAAAAAACAAAAGATAGAATTTACAGTGTTGCACGGATGCGAGTGCAATATTTTAAACGACGGAACCGTGGATATAAAAGACGAAGTTTTAGAAAAATTAGATTATGTAATTGCCGGAGTGCATTCAACATTAAAAATGGGAAAAAGGGAAATGATGGCAAGAATTGAAAAAACAATGCGAAATAAAAATATTGATATTTTGGCCCATCCAACGGGCAGAATTGTCGGGCAAAGAGATGAATATCAAATTGATTTTAATAAAATTTTGCAAATAGCAAAAGAAACCGGAACGATTTTAGAAATTAATTCATCTTCCAGATTAGATTTAAGAGACATCTATATAAGAAAGGCTAAAAATGAAGCCGTAAAAATGATAATAAATACAGACGCCCACCAAAAAGAACAATTAAATTTAATGGAATACGGAGTTGGCATGGCGCGACGCGGTTGGGCCGAAAAAGAAGATATTATAAATACTTTGCCAATAAATGAGTTATTAAAATATTTTAAATAATATGCCAAGGGAAAAGTCAGCTGGATCTATAATATATCGTTTAGAAAATGGCTTGCCAATCTATCTGCTTTTGCATTATGCGCCGTCTGAATCGGGAAAACGCGGGCATTGGGGATTCGCAAAAGGGCATGTTGAGGAGGGCGAAACCGAAGAAGAAACAGCGAAAAGGGAAGTTGCTGAAGAGACCGGTATCAAAGATTTGAAAATAATGCCCGGATTTAAAGAGATAGAAAAATATTTTTTCCGCAGGTCTTACGGGCTAAAAGGAGAGGCGAGGGAAAAGGCGCCATGGGTTTTTAAATTAGTAGTCTTTTTTGTTGCGGAAACACGGCAAGAAGAAATAAAAATTTCAGATGAGCACTCCGGTTTTTTGTGGTTGACCTATGAAGAGTCCCTTAAAAAATTAAGTTTTAAAAACGCAAGAGAAATTTTAAAAAAGGCAAATGAATTTATCACAAAAAACCCGCTGTAGGAGGCTGTGAAAAACCCTCGGTAAAAATACCGAGGGTTTTTTATTTTATTTTGATTTTACTTCGTCAATAATATATTTGAATATTTTAGGATGTTCGTTTGCCAGTTCCGCTAATATTTTTCTGTCTAGCTCTATTTTTTTATTTTTTAAGCCGTTAATAAACCGGCTGTATGAAACCCCGTTTTGTCTTGCCAATGAATTTATCTGCAAATTCCATAAATTTCTGAATGTTCTTTTTTTTACTTTTCTGTCCCTATACGCATACGTCCAAGCATGCCTTAAAGCGTCTTTTGCCAATTTATACTTTGATTTTCTTCCATACTGAAAACCCTTTGCATGTTTTAGCAGGTTCTTTTTACGTTTTTTAGATTGTGTGCCTCTTTTAACTCGTGACATGTTTTAAAAATTTAAGTACCTCTTTGTTCTCTTTGTTTCTGATTTTGCCAATGGGACCCATTTGCGACTTTTTCTTCTTTGTTCCCCGGTTTTTTTTGACCTATAATGATTTTGGCCAGTAATCCGTCTAAGAATTTTTCCATTTTTGGTTATCTTAAACCTTTTCACCAATGCTTTTTTTGTCTTTAACATGTTATTTTTTTGAGATAATCATTGTGAATCCTCTCGGCTCACGCTTTATATCCCTTTCAACTTTAATTGGTATTAGTTTGTCCGTGGTTTCTAAAAATGATACTACTTTCTGTCTTGCAAAGTCTCCCATTGCTTTTTCTCTTCCCCGTAAAACCAAGCTTATTTTTACTTTATCTCCCTCTTTCATAAATTTTTCAGCCTGTTTTGCCCTTATTTCCATGTCGTGAGGAGATATATTAAAAGTAAGCCTTATCTCCTTTAGCCCGCCCCCTTTGGGTTGTTTTATCTTTTTTTCTTTTTTTTGCAAAGAATAAAGATATTTTCCGTAATTTGCAATTCTGCAGACCGGCGGTTCAACTTTTTCTGTAACCTGTATTAAATCTAAACCGCGCGATTTTGCTAAATCAATTGCTTGAAAAATTCCCATTATCCCAAGCTGTTCGCCGGTTTCTGAAATTACTCTTACCTCTTTTGCCCTTATAAAATTGTTTATTAATACTTTATTCAAATTAATTTTTTGTTTGCGCTGAGTTTGTCTAAGTGTGGAGATGGGGATATTGAAATCCCGTCTGAAAAGTTTTTAAAAGTAATTCTACAAGTTTAGTTAATTTTTGTGTTCGAGCATCAAATAGAAAATTAACAAAATTTTTAATGCCTTATCTCCTTAATTTCGATAATTTATCGGAGAGGTAAATTATCTATCCTAATAATATAACACCTTCATTCATTTATTAGGAGTCAATGGTGAAGATGCCGCATTAAGCGAAAGCTAACGCGGGTTGCTTATTAAATAAATTAGCAATTATGTTTTTCCTTAAAAGATTTAAGAGCCCTAAGGAAGCTCAACTTGCCTTACTTTAAAGAACAAATCATCAAAACAATCATCCCCAAGGATTCGGCTTAAGCCGATAATTCGCGGTTAATTTCCCTTTCTATGTCCCTTTTCTTTATTTTTTCTTTTTTATCGTATTTTCTCTTTCCTTTAGCTAACCCGAATTCAATCTTGATTCTACCATTGTTCTCGTATATTTTCAAGGGTATCAGGGAAAAACCCTTTGTTTTTGTTTTTCCTATTAAATAATTTATCTCTTTTTTATTTAAAAGCAATTTTTTGGCACGTTCGTCTCCGTAATCTGCTCCAGCATTATTGGGTTGGTAAGGAGGCACTTTTACTCCCACCAAAAACGGTTCACCCGAATTTAATGTAACATAAGAGCCGGACAAATTTATATGCCCTGTTTTAATTGATTTGACTTCCTGCCCAAACAAAACTATCCCCGCCTGAAATTTTTCCAGTACCTCATAGTCAAACCCCGCCTTCTTATTTTCACTATAAATCTTCATGGCTTTATATTAGCACAAAGTTTTATGCTTGACAAGCTTATATTTTTATGATAATATGGTTTTAATCAGCCCTTCTTACAGAACAGAAGTTACATTTCAAATGACAATTTTCGCTTAATAAAGGAGGTATTTTAAATGTCCGACAAAGAAGCCGAAAGAATGACTGCCGGAGAATTTCTTAAGCAGGCACGACAAAAAGCCAATAAAACTCAAAAGCAAATTGCCGAAGTATTGGGGTTGTCTGCCTGTACCGTTTCTCAGTGGGAACTGAATTACCGCAATGTCCCATGGGAAAAAATCCATGAAGTTGCTTGTGCCTATGGATTGAATGAAACGGAGGAGGCAGAACTTATTAAACTCCGGGTTAGTCGGGAGGAGGCAGAACTTATTAAACTCCGGGTTAGTCGGAGGAATGAAGTTGAGCAAACACCGTCAGAGTTCAGGGTGTTTTACGGACTCATAACGTTGCCAAAAAAAGCGCGCGAGCGTGTGGTTAGGGCAATGCGAGCCTATGAAACCGCCTTAGAAGAAGAGTAGGTCTTGGGTTCGCCCAACGACATCGTGTCCCTGATCAGATTCGTCTGGTCGGGGCTTTTTTTTGCAATTTTATCGTGTCAAACCATTTCTTCCCCAAAATACATTAAAAAATACACTAAATTAAGTTATCATAAATAATGACGATCGTCTTATTTTGTGAGGGCTTGTTTTTATTTGTTCGAGGATTTAAAATGAAATAAAGAAAATAAAATTTGTAGAAATAATAAAACATGAAACCATTAAGCCAAAAAATTTTATTGATTTTATTATCGGGTTTAGCCCTTAGTTTTGCATATACGTCACGGCAATATTGGCGTGCGGTAAAAATTGCTGGGAAAGAATGGAAAAATATTAATAAAAAAGAAGTTCAGGATGAAATAAGAAAACTTTATCAATCAAAATTGGTTAAAAAAAAAGAAAATTTAGACGGATCTATTACAATGGTTTTGACCGACAAAGGCAAATTAAAAGCACTAACATATAAATTTGATGAAATGAAAATTGAAAAAAAAGATTGGGATGGCAAATGGCGTTTATTAATTTTTGATATTCCGGAGAAAATTAGGCAGGGGAGAAACTCGCTTAGAGAAAAAATTAAACAACTAGGCTTTTACGAGTTGCAAAAAAGCGCATTTATTTTTCCATATAACTGTAAAGACGAAATTGATTTTATAATAGAATTTTATAGACTGAGAAAATATGCACGTTTTGCCGTGCTTGAATCAATTGACAATGAAAAACACTTAAAACAAATTTTTAGTTTATTATAAATTTTAATTTATACTTAGCGATTATTTTAGGCATCACAAAATACGACTATCGTCGTATTTTGTGATGCCTATTTAAAGTTGTTTTTATAAACGTAGCCCTTTAAGTTTTGAGTTAAATAAGGTAAACTTAATAAATGAAAAATAAAGAGACAATTATAATTTCGTTGGGGGGGAGTTTGGTGGCGCCGGGGGAGATTGATTTGGGATTTTTAAAGAATTTTAAGCACTCGTTGCAAAAATATTTTGGAAATAAAATATTTTTTATTTTGGTCGGCGGAGGAAAAATTTGCAGAAATTACCAGAAAGCGCTGGCAGAGTTCGGCGCAAAGAATGTTGATAAAGATTGGCTTGGAATTCGCGTCTCAAGACTGAATGCAGAAGTTGTAAAACAGGTTTTTGCCGAATATTCTTATCCAAAGATTATTACTGATCCCACTAAAAAAGTTGAGTCCCGCAGGGCGAAATCCCGCACCGCACCGCCAGTAGGCGGGACTGGTGCGTGGGACGTTGCGGTTGCCGGCGGATGGAAACCGGGCTGGTCTACTGATTATTGTTCTGTTATGCTGGCTAAAAATTCAGGAGTAAAGACCATTATAAATTTAACAAACATAGACTATGTCTATGATAAGGACCCAAAACAATTTCCAGACGCAAAAGCAATAAAAGAAATCAACTGGAAAGATTTTAAAAAAATTGTTGGCGATAAATGGACTCCGGGTTTGTCTATGCCATTTGACCCGCGCGCATCCAAAATTGCAGAATCTCTAAAAATAAAAGTAGCCATAATAAACGGCAAAAATTTAGAAAGATTAGAGGACCTTTTAAGCAACAAACCATTTATCGGCACAATTATTAGTTAAAATAAATAATAATATGAATAAAAGATTTTTAATATTGGTTATAGTTTTAATAATTTTAATAGTAATTTTAATAATTATGGGAATATTTTCGTATATAAATTTAAACAGGTACAATATGGCAAAAACATTTGAGCTAAAAATAAACGAATCAAAAACAATAAGCGGTTTGACTGTTACCAATAAAGGCGGCGGGCACGAAATTTTAACAGAGGGTGGCGATTTAGCTTTCGCTGACATTGAATTAAAAGCATTAAACAAAAAAGAAACTATTGCGGCATATTCATCAGGACAAAAATTATGGAATGGTTATTTAATAATCTTTGAAGAAGTGGGTTGGGACGGCGAGTTCGTAAAATTCAATGTAAAAAAAGTGGGCGAACCAAAAATAAACGAAAACCAAGCGCTTGATATGGTTGAAGAATACGCTAAGGCAGAATTAAAATTTAGTCAAAAAGATATGAGCGGAATACAAACGAGCTTGTCTGATATGGGCGGGTATTACTCTGTAAGTATATTTAAATCGTCGGATAACCAGCAAGAGCCCGTCGTTAGTTTAAAGGTTGATAAATTTACAGGAAAAATTTTGCGCGGAAAATGAAAGAAAAAATAAAAAAAATAATTGAAAAATCTATAAAAGGTTTTGCAAAAGAAATGCCGGATTTTTCGGTTGAAATTCCTGGCGATAAAAATTACGGAGATTATTCAACTAATGTTGCTTTGGTTTTAGTAAAAAGAATAAATAAAAATCCGATTGAAACTGCAAATTTGATAAAAGAAAAAGTAGAAAAATCCTTCGGCACGGCTCAGGACGAGAATAAATTATTCTCGAAAATAGAGGTTGCGGGGCCCGGATTTATAAATTTTTTTATTGCCGATAAATTTTTTATTGATAATTTAAAAAAAATAGATGACAATTTTGGGAAAAGGAATGAACTAAAAAATAAAAAAATTATTATTGATTATACTAACGCTAATTTATTTAAAGAATTTCATATTGGTCATTTGATGAACAACGCAATAGGCGAATCTTTGTCTCGCACTTTTGAATTTATGGGAGCCGAGGTAAAAAGAGTTTGTTATCAGAGTGATATTGGTTTGAATGTTGCAAAAGCAGTTTGGGGAAAAATGCAAAATAGAACCCAAAATTGGGGTCAGGCATATGCTTTCGGCGCTGGAAAATATGAAACAGACGAAATGGCAAAAAAAGAAATAATAGAGCTTAATAAAAAAATATACGAACGAAATGATAAAGAAATAAATAAACTATATGACGAAGGAAAAAAAGAAAGTTTAAAGCATTTTGACGAACTTTATAAAAAATTAGGAACAAAATTTGATTATTTAATCTTTGAGAGCCATGTCGCAACTCCCGGCAAAAAAATTGTTGAACAGAGCTTTAAAAAAGGAATTTTTGAAAAAGGCAATAATGGAACAATTATTTTTAAAGGCGAAGAACATGGCTTACATACCAGGGTTTTTATTAATTCAGAAGGATTACCCACTTACGAAGCAAAGGATTTAGGATTGGCTGAATTTAAATATGGTAAATATAAATATGATAGTTCGATAATTATTACAGCAAACGAACAGAATGAATATTTCAAAGTGATGCTTTGCGCAATGGAGCAAACTAATCCTGATTTAGCAAAAAAGACAAAACATATCGGACACGGAATGTTGCGTTTGCCGGAAGGCAAAATGTCGTCCAGAACCGGAAAAGTTATAACCGGAGAATCTTTGATAGAAAAAGTTGAGAAATTAGTTGCGGAGAAAATTAAAGACAGAGGATTATTGGAAAAAGATAAGAAAGGAATAATAGAAAAAGTTGCGATCGGCGCCATAAGATATTCTATTTTAAAACAATCAATTGGTTCAGATATTGTTTATAATTTTGATAAGTCAATTTCTTTTGAAGGCGACTCCGGGCCATATTTACAATATGCATATACGAGAGCAAATTCTGTTTTAGAGAAAGCAAAAAAAGAAGGCATAAAATCGTCATTTAAAAAAATACCGTCAGAAATTTCGCAGCTTGAAAAAATGATAAGTTATTTTTCCGAAATAGTTTTGAAAGCCGGTGAAAACTATCAGCCGCATTATTTGGTTTTATACCTTACAGAATTAGCGGGAACATTCAATAGCTATTATGCAAAAAATAAAATAGTTGATAAAAAAAACGAGCTTTCGCCATATAGGGTTGCTCTAACAAACGCATTTGCAACAGTTATGAAAAACGGCTTATGGATGCTTGGAATAGAAACGTTAGAAAAAATGTGAAATTTCGGAAAATTTCATCCTGAGCAGTCGCGAAGGATAACAATACAATGATTTTAAATAATAAATATTACATAATGAGGCACGGACAGACAATCTACCAAAAAGAAAACAGGCAAATAAATTATTTTGCAGATGAAAATCCTTTTATAACTCTGACCGAGGAAGGCAGAGAGATGGTAGAAAAAACTGCGCAAACTATGAAAGGCGCAGGCATAGATTTGATTTTTTCGTCACGCTATACAAGAACCAAAGAAACGGCTGAAATTGCAGCTAAAATTTTAGGAATTGAAAAAATAAATTATGACGAGCGTTTAATTGATATCAATTTAGGCGTGTTTATGGGAAAGCCTATGGAAGACTCTCACGGGTTTTATTTAAAGGGCGAGACCGTTTTTAGCAACAAGCCCGAGGGTGGAGAAAGCTGGAGCGATATATTAGAGAGAGTAAAGGGGTTTTTGGACGAACTTGAAAAACAATATCAAGGCAAAAATATTTTAATTATAAGTCACGCAGACCCAATATGGCTTATGGCAGGATATTTGAGAGGATTTAAAAAAAAAGAAGATTTTTTAAAAGCGCGCGCTGACAGGGAAAATTCATATCCGAAATTGGGGCAATTAATTTTTATTTAAAAATGGCATATAATTATCCGGAAGAGGAACAGAAAATATTAAAATTCTGGCAGGATAACAAAATTTTTGAAAAAACTTTAGAGAAGACAAAAAGGTCTGAAAGTTTTGTTTTTTATGACGGCCCGCCGTTTGCAACCGGGTTGCCTCATTACGGACATATCCTAAGTTCTGTAGCAAAGGATGTGTTTCCAAGGTATAAAACAATGCAGGATTTTTTTGTTTTAAGAAAGTGGGGCTGGGATTGCCATGGTTTGCCCATAGAAAACATTGTTGAAAAAGAATTGGGGATTTCCGGGAAAAAAGATATTGAAACTAAAATTGGAGTGGAAAAATTTAATGAAACCTGCCGTTCAAAAGTTTTAACGTACACAAGGGAATGGAAAAAGATGGTCGATAGAATCGGCCGTTTTGTTGATTTTGATAATTCATATAAGACAATGGATTCTACTTATATGGAATCTGTTTGGTGGGCACTAAAAACTTTGTGGGACAAAGGTTTAATTTATGAAGGTAAAAAAGTTTTGATGTGCTGCCCGCATTGTGAAACACCAGTTTCAAAGGCTGAAGTGGCGATGGACAACAGTTATGAAACAGAAAAGGATTTGTCTGTTGTGGTTAAATTCAAAATAATAGACGAAAAATTTTTGAAGAAACAAAATAATAGCATATATTTTTTGGCTTGGACTACAACGCCATGGAGTTTGATGAGCACAATGGGGCTGGCAATAGATGCAAAAACTGATTATGCCAAAATTTTGTATAAAGACGAATATTATATTTTAGCAAAAAGCAGAATTAGTCAGATAATGGCTGGCCTTGGCGAATATAAAATAACTGATGAGTTTAAAGGAAAAAATATTGAAGGTATAAAATATGAGCATATTTATGATTTTCATAGGCACAACAAGGAAGTTGAACAAAGAAAACATCTTTTTCAAACTTTTGCCGTTGATTACATTGAGTTAGCTGAAGGTACGGGAATAGTAACTATAAACCCGGCCTATGGAGAAATAGATTTTGAATCGGGTAAAAAATTTGATTTACCAGTTATTGTGGACGTAAATTCGGCAGGTTATTTTGAAAAAGACGTTACAAAATTTGCCGGTAAAAAAGCGCAATTATTAAACGAAACCATCGCGGATGATTTGAGGCAAAAAAACTTATTATTACGCGGTGATATGTATGAGCACAGTTATCCGCACTGCTGGAGATGCAATTCAAAATTATTTTATCGGGCGCTTTCTGCTTGGTTTATAAATATACAAAAAGATAAAAATAAATTCATAAAATTTAATGAAAAAATAAACTGGTATCCTGAACATTTAAAGCGCGGAAGATTTTTAAATATTTTAAAAGACGCCCCCGACTGGAATATTTCGCGCAATAGATATTGGGCGACCCCTCTGCCATTTTGGAAGTGCGAATGCGGGCATTCAGAGTGTATCGGTTCGGTAAAAGAGTTAAAAGAAAAGTCAATCAATTTTAGTGAAGTTTATAAGTCTGAAAATGTTGAGGAAGTAAACCTGCATAAAGATAGAGCAGACAAAATAAGGTTAAGATGCAAAAAATGCGATAAGGATATGCAAAGGATTCCAGAGGTCATTGACAGTTGGGTTGAATCAGCCGCGATGCCTTTTGCGGAATTGCACTTTCCATTTGAAAACAATGCCGAGTTTAAAAAGAGGCTTCCAGCCCAATATATCGCGGAGTACATTGCTCAAACAAGAACGTGGTTTTATTATTTGCATGTTTTGTCTGTTTTGTTGTTTGGAAAAAATTCTTTTGAAAATGTTGTCAGTACGGGCACAATTTTAAATGAAAAAGGAGAAAAACTTTCAAAGTCAAAGATGAACTATCCCGACCCTTGGAACATAATAAACCAATATGGAGCAGACGCTTTGAGATTTTATTTAATGTCCAGCTCTGTGATGCAGTCGGAAGATTTATTTTTTAATGAGAGAGACGTAAAAGATACTTATAATAAAGTAGTAAACACTCTGTGCAACGTGGTCGAATTTTACGGGACATACGTTTCAAAAAAATTATCTGAAGATACACCTAAAAAGTTTAAAAATATTTTAGATAAATGGATTTTGAGCAAGCTGAACAATTTTATCGGAGAAATAACTGTAGAAATGAATGGCTACAATACCGTAAAATCCTGTAGGCTCGTTAAAGATTTTATTGAAGAATTGTCTTTGTGGTATGTGAGGAGGACTCGCGGCAGATTTAAAGAGGAAGGAGAAGATAAACAAGACGCGGAAAGTGTTTTGAGAATTGTTTTGTTTAACTTCTCAAAAGCCATAGCTTCTATTTTGCCTTTTACGGCAGAGTTTGTTTTTAGAAAAATAAAAACAGAAAACGATGGAGAATCTGTGCATTTGGAAAATTGGCCTGAACAAAATAAAAAGTTGATTGATAAAAATTTGGAGGAAAAAATGGACGAGGTTAGAAAAGTTGTCAGTTTTGCGCTCGGAGAGCGAGTTTTGAAAGGGTTGAAAGTTAGGCAGCCGCTGGCTTCATTGAAAATTAAAAATGATAAATCAAAAATTAAAAACGAAAAAGAGTTGCTGAAACTGGTGAAAGATGAAACAAACATAAAAGAAATCATTTTTGATAAAAACATTGAAAATGAAGTTGAATTAGACACAAATATTACAAAGGAATTGAAAAAAGAGGGAGAACGAAGGGAAAAAATTAGAAGTATCAAGGATCTTAGAAAAATAGGCGGATATAATCCGCAAATGATTATTAGTAATCTTTCTTCAACAGCGGTCATATCGTTTGCCAAAGATCCCCAATTTTTAAAAGAAGTCGGCATTAGCAATATCACCAAGGTCTCTAAAAAAGAAGAAATACCACAGAATTATATCGTGAAGGAAATTAAAGACGAAGAAGGAAAAATTGATTTTATTGCAATACCCAAAATAGACAAAAACAATTAAAATGGTTTTAAATAATTTTTAAAATGACGATTGATTTTTCTATTTTTCAAAATAATGAAAATTTACTGTTTATTTTAATTATTTTTTTAATTGTCCTTGTTGCGCTCGCAATTGTAGTTTTTATTATTGTTTCAGTTTTTAAATTAATAAAGGAAACGGTAAAAAAAATATTTTTCAAAAATGAGGATTTAGAGTACGATCGGAATTTTGATGTCGTAGTTCCAGAGTTAGAAGAGAGCAGGCAGGAGCGGGAAAAAATCGCAGAAAAACAGCAGGAATTTGGGAAGGACTTAACCCATGCGCCGAAGATGCAATACATGGACATCAAAAAGCCTAGCGAAGAAAATACGGCAGAAAAAGACCAAAAACAAGCTTTTGGCAAAAAAGAAAAAAAAGATATTGAAGAGGGTTTGGTTGCGTTAAAAAAATCCGCAATAGGCGAAAAAGAGGAAGAATCAACGGTTTTTTCTAAAATTAAGATACCCGTATCTAAAAAATTTGCAACCGGGGGGACAGGGGCTGGCGGCGGAAAAACGGTAGCGGAAAAAGATGGCGGTCCTGCAAAGGATTCAAATATTGACCAGGAGGGGTTGGATGAAAAAAACGGCGCCACAGGAGCGGAAAAAAGTTATCAGCCGGTTTCTTCTGGCAAAGAATCTATAATACAGCAAAACAGAATGGAAATGTTAAAAGGGTCTGAAATAAAAATACCGCGGGAAAAAATCGCAGAAAGGGCATTTGGCGCGCAAAAAGATTCGTATAACACTGGTGAAAAAATTTCTTCAGAAATTCACGAAGATGCTTTGGCTTCTCGTCCAAATAGCAATACTAAGAAAGATGACTCTATATTTTCAGGAAAATCGGAGGTGTCCCGCATAGATTTGAGGCAAAAGCTGGGAGGAGACCCTAAGGTTTGGTTAGCAGAAAAGCAGGTCGGTTTGACCTTAAATTCAGCGGAAAGAGGCAAATTGGAAAAAGAGGTTTTTCCCCAGACCTATGGCAGAAATATATCTAAAACAGATTTAAAATGGGGAATTAAAAAATTGAATCAGAAGATGCTTAATACGAAAGATTCGGCTGAAAAAGGGAAAATAAGAAAAGAAATTAAGTTTTTCAAGAAAATAGGCGGGATAAAATAAATTTTCATGGCAGTATATTACCGGACAAAGGGCTTTATTTTTAAAAAAGACGACAGGTCTGAAGCGGACAGAGTTTTTTCTATTTTTACAAAAGATTTTGGAAAAATAGAGATACGCGCCCGCGCTATAAGAAAAATCACCTCGAAATTAAGGGCGGGAATTGATAAGTTTTATTTTTCGGAAGTTGAATTTATCCAGGGCAAAAACCATAAAACCCTAACCGATGTTGTTGCAATAGAAAAAAATGATTGTTCGCAAAATTTTGAAAAAATGATAATTTACAATAAAATTGCAGAGGTTTTAGACAAATTTATCAAAGGTCAGGAAAAAGACGAAAAACTTTGGAATTTAATATCAGATATATTCAAAAAGATTAACAGCCAAAAATTAACGGCCGATGCTACGCGATTATTATATTTTTATTTTATGTGGAATTTTTTTTCTGAATTAGGGTATATGCCGGAAACCCAAAAGTGCGTTAAGTGCTGTGAAAAATTAAATCCTTATAATCTTTATTTTTCTAATAAAGACGGCGGGATTGTATGCAAAAACTGTACGGCAGAAAATTATTATGATAAAGAAACTTGTTCTGAAGGTTGCCGTAGGATAAATTCAGACGTTGTAAAGATATTAAGGTTGATTTTTAATAAAGATTGGCAAGTTTTGAGCAGGCTGAAGATAGAACACCTATCGTTGAACCTGTTAAATCAATTGTCAGAAAATTACTATTTATATATGTTGTCAAGCCATTCTTTTTCATAATTTATAGTATAATCATTTAATAACTCAAGGTTGATGAAAAAATATGCCTAAGAAAATAATTTTTATTATTCTGTCGGTAGTAGTAATCTTTGGAGCCATAGCTTTTTGGTTTTATAGAGAGGGTATTTTTTCAAAAGAAATTTTGAGGATTGAAATTTTAGGGCCTGATATAGCAAAAGTGGGAGACGAGATTGAATATACTATTAAATATAAAAATAATGGTAATTTTGTGTTAGAACAACCGAAACTTATTTTTGAACTTCCGGAAAATTCTTTAACAGAGGACGGAAAAACAATGATCGCCAAAGACTTAAAAGACGTCTATCCCGGGGATGAAGAATTCGTGAAATTTAAAGCAAGGCTTTTAGGAAAGGAGGGAGACTTGAAGGTGACGAAAGCGAACCTTTCTTATATACCAAAAAATATAACCGCCCGCTATGAATCAAGCACAACCTTCACCACAAAAATTGATATTGTTCCTCTGACTTTAGATTTTGATTTGCCGTTAAAAGCAGAAAAGGGGAAAGAAATACAATATTCAGTTAACTATTTTTCAAACGTGGATTATCCTCTGGAAAATCTCAGTATAAAAATTGATTCTGTGAACGGGTTTAGTTTTGAAACATCTGCTCCGCCTTCTTTAGATAACTACGAATGGAAGCTTCAAACATTGAATAAGGCGCAGGGAGGAAGAATTAATATTAAAGGAAGAATTACGGCTGATACCGGTAGCCGTTTAAATTTTACAGCAAAGCTTGGTATGAGAATAGCAGGAAGTTTTATTGAGATAAAGGATACGAACATAGATGTAGAAGTAATTGAGCCGTTGCTTTTTATTTCCCAACAGATAAATGGCTCTGTAAATTATGTGGCGTCGCCAGGAGAACTTCTGCATTACGAAATATTTTTTAGGAACATAGGCTCTACCCCTTTTGATAATTTATTTATGGTGGTAAAACTAGATAGTCCGGCATTTGATGCTTCTACCATACAAGCCGAAGAAGGCCAATCCCAACCCAATGATAATTTGATCGTTTGGGATTACAAACAAGTTCAGGGATTAAAAAGATTGGCCGTTCAACAGGAAGAGAGTGTTAGATTTGATGTGAGGCTAAAAAACAGCTGGCCGCTTTCTGATTCCGAAAAGAACAATATAACCGTAAGAGACAGTGTAAACATTTCGCAAATCACTCAAGATTTTATCACAAAAATTAACTCAAACTTGGGTATCTCTCAAAAAGGCTATTATCAAAATTCAACCGTTTCAAACTCAGGACCAATTCCTCCGATAGCCGACAAGTCTACTACATACACCATCGTATGGACGATTAATAATTATTTTAATGATTTAAAAAATGTTAAAGTAAAGGCAAACCTTGCGCAGAACGTTGTTCTGACCGGGTTAATTTCTCCCGAAAGCGAGTCGTCCAAATTTTCTTTTGACAGTTCAAGCAGGGAAATTGTTTGGTCGGCTGGAGACATCACGGCATCTTCAGGAAGCCAAAAATCAATATCTTTTCAGGTTTCCTTAACGCCGGCTGTTTATCAAAAAAACTTTATAGCCGACATTATAAGCGAGGCAACTATTTCTGGCGAAGATCAGGCAACCGGCGCAACTGTTACATCAAAAGGTTCGGCTGTGAATACAAGTATGCCCGACGATCCTACGGTTGCGGGTAAAGGAATAGTGCAATAAAAATAAATTAAAATATGCCTGAAAAATTTGGCGAACAACCAACCGATGAACCAATAGAGAGTGGCGATCTCGGTCCATTTGAGCTTCACAAAAAATATGAAAAGCATTTTGAAGAATATCTCGATTTAACGCGTCGTTCTGATTCAGGCATTGATGTATTATCTCAAAAAGAAAGAGAGCGCTTTACTGAATTGGGCTACCATTATTTACAGGTTAAAAAAAATGAATATTGGGCCATAGAGGCATTTAGAAAATTGCAGGATTTTAAAGGACTGCGTAAGGTAGCTGACCAGCTTCTTCGCGAGCGTCCAGATAGCTTCTACATGCCCAGCGTTTTAAATATGCTGGAAGATCA